>Ga0207421_10004480_pt1 | contig 16029 bp, 16 predicted proteins | sample SodLakKL_010_SED_4_FD_187542 | JGI IMG/M metagenome (GOLD analysis project Ga0207421, IMG submission 187542) | Alkaline sediment microbial communities from Lake Tanatar, Kulunda Steppe, Russia - 8KL_010_SED (SPAdes) (version 2) | ecosystem: Environmental > Aquatic > Non-marine Saline and...
GGTGTTGACCTTTTTGTTGCTCATGGAGAGTTCCTCCTTTTTAATTTTTCTGCTATTTCATTTACTGTTACCCAGTAAATTAAAGCCTTAATCGAAAATCAGGCTTGTGAATCCAAGGTTATTCAATTTACAGCGGTATTTAAAGAAGGTAAATCTAAACGGGGAAAACCTGATGTAGCCTGAATTCAAGTAATGGATCAAAGGTAATCAGGTATTTAACTTGTGAAGTATCTGTAATACTTTAATCATAAGTAAGGTTTCCAGCATATTCTAATGAGGCCTGCTTTTCTATCATGGAAGCCTGGTTCTGGGGTAATATAGTATTACCGTATCCCTTAATGAATTTCTCTTTAATTAACTTCTCTTTAAAAGCTGCTTTTACCTTCTTTTCTCTTGTTTATTTCCGTGATAAATATAATATTTGGTAACTGCTCAGGCCTATACGCTGGCCACAGGGTCGGTTTCTGTGCTTTCCCTGACGGTCCTTCGCTTCGCTTTGGAAGCTCACGAACCGTTCCCGTGGCTCTGCTTTTCTTAATCTTGCATGCTAAGTAGAAACAATATTTGTAATTACTTGAACAGGTAACGATCCAGGTTGCGGTACTGTATGGCTTCTGCCAGGTGGTGGGCATGGATTTCGCCTGCGCCATCCAGATCGGCCACAGTGAGGGCTACTTTCAAGATACGGTCGTATGCCCTCATGGACAATCCCAGCCTTTGGAAAGCGTCCTTAGCCAGCTGACGGGCTTCCTCCTTCAAGGAACAATAGCGCTGCGTTTGCCGGGAGGACATTTCCGCATTGGTTCGAATACGGTTCTTCTTAAATCGCTCTCTTTGTAAATCTCGGGCTTTCTTTACCCTCAGCTTCACCCGGGCCGAAGTTTCCGAAGAAGATTTTTGCTCTAATTCGGCATATTCCACCCGGGGGACTTCTACCTGCAGGTCAATTCTATCCAGCAGCGGACCTGATAGCCGGGAGTGATATTTCTGGATTTGGGAATGGCTGCACCGGCAAAGGTGCCTGGTGTCACCATGATTCCCGCAAGGGCACGGGTTCATGCTTCCTGCAAAAATGAAATCCGCGGGGTACTGCAGGGAAGCAGCTGAACGGGTTACGGTTACTTTCCGGTCTTCCAGGGGCTGGCGAAGAGCTTCCAGCACCTCCCGGTTGAACTCGGGTATCTCGTCTAAAAACAGGACACCCCGGTGGGCCAGGCTAACTTCCCCGGGGCGAGGGATTCTCCCACCTCCAATTACTCCGGCGGTAGAAGAGTTATGGTGGGGACTGCGGAAAGGTCTCCAGGTTATCAAAGGTCGTTCCCGGTTTAGTTTACCGGCCACGCTGTAAACACGGGTTATTTCCAGCATCTCGTCCAGGGAGGGGTCTGGCAGAACTGTGGGGAGCCTGCGGGCCAGCATGGTTTTACCAGTTCCCGGTGGGCCATAAAAAAGCAGGTTGTGGCCTCCTGCTGCCGAAAGCTCCAGAGCTCTCTTGGCGTTTTCCTGACCCTTGACTTCTCCCAGGTCTTCTTCTCCCGGGGGTAGAGCTTCCAACTGCTCCAGGTCTGGTGCATGTACAGGGATATCCCCTTTTCCACTAAAAAATGCAGTTACTTCCTCCAGGCTGCGCACTCCTCTTACGTTAATTTTATCTATCAGAGAAGTTTCTGGGGCGTTGTCCAGAGGAACTATCATCTGGCATTCCCGGAAGGCATCCTTTTGAGAAAGGGATGATGCCATGGCCAGGGTTCCGGGCACTTTTCTTACCTTGCCGTCTAAAGATAACTCTCCGGCGAAGACTGTCCTTCGCAGGACCTCGCCGTAGGGGATTTGCCCTGTAGAAACCAGGATACCCACAGCCATGGCCAGGTCAAAAACCGGTCCTTCTTTTTTCAAGTCGGCGGGAGCCAAATTTACGGTAATGCGTTTGAGGGGAAACTCAAAACCGCAGTTTTTTATGGCTGAACGGACCCTTTCCTTGGCTTCTCGAACAGAAGGGTCGGGCAGGCCAATAAGCTCGAAGGCTGGAATGGAGGAGGTTATATCTACTTCCACCTCTACAGGGTGGCCTTCAATTCCCATGACAGCACAGGAAAAAGTTTTGGATAGCATGGATACCTCCCTTTAAGCAGGATTGCCATACCTGTATAAAAGTATATTCTCCGGAAAATTAAGGAACTCCTGCCTTATAACTGCTTTTTCTTAAAGCAAGCCGATTGATACTTTATATATTATCCATGTTTTTTTCAAATCCCAGTCCAACCTTTGGGGTTAATGAAAAAATACAGCAGGTTGTGATATTATATAGGGGACGGTTCAGTAGAATAATTGTAACTGCCTGGCCCGCAAGATTCAAAAAGAGCGGGCTACGGAGACGGTTCGTGTACAAATAATTTTTCGGGAGGCCTGGTTATGTGTGGCAGGTACAGCCTGGAAATTAAAGAGGAAAGATTAATAGAGGCTTACGGGATACCTGATGCAAGTTTAGACTGGTCGCCAGCCGTGGAAATATTTCCTGCGGAGGAAGTCCCCGTGGTTATCAAGGCAACTATTAAAAAAATAGGCCTTTTATGGTGGGGATTTCAACTTCGTGGAGAAAGCCGTCCACTTATCAACGCCAGGGTAGAGACTCTGGAGCAAAAACCCCTTTTTCGCCAGCCTTTTATACGGAGAAGGTGCCTGGTGCCTGCGGACGGTTTTTATGAGTGGAAAAAAGAAGACAGTCGTAAAATCCGGTACCGGGTATATGGCAAAGATAGAGCTCTTTTTTCCATGGCAGGATTGTTCCATCGCTTCAAGGATGGTAAGGGGAACAGCAGGTGGGGCATGGTCATTGTTACCGCTCCGGCTGTCGGAGAGGTTGCCTCCATTCATCATCGAATGCCCCTGATTATTCCGCCGTACCTGCACGAGAAATGGTTGGATACGGAAAACTTTCTCCCGGAAGCCATTAAACCTGAGATCCTGGGAGCTTTCCCGAAAGAGATCGAGGAGCAATTTCAGGTGGAACGTTCTGATTGAGGGAATATAAGATGGTAAAGTATTGTTTTATGCATTAAACCCAGTACAAATTCTTGTCTCTGCCGGAAGAGGCGGTTATAATATATTATGAAGTATTTTTTATAACTAAAACATTTTCGGGAATTATATTTGGTTAGTCTGCCGGTAGGGATGACGATTGTTATATATCTAAAATCAGGATCAGTGTGTCAATAGTACCGATAAATATTGAATCCAAAAGGGAGGTTTTTAAAAATGAGTAACGGAGTCAAATGGCTGGGGCATGCAACTTTTGAGATTAACACTTCCCAGGGATTGACCCTCGTAGTAGACCCGTGGTACGACGGGAATCCTGCCAATGAAACTAAAGTAGAGCAGGTGGAAAAAGCCGATGTGGTATTAATCACTCACGATCATTTTGATCACCTGGGGGATGCAGCTGCCCTGTTAAAGAAAACCGGAGCTACGCTGGTTGGACAACCTGAAATAATTGAAAAGATGAAAAAAGAAGGCGTTTCTGAAGACCAGGTGGTGTATGGAACCGGAATGAACGTAGGTGGCTCCGTCGAAGTTAGCGGGGTAAAGATAACCATGGTGCAGGCCGTTCATTCATCTAATTCCGGAGATCCCGCCGGATACCTTCTGAGCCTGGAAGATGGAACCACTATCTATCATGCCGGAGACACCGGTATATTTCAATCAATGGAGCTGTACGGACGAATGTACGGCATTGACCTGGCCCTGCTACCCATAGGCAGCGTTTTTACCATGGATCCTGTTCAGGCAGTCTTTGCCCTGAATCTGCTCAAACCCCGGGTGGCTATTCCCATGCACTATGGCACCTTTCCTGTGCTGGTTCAAAGTGCAGACCAGTTTGTGGAGCTTGCCAGGGAAAAGGCTCCTACCACAGAAGTAGTTCCCCTGGAGCCGGGAGGCAGCTATAGTTTCTAGTTTTGGGAAAATAGCGCGAAAAGATATTTTGTTCCAATCCCTATATGCCCTGCTAGATCTGCGTTTTAAAAGCCATGCGTCAGCTCTGCTTTAAACGGTCTTTTCTTGTCATGATAAAATAGATATGTTATTATTTATGTGCATGCCGAAGTGGCGGAATTGGCAGACGCGCGCGACTCAAAATCGCGTGCCCCCGGCGTGTGGGTTCGAGTCCCACCTTCGGCACCATTCCAAAAGCAAAAGTTCCCGGGACTAACGAACCCCGGGAACAATTTTTATATCCAATAGTACAGCTATTATTAAGCAAAGAAATGATTATAAATACTTTTATCGTCGCTATTTCTTTTTCTGTGTTATTTTGTAACTGTCTGGCCTGCATGACTTAAGAAGAGCGGAGCCACGGGGACGGTTCGTGAGCTTCCTCAAGCGAAGCGGAGGACCGTTAGGGAAAGCGAAGGAACCGTCCCCCGTGGCTGGCGTGTTGGCCCTAGCAGTTACGTTATTTTTATGAATAAAACAAAATTTGCTATATCTTTTCTTTGAAATCAGAACAGGAAAGGTTAACGGTCCTTTAAGTGGCACTTTTAACATAGCACTTTTAACCCTTGTAGGCAACATGGTTTTATGCTAAAATTTTTGGTGTGCTTGAAGAAAAAAAATCAAGGAGGTAAGAACAGCATGGCCAGGGTCTGTCAGATATGTGGTAAAAACAAAAACACCGGTTACCAGATAAGCCACTCGCATATTAAAACCAAGAAAACCTGGAACTCTAATATCCAGAAAGTAAAAGTAGAATTGAAAAATGGCTTAAAACGCAGGGTAAACGTTTGTACACGTTGCTTAAAAGCTGGAAGAGTTAAGAGGGCTATTTAAATAAGCAGAGCTATTCTTTTATTTTTATTAACTTGTTTAGATAAGGCACGGCTTGTATCGTTATTTGAGAATTTAAACCTGACTATATAATTTATCCAGTGTAATAGATAGCCCAAATTTGACGCTTCCAGCGTCTTTCCTGACATCTGTCTTTTTTCTCCCGAGTCTGATTTGCCAAGATGAAGCTAAAAAAAAGCGCACCAGTGCGCTTTTTTTAATAAGATGGTGTTTTTTTAATCTTTAGATAAAAATCCCACGATGCCCCTGAGGATACTCCCTATAACCCCGGGCACTTTAATGGCTATAAATTTCATAAAACTATTCCTCCTCTCTACCATAAGCATATTCTTTTAAACAATTGTTAATAACGATTGCCTACAAATAATTGCCAACCAATCCAGATGAGTAAAAGACCCAGCAATAACGGCCAAAGGTACATGGGCAGAGTGCTAACAATAAGCACGGTACCACCCAGGGCAAAAACAAAACCTGCAAATTTTCTCAAAGTAATCTCTAATCTGCGGGCCATCATATTTAGCTTTCACCTCCCTGAGCCAATCATATTACCGGGCTATGTTCATTTTATTCCTTTTAATTAAGAAGAGTGAAAAAAATTAAATTATAGCCCTGTAATTTGAAAATAAAAGAAAAGGAATAGGGATATAGAATAGAGAATGTACCTTGAGAAGGAGCCCAAAAGCACGGTGTCGGTAAAAAAAATAATGGATGAGCTGGAAAACATAGCTAACTGAAAGCCGTTAACGCTGAAGTATTTTATGGTGTATTAATAAATCTCACATAAGAGGGGTTAATTAAATTGGAGCAGGGAAACGTAATAAAAACCGGTCTGGGAAACCTGGTTTTCGAAGAAGAATTTATTGCTAATTTAACCGGGCTATCTATAATGGAGATTGACGGAGTAGTGGGGATGAGTTCCCGTAACGTAAGGGATGATCTGGCGAATTTTTTTGGACGCGAGAACTTATCCAGGGGCGTTAAAATTTCCGTCGAGGATTCCAGGCTTGTTATTGAGCTCTACCTGGTTTTACGTTATGGTGTTTCGCTGAGAGAGGTTTCAAGCCGGGTTATCGAAAAAGTCCAGGAAAACCTCATGGGGACTTTAGGCATAGAAGCCACGGTTAATGTAAATGTGGAAGGTATAGAGTAGGCTTGACTATATTTTTTTGTCTTATAATTTGAAAAAATATACATATAAAACAATAACAGTAAATGAACAAGGAAAACACTTCTAAGTATACACCGCTATTAAGGAGAAAAACTATAGACGAAAGGAGGTGAAAAAGAGATGGCAAGAAGGAATAATCGTCTTTTGGTAAGAGAAGCACGTCAGGCATTGGATAACTTCAAGTATGAAGTTGCCAATGAGATGGGTATTGACTACAATCAGGACCTGGGTAACCTCACCTCTCGTCAAAATGGCTATGTTGGTGGAATAATGGTTAAAAAAATGATTGATCAGGCAGAGAACCAGCTGGCCGGTCAACAAAACCCTAACCAGAGCATGACTTCCTACCAGCAAATGCCTCAACAGTAAAAAAGTTATTTATCGTTTACATCAGGGCGGACTGTTTGTCCGCCCTTTTTTACTGCTATAATAACAATACAGCGGGACTGGCCCAGCGTCCCTGAAGTGAAACGGAGGGACGGGTGGGCTTGAGAGACTAAACGGGGAGACGATGGAATAAGTCCCCAGAGTGCTTAAGATAAATACTCTTGTGCTTTAGTGATAAAAGATATAAAAAAAGCCGCAGGGTAGACCTGCGGCAAGTCACCGGTAACGGTGACTGGGAGAGGAGAAACCGGAGGAAGAGCTTATGGGGAAATGTTGTTTCCGTTATTATTATGAGTCAAAGAGTTTTTTTTTATGCAGGCAGAAAAATATTTATTTCAGTGAAGGTGTATTTAGGGGTAGAATAGTATATAAAAATACAGGTGGGTGTTAAGTTGAGGATCATTGGTGGAACGGGAAAATCAATAAAGTTATATTGCCCCGCAGGCAGTCGGGTGCGCCCTACCTCAGACCGGGTGAAGGAGTCGCTTTTTAATATACTGGGATCTACCATAAAAGATGCTGTGATGGTGGACGGGTTTGCAGGAACTGGAAGCGTTGGCATAGAAGCATTGAGCAGAGAAGCTGCTTTTACTTATTTTATTGAAAAACACAGCCAGAGTATTACAGCAATTTACCGGAACCTGAATAAATTGGAGGTGTATAACCGGGCACAAGTTATAAAAAAGGATATTTTAAAAGGATTAACATGGCTGGTTAAACAGGGAGTTAAAGCGGATATGGTTTTTCTAGATCCTCCTTACGGAAGCCGGCTGCTTCTGCCATCGTGCAACCTGGTTTTAAATGAAGGAATTGTAAAATATAACGGTATCCTGGTTTTAGAACACCATGATAAAGACTATATTCATAGGGCAGGGGTGCCGATATTCGATCAAAGAGTTTACGGCGATACTGTGCTTACATTTCTAAAAAGAACTGAGCCTTGATTTTGATAGGAGGGCGGTTAAATGAGTCATGCTATTTATCCGGGCAGCTTTGATCCTCCCACTAACGGACACCTGGATATAATAAAAAGAGCCAGTGAAGTATTTGAGCGGTTGACGGTGGCGGTTCTGGAGAATCCCCGTAAAGAGCCTTTGTTTACTCATCAAGAACGTGCGGAAATGTTGGAAAGGATTTCGACTCCCTATAATAACGTGGAGGTAGATTATTTCCAGGGGCTTTTAATTGAGTTCGCAACCCGTAAAAATACCAGGATTATCATTAAAGGGTTGCGGGCTATCTCCGACTTTGAATTTGAATTTCAGATGGCGCTGGTAAACCGTAAACTTGAATCTCGCGTAGAAACCATGTTTATGATGACCAACAGCAAGTATTCTTATCTGAGTTCCAGTATAGTAAAAGAAATAGCCAGTTACGGTGGAGATATTCGCCAACTGGTACCTCCGGCTATATACGAAATGGTCATAAACAAATTTTCTACCAGTACCTAGGTTAGAGGAATAATACATATACTATCATTACAGGGCAATGGGGAATGGTCTAAGTTGACCGGAAAGATTTTATAAAAAGAAGCCTGGATAACAAAGAAAGCCAGTAAGGTTCCATTTTACCAACAGTATTTCCAGAAGTCGAAAATTATAAAAATGGCTGGAGATAAGAATAATACCTTGGCCTACCTGGACCGTGCCGGCAACAGTTTGTAACGTATTAAATAAATTAAAACAGATATAACAAATAAAGCACCCAGGAAGTACACTACCTGTTGAGTCAGGTGAAGGGTTCTAAACCACCAGAAGTACGGGGTAGCAGAAGGCAGGTTGTGGTATAATGTTGGTACTCTTAAGTGCTGCAGGAGGTCAAAAGGTTTATTCAGGATTAGAAAAGTGTAAAAACCGGCCAGCAGGGAATGAATACCTCTTGCCCAGACATAAGGCACTATACTAAGGTCAGTGTCACTAATAATACTTGCTACCTGGGCATGGACCGAAAGACCGCTCCAGGCTATAATAAAGCCGGAAGCAATTAATATGTCTTCCATCGGTGCTTTTGCAGTGGAGGCGAACTGGCATCCCAGATCAATTTCCAAAAGCCCACTTATTATTGCAGGGGTCAGGTTAACGTCCAGGCCTACCAGGTTGAGGAAAAAGGCAATCAAGGTAGATATATACTCTACCGCCCCTACTACGGTGAGAACGCGAATAATTACAGAAAATAAGATGATAAACCCTCCGATTAATAAAAGGGTTTCTACTGATTTGTTTATGGCGTCTCCCATTAACTGTCCAAAGGGACGGCCATCTTTTTTTCGTGCTTCTGTCATGGCCTGTAATGGTCTTGCAACCATATTCAAGCTAGAAGGCTTTTCAGGATGCGGGGAACTTTCTTTTTTTCGGTAAAATCGCATAATCATTCCTACGGTAAGGGTGGAAGTATAATGGGCAGCTGCTATAGTCATTCCAGCGTCCGGACGCCCCAACATCCCTACAGCTACTGCCCCAAACATGAAAAGGGGATCAGCAGTGTTAACGAAGCTTAATAGGCGTTCGGCTTCAATTTTCCCTACCATCTGCTTTCTTCTCATATCGGCGGTAATAATGGCACCCAGGGGAAATCCTGAAGCCAATCCCATGGCCAGAACAAAAGAGCCTACACCGGGAACATTAAAAAGAGGGCGCATTACCGGCTCCAGAAAGACACCCATCATATGTACTACTCCCAGCCCTATCAGTATCTGGGCCATAATAAAAAAGGGTAGAAGCGCTGGAAAAACCACGTTCCACCAGATGCTCAACCCGTGTAGAGATGCATCGAAAGCTTCCTGGGGGTAAAGGACCATGGAAACGGTAACCAGTATCGCCGATACAGCGAGAATTGCATTAAACCAGAATCCCCGGGGAGGATTCCATAAGGAATTCTTAATTTTATAAACCATAACCGTAAATATTACTATAAGAAAAGCTATCCAGGCCAGATGCAAAATCAACCCTCCGGATTATATAATTTAAATAAAAAGTTATTGCCGGGAGACAACTTGCAGTCCAAGAGATGTTCTCCTAAAAATTAATAATATATGACCCGGTATATTTATAGTAATAATAAACAGGTATTAGACCTCCAGGTAAAATTTATTTTAGTACTACAGCTTGAGGGGACTGGTCCAGCGTCCCCTCAAGCGAAGCGGAGGATTGGGCGGGCTTGAGGGACTAACCGGGAAGACGATGGACTTATCCCCTGTGGCCGGTGGATTATGTCTGAGTAGTAACAAGTAAATAATATATAACCAAAAGACAAACTATAAAGGTGGCGATACTTTGCTCAAGTTGCTATTGATTTTTACCATCATTCCCTTGCTGGAATTGTGGTTGCTTATAGAAATAGGAAAAATTTGGGGGGCTACTCTTACGGTACTGCTGGTAGCTGCAACCGGTTTTTTGGGGGTATGGTTGTTAAAACTTCAAGGGGTTTTTATTATGTACCGTATACAGGAGGAAATTGCTTACGGTCAGGTACCTGGTGATAGCATGCTTGACGGTCTGTTCCTGCTTATGGGAGGAGCCCTGCTTCTTACCCCGGGTATTCTGACTGATCTGGTGGGTTTTTCTTTTTTAATCCCTTTAACCAGGCAGTTTATCAAAAAAATAGCGGCAAAGTTTATACAAAGATCCATAAACCGGGGAAATATCTACATTGGGCGCTGGTAAAACTGTAATACCTGGATGGTGGAAGATATATGCAAAAATATCCCAAGGTAGGCCTTGCCCTGGGAGCAGGGTTGTCCAGGGGGCTGGCTCATATCGGGGTAATTAAAATTTTAGAAGAAGAAAATGTACCGATTGATTACCTGGCCGGTACCAGTATGGGCAGTATCATTGGAGCCATGTATGCCGGAGGCATGAAGTTGCCAATGATAGAAAGGCTTTCCAGGCGTATCCAGAGAAGAAACTGGTTAGATTTTAATTTTCCTAAAATGGGATTAATGTCAGGAGAAAAACTGGAAGAGTTTATTTTTTTGCTTACCCGTCAGCGCAAAATAGAAGAGCTGCCCATTCCTTTTGCTGCGGTAGCTGTTGACCTGAATGAAGGCCAGAGGGTAGTATTAAAAAAAGGATCTGTAGCCAGGGCTGTACGCGCCTCCTGTGCCATCCCCGGCATTTTTAATCCGGTGGAATCAGGCGAAAGATTGCTGGTTGATGGGGGTGTTTTGGAAAGGGTTCCCGTGGAAGTAATATCTAACATGGGAGCAGAAGTTACCATTGCTGTGGATGTGACTTACCATGCCGCAGATTATCCTATCAACAACGTTTTTGATGTTATTTCCAAGACTATTGATCTCATGTCCGGTGAAATAACCCGTTACCGAACCGACAGTTGTGATGTTTTAGTTACGCCGTATATGAGGGACCTGGCCCCTTCCGATTTTAGCAGGACAGAAGAAGCTATCCAAAGAGGGGAAGAAGCAACCCGAAAAATTATCCCCCGGCTTTTGACAATAATAAAAGAAAGAAGTGAAGAAAGATGTTCCGAAGAAAGCACCTGATACGAATTGTCCTGGTAATAGCCGTGCTTTTTGCAGTAAGCGCAATTATTCCCACTTCTTATGTAATGGTCAGTCCCGGAATGATGGAAGATTTAAAGGATATGGTGAGGGTAGAAGGAGAAAGCGCAACAGATGAAGGAGGTTTTTTCCTGGTTACGGTAAAACAACAGCAGGCTAATCTTTTATGGTTTATCTACGGGATATTCAACCCTTATATAGATTTACGCCCCCAGGAACAGGTGATACCTCCCGATATAGACGAGGAAGAGTACCGTGAGATGCAGCAAAAATTCATGGAAGAGAGCCAGTTGCTGGCTAAAATTATTGCCCTCAGAGAAGCCGGATATGAGGTGGAGATAGAGGGGAGTGGAATCCAGGTTCATGAAATTCTGGATGACAGCCCTTCTATAGGATTACTTCAAAAAGGTGATGTTATTAAAAAAGTGGATGGAAAGGAAGTAAACCTGGCAGATGAGGTGGTTTCCAGGGTACAGGACCGGGAAATTGGTGACCCGGTTAAGCTAAAGGTAAAAAGGAACCAGGAAAAAAAAGATGTGGAGGTAACTACTACAAGGCACGAAGAGGACCCCTCTCAACCGGCCTTGGGCGTACTGATTAGCGCCCTGGACTGGGACGTTACCCTGCCCCGGGAAATTGACATAGATGCAGGCGGGATTTCAGGACCTTCTGCAGGGATGATGTTCGTCCTGGAGATTATCAATCAGCTTGATGAAGATGAAGATATTACCGGGGGTAAATCCATTGCCGGCACGGGAACAATAAACATAAATAAGGAAGTAGGCAGCATCGGAGGGGTAAAACAAAAGGTGAAAGCTGCTGAAGAAGCAGAAGCAGAGTACTTCCTGGTGCCGGGAAGTAACTATAATCAAGCCCGGGACGCGGCCCAAGAGATAGAAATAATTCCTGTAGACACATTTAAAGAAGTACAGGAATTTCTGCAAAGGTTAACATAATTGGGCAACAGGGATGAAATAAATTCAGTTATCTGAGTATTAAATTAGTAAAGGTAGCAAGGTGGTTGCTGCCGTTGCTTTTGACAGTCCATGCATATCGTGTTATACTATTGCAACAAAAACCCGAGTATACCGGGCAGTCGCAGGGACATTAAGATATGTTCCCTGAGGAAAGTCCGAGCTTCGTAGGGCAGGGTGCTGGGTAACGCCCAGTGGGGGTGACCCTAAGGATAGTGCCACAGAAAGATACCGCCCGGCACTCAACTCAAAGAAGAATAAGTGGTATGTAAAACAAAAGTTATAACATTAACGTTATTTTGCAAGAATAAAGCACTTATCTTTTTTGAGTTGAGTGCCGGGTAAGGGTGCAACGGTGCGGTAAGAGCGCACCAGCGGCCGGGAGACCGGTCGGCTAGGTAAACCCCACCCGGAGCAAGACCGAATAGGAGAGGGATGAAGTTGCCCGCTGACCTCTCGGGTACAGGTCGCTGGAGGTACCAGGCAACTGGTGCCCCAGATAGATGACTGCCACTTCTGTCCGGCACTCAGCCATGGTTAAAAGAAGGTGGAATAGTTTAAGTAATATTTAAACGGAACGAACAGCTCACTCCAGCTTTAACCAGGGCTGAGTGCCGGACTGGAGAACAGAACTCGGCTTACAGGTTTGCTCGGAGCAAGAACACCGTACGAGGTACGGTGTTTTTTTATCCTATCCCCTGGATTGCTAAAAAATTACCATGGAGTAGTGAGAATTTATCCGGGATATGTTAAGATATCTTTAAAGAACTTTATCAGGCGGTTGCCGGGATACTTGCTTTTGTTTTTCAGGCAGACAACCGGCAGGAAGCTAAGGTGAAGAAGGGGCAATCTTCTCTTGAGTGATTTTATTAAATTTTTAGGGACCGCAGGAGCTCGCTATGTAGTAACCAGGCAAATGCGTTCTTCTGCGGGACTATGGTGTTCCTTGAATGGGCTTAATATGCTAATAGATCCTGGCCCAGGAACGCTGGCCAGGTGTTTTTCTGTTAACCCTGAATTGGAACCGGATAAACTTGATGCTATAATCTTAACACATCGTCATATTGACCATTCCACCGATCTAAATATCATGGTAGAAGCCATGACCGGAGGGGCATTATATCATAAAGGCCTCGTCTTACTGCCCGGAGATGCACTTTTAGATGAACCGGTGCTTTACCGGTATCTTAGAGAAATAGCAGGGCAGGTAATAGTATTAAAAGAAGGCCAAAGTTATCAACTGGGCAAAGAAGTATTATTAACTACTCCGGTAAAACACGAACATTCGGTAGAAACATACGGGGTAAAATTACAAACACCACAAATTAATCTATCCTTAATAGCAGACACTAATCCATTTCATGGTATTGCTGATTATTATATGGGTGAAATACTAATTTTAAATGTGGTACTTTATAAGCCAGCAAAGCATAAATGGGTCCAGCACCTGGACCTGGAAAGTGCCTGTAAAATAATTAAAGAGGTTAACCCCCAATTGGCTGTGCTTACTCATTTTGGTCACACCATGCTTAAGAACTGCCCCTGGCAAATTTCTCAAAGACTTACCAGGGAACTTGGAATAGAGATAGTAGCGGCGTACGACGGGTACCAAATTGACTTAAGCCGTTTCTATAGTAAAAACTGAAGTAACTGCCCGGCCTGCAAGATTTAAGATGAGCTGAGCCAGGGGGAAGGTTCATGAACTTCCTCAAGCAAAGCGGAGGGCCCGTCAGGAAAAGCAAAGGAACCATATCCCCTGTGGCTATCTTACGGGACCAAGTAGTTACAAACTGAATATGCTCGTTAGGAGGTCACTTCTTTTGGAAAAAATTACTCCTGAAAAACAACTAGAGTTTATCAAAAGAAATACTGAAGAAATAATCACTGAAGAAGAACTTTTAAGAAAAATAGAACGTTCTTACTACTCGGGGCAGCCTCTACACATAAAGCTTGGGTTCGACCCCTCTGCACCTGATCTTCATCTGGGTCATGCAGTAGTGTTGCACAAAATGCGTGTTTTCCAGGAGCTGGGGCACCGGGTAACCATAATCCTGGGAGACTTTACCGGTCGTATCGGTGATCCTACCGGACGTTCTGAAACCCGCCCGCAGCTGACGGAAGAAGAAGTTAAAGCCAACGCGAGAACCTACCAGGAACAGCTTTATAAAATACTTGACCCGCAAAAAACCAGGGTGGTTTTTAACAGTGAATGGCTCTCCCGTTTAAACTTCGCCCAGGTTATTGAACTGGCTGCCAAATACAACGTTGCCCGGATGCTGGAAAGAGAAGACTTTGCTAAACGGTACCGGGAAGGTTATTCCATAGGCATACACGAGTTTTTTTATCCTTTAATGCAGGGCTATGATTCCGTAGCTATAGAAGCTGATGTGGAAATGGGAGCCACCGAGCAGAAGTTTAACCTGTTGATGGGGAGGCAACTCCAGAGGGATTACGGGCAAGAAGCGCAAATAGCCTTAACTTTACCTATATTAACGGGCACCGATGGGGGTCAAAAGATGAGCAAAAGCCTGGGCAACTACGTTGGTATAAACGAACCTCCGGAAGAAATATACGGCAAAATTATGTCTATCCCTGATGAAGTCATGGAAGAATATTACTTGCTGGCATCCGGCCTGCCTCCTGAAGAAACTGATATTATTTTAGCACAGCTTAAAGAAGGTGATCTGCACCCCCGTGACGCAAAAATGAGGTTGGCCCGTCAAATTATAACCCTTTATTACGGAGCTGAAAAAGCCGGAAAAGCAGAAGAGCATTTCAAGCGAGTTTTTCAGAAGAGAAGCGCTCCCGAGGAGTTTCCTGAAGTTGCCTTCTACCGGGAAGAGTGGCCCCATTCCCCTGACCTGGTGCGTCTCCTGGTGAAAACAGGCCTGGCTTCCAGCAACAGTGAGGCCAGAAGGCTTATAACTCAGGGAGGGGTAAAGGTGGATGGAGTCCGGGTTAGTACCCCGGATAGTACTGTAAACACCGATGACGAATCCATAATACAGGTAGGAAAGCGAAAGTTTTTAAAAGTCAGGTGGCAATAAATTTAGTTTGTAACTACAGTGTGAAAGTTTAATTTTACACGAGTGTATAACTTTTTATTCATAAAGTAATCCCCTCATTAATATTAATAATAAATGGGGGGATATTTTATGATGCTCCGGAGGCCGGGTCGTTCAAGAAGACCGGTTTTTATCTCCTTCTTTTTGCTGCTCGTAGGGTTATTTTTGCTGGTAGAAGGTTTTTTCTACCTGGAAAGAAGTTTACGTCCCGCCCTTGTATCTATAGCTTCTATCCGGGCGGACGTATTAGCTACCAGGGCTATTAATCAGGCTATAATTGATAAAATTGGTGAAGAAATGGATTATCGAAAAATAATTGAACTTGATAAAGACGAAAACGGACGCATTGTTATGGCCCAGTTAAACAGCATGCACATAAATCGTCTCATGTCTGAAACGACTCTGGCAACCCAGGAAGCTTTGACCGAGCTAAAAAAAGAGGAACCCTTACATATACCTATTGGAGAAGCCATGGATAACTATCTTTTGGCTACTTATGGTCCTGGCATTCCAGTCAGGATGATACCCGTAGGAAGAGTTAATACCCGCCTGGAGGATTCTTTTGAAGATGCAGGGATTAACCAGGTCAGGCATAAAATATACATGGAAGTAGATACGGAAATAAATATTGTAGTACCATTTATATCTACCCCGGTAGAGGTGGTAACCAGTGTACCCCTGGCAGATACAGTCTACCAGGGAGATGTCCCCGACACCGTGCTGGACCTTGACTTTTCAGGTGATTTATCCTTTAACTAGCTTCTCTGGTAAGCCTGTAAATATGTGAGTTCGTGCGTTTTTTCATGTCCCCTTTTAATCGGGGTTTGTAGCATGGTGAAGAAATTTCTTTTATTTTGTTTCCTTCAATAGCTTGACAGGGGTCAATTGCTGTGTTAGTATAATTCTTGCGCTAAACGGGAACGCCGTTTAGCGATTTGTTTGCCGCTCTTTGAAAATTGAACAGGGCAGGAAAAGAATAAGGGGCCCTATTAAGAGATTAATGGGCAGCTCCTTTGAGTTTGGTGTGAAGTTTTAAGGCTTGGATACTTTTCAAGTTTTAAGTTTAACTGGAGAGTT
>Ga0207421_10004482_pt1 | contig 16027 bp, 7 predicted proteins | sample SodLakKL_010_SED_4_FD_187542 | JGI IMG/M metagenome (GOLD analysis project Ga0207421, IMG submission 187542) | Alkaline sediment microbial communities from Lake Tanatar, Kulunda Steppe, Russia - 8KL_010_SED (SPAdes) (version 2) | ecosystem: Environmental > Aquatic > Non-marine Saline and...
ATCATCGGCGGTACTACCGACTTCGGAAAGCTCCACGAGCTCAGTGGGGATACCTATATTGTTCTTGTGATCCACAAAATCGACCATCTCGTTTGAAAAGTCTTCGTGACTTATTATAAGCATGTTCCCATCCTCCTCGACCGGATCGTATCTTAAGCTGTCCAAAGTCTCTTGGTAGTTGATGAATCGCCTTTCGTATATCCGAGCAAAGTCCCTCTGTACCGTATCCAGAGGACGGCGTCTATTCAGAACGTTCTCACCACCTCTGCCCACCGAAAATACCTCCAGTTCGATCTCGGTATAGAATCTCAACGTGTTCCTAACCGGGTTGTATTGGAAGGGATACAGTTCAACTACCTGACCTCTGAAATCACGCAATATATATGGATCACGAAGGTTGACCATCTCTTGAGGGTACCATGCATCATCTTCATACACATCTCCGAACTCGTAGGGTACCTCAGATGGTACGGGATGTTCTGTCCTGCAAAGGTTACCCTTGGAAGGTACTACGGAGACGTGATCGTATTCCACATATTCTGTATCAACAACACGCACGTCCATCCGTGCATCGTCAGGTATGATCATGCTCCTTGCAAGGGTAGGTAGTTCGGGTTCACCCTTGATCAAGGAGTTGGATTCTCCCGGGATACTTATCCGGTGATACTCTTCCCCATGGATATCCACGCTGACCGCGTTGAAGCCGTCCAGCGTGTAACTTATACTGCTGATGTCGTTCTCCGATGTGTACTCCACATCGATCTGCTCTCCATCTATATCAAGAAGTGATGCCTGCTCAGATACTCCTGAACCATAAAGGAACGGTACAAGGGTCATGAGAACAAGCATAACTGTCAAAACAGATGCTCCAAACTTTACTTTTGTTCTCCTCTTCATCATCTCATCGCCTATAGAGCTGTGCTTAGAGGCGGGTGCTTGTTATATAAACGTTCTTTCTACATGTTGTTATTTACGAGGTACTACCTAGTAGAAAATGATCAAATGATCATGGCATACCGGTATAATAAATACATAGGTTGAAATTCTTTTTCAAACACCAAACCGATGTACTAGGGATACTCTCTAGACATTAATTTAAAAGAAGTACCCAACGAGTAACTTGTTTTAAAAACCGCTTCTAAATAAAGAGGCGGAGATGATAGGTTAATTGAAGACAAGACAATAGATTTGGATGTCAAAACTACTTAACAGTTCCATAAATGATGAAATCTTTCGGGCTGATCGTCATCCAAAGTAATGTAAGCAGATGGAACATCTGGATCATTTATACCTAAATATCCTAGATAACACTGATTCTCTGACAGGTACGGATCTCTGTCTGTTTAGAGGATATTAAAAATAATCTTTGTACGGTATCGTCCAATATTGACAAAATCTTTATTAATATTGAAGCGTTACCTTGACCGGGTACAAGGATATGTCAACCAATGGGATTATTAAACAAGTTGCTTGCGAATATGATCGGCATGTTGATTATGGAAAAAAGAGGATCCATGTAAGGTGTGAAGATTGTAATCAAGGTAACAAGGAGCTATCAGATCGGACCTGCCTAGCCTCTCTAATCGATATAATATTAAAAGAATATAATGTGAATGATATAATCTTATCTGGTCCTATAGAGAAACAATATGTGAAAGATGGCATAAAATTAATAAAGTATCTTGCTAGGATGGTAAACGAGATCAGGGGGATGAGCCAAAAAGACCCGATAAAAAGAGCGGTCTCAAAATTCCCTAAAAAGAGGAAAGAAATAAGCAAGATGTGCAGCAGTTGTGATAAAAACCCTGAGACGATTTTCGATCGATTCGAAAATGTATTCAAATCAAATTATGGTGAGTTCATACAATCGGTCCGAAAAGAGAGTAAAGATCATCATAAGGGTAAGGGAAAATCTTATTGTGATCATTGTAGGGATAGTACTAGAGCGGACTGTAAATATTTATTGAAAAAGAGTATGGACCTTTCAGATCTGATACTCTATTCAGCTTACAACCTCATAGTTAGAGATGGTAAGAAGGAGAAGATCAAGTATGATGATAAAGTTAAAGAAGAAGTTGTCTTAACACCAGGAGGTCCACCTAAAATAATCAAAGACACTGATGAAGAGATCGAGGATCAAAATATATTAAAAGATTTAGGCAGTGTGAAATCTAGAACAGATGAGTCCGCAGAAGAATTTTACGATTCTGTAAACTATCGTATGTTGAACAATGGGATCGTGAATATCCTGAACAACAATAAATTTATCCGCCCCTCCTTCTCTTCTTCTTGGCTTAGGAAGGAAAAACCTTCTAATTCCCATGAGATGAACCGGTACCGAATCGGGGGTACAAGCGTAAAACACTACTATTTACCAGATAGTATGGAGAGTTTGTACTATCTTTCATCGAGGGATTATGAAGTGGATGAGGAAGAAGCAACCCTGATAAAGTTGACCATAGACGAGATGGCTGAAAAATATCCTGAAGAGATCTCCATCGAAGATAGGGGGGAAACTAGGGAATATATCCTTTCGGCAAGCAAAGATATAATGATGCAGATAGCCCGCAGAAAGGGCCTATCTTTAGGAGATAACCGTGATAAGATTAACAAGAACCTCGACAAACTGACTGCTATCTTGGGCCGACATACCGCTGGGCTTGGGATACTAGAGTCAGTTTTAAAGGATATTAAAGTTGAAGATGTATATGTAGACGCTCCAGCTCCCGCCAATCCATTGTATATCAAACTGGATGGTGGAACCATTGATAAAATGAGCAATATCTGTCGAACGAACATCATCTTGGGAAAGGATGATATCGATAGTATACTATCTCGTTTCCGTATGGAAAGTGGTCGGCCATTCTCTGAAAGCAACCCCGTGTTAGAATACAACATGGATGAATTCGGCATTAGAGTGACCATCATCGGAAAACCACTCAGTCCCGAAGGCGTAGCCCTTGCCCTCCGTAGGCATTCAGATGAGCCTTGGACTTTATTAAGATTGATAGAAAACGGTACGATTACACCTCTTGCGGCAGGGTTGTTTTCTTTTTTGATAGACGGACGGTCGACCATCTTGGTAGCAGGAAGCAGAGGTGCTGGAAAAACTAGTTTGTTAGGGGCTTTGATGCTTGAATTTCCCACCTCACAACGATTGCTTACTATAGAAGATACGCTAGAACTTCCTAGTAGGGTCATGCAGGAACATGGTTATAAAGTACAGAACATATTGGTACGATCAGGTTTCTCAGGGGTTGATTACGAAAAAAGTCCCGAAGAAGCCCTGCGTGTATCACTAAGGCTCGGAGAATCTGCCATAATAATGGGTGAAGTTAGGGGTGAGGAGGCCAGAACATTGTATGAAGCCATGAGGGCCGGCACCGCAGGCAGTTCCGTGCTGGGTACTTTTCACGCGAATAGCCCGAGCTCAGTATTCGAAAGGGCTGTTTATGACATAGGTGTTCCAGCCAAATCCTTTGGAGCTACAGATGTGGTAGCTATTGCAAATCTAAAAAGACCGGGGGGTAGACAGAAACCAGTGAGAAGACTCACTCAAATATCAGAGCTTGATAAAGAGACGATCGATGACGGTATTTTTCGAGACCTGATGACATACGACAGCAATAAAAATCGTATAGTAGAAACAGATGTGCTGAAATACAGCTCTCAAGTCATAGGACGGATCGCTAGAGAGTGGGACATGTCCCTTGAAGAGGCTTACAAAAATATCGAAGTTAGGGGACGATATAGAAAGACGATCGTAGATAGGGCACGAAGAGATAATCTGCCTGTACTCCTTAGTACCGAATGGGTAAAGAAAACAAATACTGCTTTTTGGAACTGCTTAACAAGGGAACAGAGAAAGGGAGGAAAGACTGATTATTGTAAGGTCATGAAAGGATGGAAAAAGTGGTTTGAAGAGAGTGTTAGATATGCTTGAATCCGCGGAGTACCAAGATCTAAAAGAAGGGGAAATATATAACAAATTTGCCAAACGCGTTTACAATGTTTTAGGCCCTTCAGAAAAAAAACTCCGAGCAAAGAAGGAAAAGGAAAAGGATGGAGTAAAAAAGGCCAAAGAAGAATACTTACGGCAGAAGGCAAAGTGGGATAGAGTAAAAGGGTTTTATACAGAAGACAACGAGAAAAAAGAAAGTGTAAAAAAAGGTTTCGAAAAATCTAAAAAAGAATATGAAACGAAAAAACGAGTTTTCGAGCAGAAACAATTCTACGATTCTGTCAATTTTGTCGGATTAGATTTAACAGTTGAAGAAACTATGATCTTTTCTATTTTCGTTTCCGCTACAAGTTTTTTTGTTTTGTTAGGGCTAACCATAGTTTCATTCATGTTCTTTTCTAGCATCATCTTTAGGATCTTTTTGGTAGCTACTTTTGTGGTACCGTTACTGTCCTTTACCTTTCTTTCAAATTACCCTGAGATGCTAGCTGAAAGAAAAAAAGTTAAAACACTAGCAAAGACACCAGAAGCGATCAATTACCTGAGTATCTCGATGAGGCTTAATCCTTCACTGGAAAAAGCGATAAGTTTCACTGCAGATAATTCAGACGAACCTGTAGCATCCGGATTCAGAAAAATTTTGTGGAACATTTACCTTAATAAATACACCACCATCGAGGGTTCGATGGTATCATTCGCCAGAAAATGGGGTGAATGGAATGAAGATTTTAAGTTGGCATTATATTCGGTAAGACAGGCATCTCTGGAAAAGACTAAAGACGGGCTCAACCGAAGCCTGGATAGAGCGAACAGGATAATACGAGATGGTGCCATGAACAACATAGAAGAGTTCGCAGCTTCTCTCTCTACTCCCACAACTGTATTGTTCGCTCTAGGGATCTTGTTACCCCTTGTAATAGGTGCGATGCTGCCCATGTTCTCCATGGGAACTATGGACTTCGATATTCAAACTTTAGATGATGGAGTGAATGGTATGGCTGAGGCGACAAGACCATCCATAGCACCTCTGATAATATTGATGATGAACGTTATCTTTCCTGTTGTTGCATTCGCCTATTCTTTTTCAATTCTTGGTAAGAGACCCGGTACGTCTTCTCCACCACGTATTCCTCCCACCTTGACAACGAAGAAAAAGAAAAGGTTGTTGATGTCGTGCTCTGCTTTAGGGTTGCTTTTGATCGGTATCGGTGTGTATCTTTTATCATTTGCAGGTGGGAGTAGCTACGTCCGGGCGATATATGCACTACCTATACTGTGGGGGATCGCAGCTCCTATCAGCATCTATATGTTTCTAGAATCCCGAGAAATGAAGAAAAAAAGGAAAGAAATATTAAAACTAGAAAAACAATTCCCAGATGCTCTATTTCAATTGGGCAGTCAGATGATACAGGGAAAGTCGCTTGAAAATTCGATGAAGAGTATCAGCGAATCCCTTAGAGGTTCTGAAGCAGGGGACCTTTTTGGTAAGATAATAACTAGGATGGCTATGAAAGGGGAGTCGCTAAATAAAACACTTTTTGGGAAGGATGGACTCCTAAAAAAGATCCCATCTAGAACTGTCAGGGTATCATTGAAGGCCCTGGCGAGGATCTCTGAAAAGGATCCAGAAGAATCGGGAAAGACCTTGATCGAGATATCTTCGTACCAAAAAGAGATGGCAAAGATGGATAACGATATCAAGAACGAACTTGCCCCATCTATAGATACGATGAACGCCACAGGTATAATCTTCGCCCCTCTAGTCATGGGGATCACAGCTGCACTATACATATTTCTCTCAGACATAAGCGCAGAGATAGGCACCACAGGCGCTGAGATGGTCGATTCATATTTGTTCGTGCTGATAGTTGGTTTTTACTTGATTCAGATATTGATAGTGATAATCTATTTTTCAGTCGGTATCCAATACGGTGGAGACAAGATAGAAAGGAACTACTCCATCGGGACCACCTTACCGGTGGCCATGTTATTGTTTTCAATAGCTGTTATAGTAACACAGATGGCCTTTGGGCCAGTATGACAAGGTGTATCGTATGAGTCGAAAGGAGATATTCGGAAGAGAAAAAAAACTGATAGATGATGTAGGGATAACGGGCTGTGGTTACTTAGGTAAAGTTGTAAGTTATCCAGGAGGGGAATACGAAGAGGTAGGCTCTGTGTATTTGGACCTCACCACACCGCACTGTATGCTCGTCATCGGAAAAAGGGGTACCGGTAAATCCTATACGTTGGGTGTGCTAGCAGAGAGCTTTGCTCGCTTAGAGCCGGAGATAAAAAACAATATTTCAGTGGTTATGATAGATACGATGTCGGTTTTTCACGGATTGAGGACACCAAATGTGAATGAATATGAAGTAAATAGGCTGAAAGACTTCAATCAGTTGTCTCCCAGGGACTTTGAACGAGACATAAATACGTATATGCCTCAAATAGCGATAGATGCCTACGATAAGACCGAGAGACCACTATATGATAATGTGCTTCAGTTCCCTTTGAAAGAAGTGGACTCCAACAGTTGGCTGTCTCTTTTCGGTTTAAAACCCACTGATCCAGAAGGCATCGATCTCATGAAGACGATAAGAGAGCTCAGGAAAAAGATGGAGTTCTATGATTTCCAGGACATATACGAGGAAATAGACATCCAAACCGATGGAAAAACAAAGGATTCCTTGGTGAATTTCTTCAAACAGATGGAGTCGCTGAAGATCTTTACTAAGGAGAGTTCATCGTTTGAACAGATAACCAGAGGAGGTAAAATAAACATCCTGGATATGAGCTATCTCGGTAGAGTAAAAGGGTACGATGTAAGAAACCTTCTAGTATCTTTGATAGGCGAAAAGCTGTTGAAAAAGAGAACTCTTTTCTCCACTCTTGAGATGCAAGCTGAAGCTGGGATGCTGGATTCTAGTATAAAAAAGAAAGTGACCGAGAATCCTCTGGTATACATGATCATAGACGAGGCACACCTTTTTCTACCAAGTGGTAAGAGTACTATCGCATCTGATATATTGATAGATTGGATCAAGTTGGGCAGACACCCAGGCTTATCACTGATATTGGCAACACAGGAACCGGCGGCATTACACGAAAGTGCCATAAGACAGTCCGATCTGATACTAGCTCATAATCTTACATCACACGATGACATAGAGGCTTTGGGTAAGGCCAAACAATCATACATGAAAGGAGGTAAAGATATACAATCCGTCGTTTCTACCCTGGAATTCAAGAGAGGGCTATCTGTAATATTTGACGATAAAACAAGGAAGACCGTGATGTGCAGGGTCAGACCAAGGATGAGCTTGCACACAGGTATGGATGCCAGTGCCTTACCGGATGATAATAGTAAAAAAAAGGGAGCACCGCCCAAGATAATATGAGAGATGCATATGATAAGAAAGATGGATGATAAGGGAGTAGCGGGGTTCTTTCTGGACCTCCCAGTGTTGTTGGTCATAATCCTGGCTATGACTTTATTTATCATGACATTCACCAACGCTTACTTCGATTATAGAGATGAGATAGAGAACATGAAAAAATATGAAAACACCATCGATCTTCACAGAAGTATCCAGATGTATGATGAACTGCAGTATGAATATGAAGATGGTTTTAAATTGGGTCATTTTTGCATGGAAAAATTAGGATCTATGGATAGCGAGACCATTAAAAAAGATATAACCACTGACTCAAGATACGATTTCTCCGTAATAATCAGAAACTATGGTGGCGAAGAAAATTGGACATTTGTAAATGAAGATATACCGGAAAGGGCCGAGACATACATCTTCTACAGCCCCGTAACCCTCGTTGGAGATACCGAGTATGATAACTACATAGGCCAGCTGACGGTGATATTATGGGAAGGCTAAAAAATATCAGGGATGACGACGAAGGGATCCTGTCTGTAATGGATGCTCTGATTTTCGCTCTATCCCTCATGTTAGTAACTCTCTTCTTATTACAAATGTATTCTACAAGCCTATCCCGCACCCAGGACATCGCCAACATAAACATCGAACAAGAGGCGGCGATCAACATACAAAACACTGTGATAGTGCACAACATAAGGGAAACGGGATACGAAGATCTAAGCAGTGGTGAATTTCATACTTACAGGAACATCACCGTTGAAAGGGCCATCAAGAATTATCTTTATCTGAAGAAAAAAGATGCTACACCAGTCTATGATTACAACCTTACAACATTGAACAACAGTATAAAAGAAGTCTATATGCAAACCGCTGTCTATATATCTCACTACCACTTCGTTGTTAGAGCAGATTACGAGGATAGCACCTTTTTCATTTCCGATGTGCTGGACGGTCCTGATGAACTCGATGCTGTTGGTGATATGAGCGTTGCGACATACGTGACAACACTCGCTGACGCAGAGGGGGACCTAAGAAGGATGAGGATACAGTTATACATATGGATTTAGGAAAGCCATCAGAATATATATCTGATATATCCCGCTCCAGTGAGTATCCTAGCTTTCATCTCACCGTTTCTGCCTATTATTTTTACTTCACAGACATTCTCAAAGTACGGATCGTATGTTTCTAACTGCGATATGATACCCTCTAGATCGCCTTGTCCTACATTTTGAGTGGTATTGATCACTATAGTACCCCTGGCGAAAACTTCGTTGAATACGCTGTCGTCTATCGACGGGGTATCGGTGGTGTGTATATAACTCGTGTAAGTATCGTCTATCAACAACGGTATCTCATTTTTTCCGAAGGGGTAGAGCTCGACTTGTTTTCCTTCAGCTTGGGTATGGTTAGCGAAGACCAACCTTCTAAATGAATCCCAATCTCCATCGGATATCTCATTTAGATACGAAGAAATCCCTGTGCAGTTATCAAAGGCTTTAGTCGAATGATATAGATCGGTGATACTGGGTATGGAATCACCTTGATCTACAACATCTTTGAGTGTGCTCAGGTTGTATCCATGTGAAACCAATCCTTGGACCAGGTTCAGGTCTACGTTTTCTCCTACAAGATATGTCAGATCCTCTATGTCTTGTGGATTAGATATACTATAATTGTGCATATCATAGATCTCTACTTCATCTGGTAAGTTTTCGGTTAGCCAATCGATAAGGTCTTTATCTTCAATATTCTCTTCTTCTATATCGAAGTTCAGTATCGCCAGCAGTGTCTCGTTATGATTATCCTCAAGATTGTCTTCGATAGATTCAAGGATAGTATCCCCATCTCCAATACCGAATCGTCTATAGAAATGGGCGGAGAGGGTATAGTTGAAATTAGGCCTTTGTACTGCGGCAGTTAATATCTCTTTGGATTGAATCTCTTGGGTCGCTTGCTCTGTTGCTGTTAGTTCCTCCAGTGCTTCTCTGAACTCCCTTTCTCTTCCCTGGAAGTCGACCTCGCCATTGGACTTCATCTCACTATATAGCTTCTCAGCACTCTCAATAAATTGGTTCGCTGTCGAAACCACGGCTCTTAGCTTCCGCACCGCTGCAGTTACCTTTGCAGAGGCACCTAAAGTGACAACCGCAGCAGCGATCTCTACGAGCTCCGCGCCGATGGCCAGTAATCGCCTTGCCTGTCTGTAGGCGCCTATCGCATACCAGATGGCTTTAGATAAAGTGAGACTTCTTTCTATGGACCTATTTGGAAAGGATTCGCCGATAAAATATTCAAGGTAGGCGCCCTGCATGAAATCGTATCCCTCCTCGAACCCAACCAATTCTTCGATGGGGCCGAATCCTCTAGAGAGGAACTCGGTTTCGGACAAACGATCTAAACCGTTTATATCGACCCTGGCGGCGGCGATAGCCCCACCAGCGGCTGCGAACACTTTTGGATCTAGAGCTATCCGGGCGATACTTCCTCTTTCCCTGATATTATCTGCAGTTTTATTCCACATCTCTCCTGAATGATGATCACCAGCTATAGGTGCCAACCTCCACAGGGGTATTAGCCTGTCTGGATATCGTATAGGTTCGTTAGTATTGTTTTCGATGGTCTTGATCACAGGTATATATCGATAGGCTCTCACCGTACGGTACTCTGATTCGGGGAGTAATGCAGTCGTTACCTCGTCTACTATGGTAGAGGGTATTATTGCGGACACTATGGAGATGAGACCCTTTTCAAAACTCGATAGCATCTTGTCCATCTGTACCGATGCAGAGAGCGTTCTTCTCAGATACGGATGATCTTCAAAGTCAACAAGGAATGGAATGCCGTTCCTTTCAACGATCCATGAATCCCTTGGGATGTTGCTGATCATGGTGAAGTTATAACCATCTGAAACATCGAATACTGAGATCATCGGATTGAAGTGATCTTGGTTATTTTCTGGAGGATCCTTTATGTATCCCTGCTCATGGTTCGTTTGCGCGGGAGAGAACTGGAACTGGTCGGTGAGATTTTCGTCATCCGCAAGTGTGGCTATGGTACTTGCACTTACCAGATACGAGTAGCTGACGGGTTTATGGACTTTTGTTATGAATAAAGGAGTCCTGTCGTCGTCATCGTCAAACTCATCACCATCATATAATTTACTCCAGTTTCCTTTCATATGTTCCGTTATATCGATGTCTATATATCCTGTATTATTATTAGTATCTAATAAATAATCGTCTTTATTGCTGTAATTGTTTTCATATTCATCTTCGCAATCGTAGGTACCACGATCTACCACCTTACCCTCGACCATAGTCTTATAATTCGAATGTTCATCAGAGCCGAATATTCCGGAAAAGAAATTTAAAACGCTCTGAGCAAGTGCTGAAGTATCCTCGCTGTCTATCATAGCGACTACAGATACATGGTATGTGGCATTATGGGGATCGGTGTCATACTCATACCCAAAATCATTACCGATTTGCTTCGTTTCATCCTCAAAAGTTAGGTACACCTCATCTTCCAATGAGTCAAAGTCCGATGGGTATACGTTCCTACTCAAAGAAACGTTTTCGATCTTCACCTGAAGCGGTGATTGCGGTGCATAACCCGTATCTACCACCGGCAGCGGAGTGTACAATTGGACAGACATGGAAGGATCGCCCATCGACGATTCATTGCTGTAGGTCACAGTCGCATACCGTTCGAGACCGCCCAGTGTATCTGATCTTGCAGATACTTCGATCAGATGTCTGCCGTTGTTTTCCATCCTTGAAGTGTTTATCATATACGATAAACTGGTCATGTAGAAGTCGTGGCATTCCGTTGAGAATGGATTAAGGTACGACGTCATCACTTCACCAGGCTTAATATCATCGCCCAGCGTTTCGAACACTCTTATCCCCGTTACATTCTCCGCTATGAACTCACTGTTTACGTTTCCCTGTTGACCTGAATCATATATGCCTCCGAGCTTCAGGTAATCCATATTGACGCTCGTATTAACATGATGTATCTCCTCTGATATCCTTATCTTGAACGGTGCCTTTGGAGCACTTACGACAGGGGTGCTAGTGAGATTCTCATCTAACATTTTTTCGTAGTCCTCATTATTGTTCCCGCTATTATTGAGCACCTCCTCCGCAGGATACTCGAAGGTGGGTTCCATGCTTGTGATGTTGTTTATATACGAAGGAACCTTATCTTCCATCGATCCGATCACTTCCGTTGCCAGACTGTAGAAGCTCGCTCGACCGCTTCTTTCTACCCAGTAGTTTGAATCGAGATCAAAGGCCCTACCCTCATCGCCGTTTTTTACTTTGTTAGTCCATTCTCTCATTTCGTCTTTTGCATCCGTCGTATTTTGCCATGATTCGTGCAATTTATCGCTGAGTCGGAAGTCCAATTCCCATACATCTTCTCCGTGTATATCACTGTTGTCGATATTGTAAGCAACGGCTGAACTATCAAAATTCAAGTCGTGTATATCATCGATTTCACCCGCAGTTCTGAGTAATTTTGCAAATCTGCTCTCGTCTTCGTCGTCTTCTCGGATGGTGGTGAAATCAACAATGTTCGAGTTTGTCCTCTCGAAAAGTGCAAAAAGGCCACTCGAACTACTATCGGGATCGTCGCTAGCAGCACCCATCAATATTTCCCATAATGTTCCCCAAAAGCCCGGTTCATCAATGTCTTCATTCCACTCTTCAACCGATTGATTTAGATAATCTTGAATTATTCCCTGCAATTTTTCCATACCATATTCATCCGTCTGTATACAGATCAAGTCGTAGAGACCGCATTCACCATCCAAAAATTTGAATGTTTTGTGTAGTCTTTCGATTTCTTCATCGATTTCACCGTTAGGATCAAGGTCTATCAACTTTTTCCAATAGTTTTCATCGTCCCAATTGATTCCATTCAGTTCTTCCTTTATCTCGCTGTAGATTTCATATTTATACCTGTTTGATGTTATTTTTTCTAGGTCATCTATGATACCCACAACTATACTCTCTTCATCTACACCGCAGTAAGTTCCGTCCCAAAGAACTCCGCTCCAGTTTCTGACATCTTGGAGGGCATCCCAATATTCATCAAAAGCTTCTGTGGTGTAATACACATCCCATGTGAACCACACGAGGTCTTGGTTAAAATTAGTATCCGATAGAATATTTAGCACTTCTCTTATCCTTCCTCTTATCTCCTCGAATTGACTTACGATAAAGCCATCTTCTAACGATGTGTCTTCAGAGGACACAGTAGCGGAGTTATGACCTGGTTCATTTATGTTGTGTATGGAGGAAAAGGTTACTGTTTTCACGTTCCCATGAGACAAACTTATACTATCAGTACGACTACCGATATTTGGAGAGGTGGTCATTGTCAAAGTTTGGGTTCCATCTATGTTGCCAACATTTTCGATGACCGCTTCTACCTCCAAAGTGCCTCCCACATGGATACATGGAGCAGAAACACTCTGGACTACGAACCATGCTTCTTCAACAGTAAAATCTACCCTTGCGCTATCGTCACCTGTTCTGATCCGTGCATAATAATCACCAAATTGCCGTTTACCTGCTTCTGTCTCTATATCGAAACGTACAGTTCCATAGCTTTCAGGCCCTAATGTAAGAGATTCTTGTTGATTACCTGACGGATGATTTGTTCTCAGTCTTATCGTCCTAGTGCCAGTTTCGTTACCTATGTTTTCGATTCTTGCACTTACCCTTATAGTCTCACCTGCATCGATTACACCATCACTGGGAGACATCCAAATACTATTTATTACAGTAATAGATTCTTCCTCCTCATCTTCTGATGATATGTAGTCATCATAGGAATTATCCACCACTACACCATCATTTGATCCACCAACCTGAAGGGCATCATCATTTGATGTAGCGCTGGGAGCCATACCATCAAGCATCTCATTTATATCGTCCACTTTTGCTTGTATATCCACATGTTGGTAGTACTGTTCATTCAGATTGCTGATCTCATCAGCGATATATCCTTTGGTTGTATTATCGATGTAGTCTCTTATCGCGGCTTTCAATATCTCATAAACATCTTCTATTAACCCATTATCATCTATGACGTTCTCATCTGCAAAGGGACCGAAGAACATCAAGTAAAGGATCTGTGGACCTGTCATCTCTAATCCCATACTACTTAACACCCATGCAATTCCATCTGCGAGCAAAATTACAGTTTCCGCGATTATATACCCCAATTCTTCAAAACCGATGCCGATGATAGGGATGTCCGTTAAACCGCCTAGTAGTTTGTCTATTATTTCATCCACCACATAATTTTTCAGTTCATCATCATGATTGAAGTGATACGAATCAAGCACCCCTCCCATTGCCATTGCGGCAAATACCAGTAACTCATAAACATAGCCTATATTTGCATGGAAATCTCCGATGGTCTCTTGAAAATCACTTTCAATAAGAGTTGAAATGCCTATCGCTTCTTTAAATGAACCCAAGGTATGTACGATGAGTGTAAAGAAAGTACCATACCATTTTTCACTGAATAGGTCCATGAATCCGTGATCACCGTACTTTTCTATGTGTGGACCTACTGTGAATACCTCGTCGTCTATGACGCCAGCCTCTGTGAAGATCATGATCGTGAGTGCCTGGACGTTGACTCTGTTGTTTAGACCAGAACCAAGCCAACTCTTTAAATCCTGAGTCGTTACATGGTCGAGTTCATCCGCCACATCTTCCAAAAGACTTTCATCGTAATCTTGGAGCACCCTCATCTGCTCCAGGATGATCCCCAGGTTGTAAGCTATGTTTATCTCATCAGCAGTGATGATTTGTGTGGAGTCCCACCTACCCGTATCACCATAGAAACCTTGCATCACAGTTCCATTGTAACCCCTATGGGTTTCATTTATATCGTCCTCATCATAGTCTTCCCCGTCAAACACTTCCTCTATGTATCCCTTAGCCTCATTCTCATCGTCTAGCCATAGAAAATCTAAAATAGCTGTGATGTTGGGCAAGAAAAACCCAGCCAGACCAATCAACCCAAACTCCTCAAACATAGATTTGTCATATCCTATCTCAAACTCCGTCTCAGCACCATAGATCTTCCCGTATGCCAGTGTGAACAGTATCGACTCCGCTATCTTGTTCACCCGGTTGAAGTCGAACTCGTTTGTCTGGGTCATGAGCAGTAGGAAACTGGTTTCGATGTCCTGGGTGATGTACACCCTTCGGGATACATGTGTATGCGTGGAGTTGTCATATATATTGATATTGAGAGTTCGATTATGCCTGAAATAAAGAGGCATATCCACCCACTCTAACTTTGTACCGTTCTGCATATAGACCTCCCCATCCATCACCTCTACGCTCTCACCGTATACCCTCTCGGGATAAAGATGGGTCCGAACCCTTTTCTCACCCATGTGGATAGGCTCTCCATAATGTTCGTTGTAATATTCCTCAAAGAGCCTGGTGGTGTTCTCCTGGACAGCGTAGATCACATCGACCTGACGTCCGATACCAGCTCCATTTGTTTTTAACATGTCTTCTTCGACTATCTCGATGGCTCTGTGACCTGCTTCCTCAACAGCACTTTCCAACTCTTGTTCTATGTTGTAGACCTCCTCGTACATCTGTTTTATCGCCAGATCCTTCAGAGTATTGTCTCTCTGCTGAAAGTCCAATCTGGCAAAATAGGCTGCGATGAACACACTCATGAGTATCATTACTATAGCTACCAAGGCGAAGGACATCTGCGCCTTTTCGTCAGAGATCATTTTTCTCAGCCTTTTTTTGGATTCCCTTTTTTCTCCACTCATTTACATTCACCTAACTCCATATCAATTTTCACCCTCAAATATGAAAACGCGATTTACTTCTTCTGACCCATTACACATCCGCAGCATCTTGATGTGGATGACTTCTACCTCATGTGACCATACACGAATATTACTATTTGCTTCGTCCATCCTTTCAGCCTCATCATCATATAGACGATCGATCCGTTCCAATCCTGCAGGGTTCCATAGATGAACTCTAAGACCAAACTCCTTTCCCCGGGTGTGCCCATCTTGCTCTATGGCTACGGTGTGAGGATAAAATATGAGCTCGTATGTATCACCACCGATCTGTGTGGGGAGCTCTATACCGCCTTCACCCTCGTCTATATATATCTGATGGCTGGCTGAATCCACATTTGAGCTGTGCATGTTCCTGACAGTATTCGATATCTTATCACAGTATGTTTGCATACTTTCGCTGTCTATTTGATCTCGCTGATAGTAGAAAAAAGAGGTGACTGCGGATATTATGATGATTCCGGCTACGATCATAGCAAACTTGGATTTCAACCAAAGGAGCATGTTTCCCGTAAGGGTATCAAGCCGTCGGTATTTATATCTAACCCAAGTTTGACACTTAGCTCACGCTAATTTAAGAGGAATTCGAAACATATTGTATCGTATTTCTATTTCCTCAGCTGGTAAAAGACACTATTCTCGTAAAAACCTGTATCTTTTACCATTCTCAAGAAAATTGATTTGACAGAAGTCTTTCCACCAGGAAATTATTTCCTAGAGTCAACAGAAACCATCGTTTAACTGTTGATTTGGGGTAATATCAGATACTTCTGCACGGTTATGATTGTTCCAATCGGAAAATATATA
>Ga0207421_10004483_pt1 | contig 16025 bp, 20 predicted proteins | sample SodLakKL_010_SED_4_FD_187542 | JGI IMG/M metagenome (GOLD analysis project Ga0207421, IMG submission 187542) | Alkaline sediment microbial communities from Lake Tanatar, Kulunda Steppe, Russia - 8KL_010_SED (SPAdes) (version 2) | ecosystem: Environmental > Aquatic > Non-marine Saline and...
GTTCCACCTGAAATTGCCTGCGTGGTTGCGTGTCGATTATTTGTTGATGTTGCCGCTCAATTGGGCACTAAAACAGGCGTGTAAACGAATGGATGATGAAACATGCCGTCTAGATTTAATCACCAAACAGAAAGTCAATCTTAAAGGCAGTGAAGATGTCGGTTTTTTAGAACGCTTCATCATTACGACCAATCTATTCACACGACGGTATGAAACGCCAATCATAAAAAGTGACGCGTTCATATTCAGCGTTGTCTTAACCATAATCCTTATTTATATGCTCATCATTACGATATAAAAAAACGCTGCATCGTCTGGATGCAGCGTTTTTAGTACCGTTTGAAAAACACTTTGAAGAACCATGAAGCAAGCAACATGGAAAAAAGCCAAATGAAGTAAGCATAAAAAACAAACAGGACATGGGTGAAAAACAAAACAAGAAGCGAAAGAGCCAATGCCCCAATAAAGAGTTTGGGAACCACTTCGTTTTCCTCTTGCATGCCTGATCCTATCAAATAGCCTGAAAAGGTTCCATAGATGATTTGTAAGAAAAAGATTATGTATACGCCAATCATGACATCATCCCCTTTAAACCCATTATACATGAATCCCTGGTTTTTGTAACGAAAATCTTCAAGCCGTTCATGTTCACACTATGGGCTTTTTGTTATATAATAAGAGCGAGAGAGTGGTGATTATATGAAATATATGAAACGGACACTGACGCTAAGCATCACAATGGTTTTGTTGTTCACGCTCGCAGCGTGTGAAACAGGCGGAACCATTTCTGAGGTTGAGGCACCTGAAACACTTCAAGTTGAACGGTTTACTGAACTAGAAGCGATTGATTTGCCAAGTGAAATAAGCGTTACGCTTGAAGACGGTGAATCGGCTACGGTGGATGTGCTCTGGGATACGTCGAACTATGACAGTGACGTGATAGGTACGGTTGAACTGAGTGGTACCATTGTATCTGATCAACATGATAATCCAGATGATTTGAATGCAACGCAAACGATAGACGTTGAACCTGCAGGGATTGAGATGACCCTTGAACATCTTGGTGGTTACAGTATTTTCCTGAATGCCCTTGAAGCCACTGGACTGGATGATTTAGAGGGAGACCATACGTACTTTGCGCCAAATAATCAAGCCTTTGAATCGTTGATGGATACCTTTGAGATAAGTGAAGAAGAACTTTATGATTTGCCGTTTTTGGAGACAATCATTGAAGATCATATTGTTAGTGGTGGCCGTTACACTGATGATTTGTATGAAGGGACCATTGAAAGCATTGGCGGCGAAAACATTTCCGTTGCCATTAATGATGATATCGTCTTAAATGACGAAGCGACCATACGCAGTGCTGATCACTCGGTTGACGAAGGGGTCGTTCATGGTGTGGACGCTTTAATCGAAGGGGAAGATTTACTCGGTGGCATCGATGATGATTTCTTTGATGAAGAAGCATTTGAAATACTGCTTGAGGCACTTGAAGAGGCCGGCATCAGCTGGCAATTCCTACTTACAGAAGACTACACCTTATTCCTTCCTGGTGAAGCGGCGATTGAAACCTTTTTAGAAGATACCGGGAAAACGCCCGAAGAGGTTTTAGAAATGGACGAACTGCCTCAAATTCTTGCCAATCACATCGTAGAAGACGCCTTCACGTTTGAAGAAATTATTGATGATCTGCCGGTAGATGTCACAACCTATGCAGATGAGACTTATACTCTTTCACAAGAAGATGGCGACTTATTCATTGGCGATGCAATGATTCTCAGTCAAGATGACTTTGAAGAACAAATTCATTTCTATGAAATTGATCAAGTATTGGTTCCTGAAGCATTAAAAGATGATCTTTATGAATAATGGGACATAAAAAAACGGCACGCCGCTGGCTTAAACCAGTGCGCGGTGCCGTTTTTTATAGCTAGATTAATCAACGCGGAGTGCGGTGACTGGATCTTTATTTGCGGCCATCCGTGCCGGAATGAGTCCTGCAATTAAAGTAAGCATGATGGCGATTACGACTAAGAAGCTTGCGGCGATAAATGGTAAAATCGCAATTCTGTCAATGTCTTCAATAATGCGCCTTATAATGGCGTTGATAGGGAATGTCAATATGAAGGCAATTACGACGCCGAGCAGTCCGCTAATAAACCCGATAATGGCGGTTTCCGCATTGAACACACGGCCAATGTCACGCTTACGCGCGCCAAGACTTCTTAAAATACCAATTTCCTTGGTGCGCTCCAGCACTGAGATATATGTAATAATGCCTATCATGATTGATGAAACAATGAGTGAGATGGCACTAAATGCAATCAACACATAGGATATACCATCAATGACATCACCGGTAAGTTCTGTGATTAAGGATGCTAAATCCGTATAGATGATGTGGTCGTCTTCATCACGGTCTTCATTGTACGCATCGAGGTGATCAATGATGCCTTCCTTGTCGCTAAAGCTTGTAGGGTAAATGAGAATTTGTGAAGGGGTATCATCCACACCCCAGCGCTGCAGTATGTTCCGTCGGTTACTTTCAGAAATATTTAGACCGGTGCGTACTGAGGTCTCACTGTCTTTTTGATCTTGACCGATTTGTGAATCGGCTGCATCTTCCAAATAGACATCACTAAGGTCGGGATGATGCTTAAGACCCTCTGAGAGATACGTTCCCGGGGCGTCGTCCTTTATGCGGGCAATACCGGAAATGTTAAGGTTTGTGGTATTTTCATTGTCCCATAATGCTTCAAAATCATCATTGGTTTGATAGAGTTCACTTTCTTCATCAAAAACGTAATAATCATCCAGCATGGGGACTGCAAATTCAAGGGCCATAATTTCATCAAAATCAATGGCATCGCGCTCCCCATCAAGCCCGAGCGAATTAAGCATATCGACGTTGATGCGGTTATATTGGTCAATCACGAGCATTAAATCGTGTTTATCCTCAGGTGCATCTCCGCGGAGCATGTCATAATTTTCTTCAAAAAACGCCGCGTCATTGAGTGTCGGTGAAAAGTTCACATCCCCCGTATCAAGTGTGTTGAACGAATCGTTACGTTGCATTAGGACGTTCATCCGTAAGTTGCGTTCAATGGATATTTCATGATATAAATCACTGTCTAGACCTTCTAGGTATTCAAGATATTCTGAATCGAGCGTATTGGTATGTGTGGAAAATTCAAACGTTTCCTCATAAGGATAAATTTTATCCACATCAGGATAGGATTCCCATTCATCCTGTTCGACCTGTGCAGCGAGTGGTCCTTCACGCAATGCATCCACATCAATGGGTTGCGGGTCGATTTGTATGGGGAATTCCGCCAGGGTGGTTCGTTCCAAATTGTCAATTTCTGTATTGAGACCATTGGCCAAGGACAATACAAGTGCAATCCCGATAATGCCTATTGATCCTGCAAACGCTGTAATCAAAGTGCGGAATTTTTTGGTTCGCAAATTTGAAAATGAAAGTCTAAGCGCTTGAGTGAATGCCATCGCCGTTTTCTTGAATGTGAGCGCACTGGACGCATCGGGCGTCACGTCGTAAGGATTGGTGTCGCCGGTAACTTCTCCATCCGTCAGTTCAACAATGCGGTTTGCATGTGCTTTAGCAAGCTGTTCATCATGTGTCACCATAATCACAAGTTTATTTTTGGCAATGCGTTTGATGAGCGCCATAATTTGATCTGCAGTAGTGCTGTCAATCGCACCGGTTGGCTCATCCGCCATGATGATATCAGGGTCATTTGCAAGCGCGCGTGCAATGGCCACACGTTGCATTTGACCTCCTGAGAGTTGATTGGGTTTTTTGTGGACGTGGTCTTTGAGACCGACTTCCTCAAGGACGTCAAGTGCCCGCGCTTGGCGTTCACTTGGTGATAACCCGCTTAAAGTCATGGCTATTTCCACATTCGCCAGCACAGACGAATGCGTAATTAAATTATAGTTTTGAAATATAAACCCAACTGCGTGGTTACGGTAAGAATCCCAGCGTGTTTCATCGAAAGATTTTGTGCTTTTTCCGTCAATTAAAAGATCGCCCGAATCATAACGGTCAAGCCCGCCCACAATATTGAGTAGTGTCGTTTTACCAGAGCCTGAAGGGCCTAAAACCGCGACGAATTCTTCATCACGAAATGACAGTGAAACGCCGTTGAGTGCCGTTTGTTTAAAGGTTCCAATTTGGTATTTTTTGGTTATGTTTGAAAGTGTAAGCATGCAGCTTCCCCTCCTGAGGATGAATATGTATATTGATTATACATGATAAGGGGCCATGAATCGACGGTTATGCCTATGAAAAAAGCCACCGGAATTGATGGCTTTGCTTGTGAATTATTGACGTAAAGGTTTAAGTGCTTCGCCCCAGTCAATGACTTGGTTAAACAAATCTTGAAGGGGTTCTTCGTGGACACTTTGTGGTTTAAAGGTGCTAAAGTTTTCAAAATCATTGAAAAGCGACAAGAGCACATGGCTGCGAACATCAGCAATATTCATCTCACCGAGTACCCCGCGCAGATGTTCTGCGGCACGTACGCCGCCACCAGAACCATAGCTTACGATGCCTGCGGATTTATGCCACCACGCTTCGCGTGCACTGTCGATCGCATTCTTGAGTGCACCAGTCATAGAATGATTATACTCTGCAACAATGAAAATAAACCCATCAAGTTCATTTAATTTTGCGTTCCATTTTTCAACACCGCTTGTGTCATTGCTTTCGCCAAGAAGTGGTAAGTTGTAATCCTTAATGTCGACCAGTTCAAAGTTGGCACGGTTATTTTTCTCACTTTGTTTAAGGACCCACTCACCGACTTGTGGTGAGACGCGCCCTTCACGCGTACTACCTAAAATGATACCAATATTTAATGTTTGACTCATGATACGCCTCCTATAAGTTATATTATAAGTTATATTATAAGTTTATTATAATCATCGTTATGGGAACATTCAAAAGAAATGCACTATTAAATAGATAGTCACTACTATTTAGTTACCAGCGTCTATTCTGCACTTTAGTAAGGTGGTGTGTTACAATATAAGTAGAAAAGGATGTGATTGTATGTGGATAGCAATTGGTTTGATTATAGCACTTTTCAGTCTTTTTACTTTACTTATTATTTTGTATCCAAAACGTTCGATGGCGGTAATTGAACATGTGAAAATCAAGCGTTGGTATGATAATCATCAAGAGGCACTTTCCGCAAAACATCGCCATGACCTTGAATCAACCCTTAAACGTCTCGGTGATGCGCTAAATACTCGCATGGACCAGCATCATATGTTTGAAAGCAGTTGTTGCAAGCGTGAGGTCAATGATGCATACAATGATTTGAAAGAAGCATTTGAACGCGCCTATAAGGCCGTCAATAAGAATGCGACATCGCAAGATGCCATGGATGCGCTTGAACATTATCAGGACCCGGTGTTTGCGTTGAATCAGACTGTCTATGTGCCCACGCGAGATATGACCGGAATTATTACATCGATCAATGATGATTTAACTTATACCGTCTGTGACGTCACCGACCAATGTTATCGTGTTTATGAATGGGACTTAAAGAGCGAAGAAGATGAAGACCCAGCATCATGAAGTTTAACTTAACCGAAAGGATGATACGATGAAAATGATTTTTACCGGTCTTAATGGGACCGTGGCACCTGTCGTTGCGGACCATTTTAAACAAAAAGGCCATACCATCGTCCAATACAAACGTGAGGTTGTCGGTGTAGACGACCCAGAGCGCATTGAAACGTTCATACGTACCGAAGCACCGGATATGCTCATGCATTTTGCGACGGGTCCTGCAGAGTGGAGTGAACATCTGGCAAGCATTACCAAGCGCCTCAATGTTAAATTTGTCTTTATCAGTACTGTCAGTGTGTTTGGGGATAGTCAAACTGGTCCCTTTACACCCGATATTGAACCTGAACCATCGGATGAATATGGACGCTATAAATATAACAGTGAACGCATTGTGCTTACCGCCAATGACTCGGCTTGGATTATCCGCTTGGGTTGGCAGATTGGCCGTTATCCAGGCACCAACAACATGATTGATTTTCTTGATAAAAAAATGAAGGAAAAAGGACGGATCAAGGCGAGCAAAGCCTTTTACCCTGCTGCGTCATTCATGGAAGATACTGCACGTGGCATCGAGCAGGCCATCAATCAAGCCCCTGATATTTATCACATTGATTCCAATAAGTCCAAGTCCTTTTATGAAATTGTTGAAACGTTGAAAGAGACGCATCCCTTCATTGTGCTAAAAGAAGGAAGCAACCCTGAAAAAGACATTCGCATGCGTGATGCGCGCATTGAGATGCCCACGTTGTAATGCGTTTTAAGATTAAAAAAGACGTCTCACTTGCGACGATTCTATTTGTGATCAGTGTGTTTACGTTATATATTTTTCTAATAAACTACCAAACCGCTCCGTGGGTCTATGGTCCACTCCTTGTGGTGGTTGGATGCATGGTAGGGTTGATCGTATGGTTTTATGTTGTCAGTGAATACATCATCGAAGACGATGTGCTTTTTATTCGCTTTGGGTTTTTAAGAGAAGCGATTCCCCTTGAGGCCATAGAAAAAGTCAAAAGTGCGACGAACCTGAGCATGTCGACCACGTTCTCAAGACATCGCCTTAAAATACAGGCGACGGGGTATCCCGTTTATTATATTTCACCCGTCCCTCGTGATGCATTTATCGATCAACTTAAACAAATCATTGACCATAAAAAAATGGTGCTTTAGTGTTACGCTGCATTGGTTGAATGCAGCGTGATAACAGCACCATTTTTTACTACGCTGAGTAAATTAGTGTATAGTAGCGGTCTTTAAAATGGAAATACCGACAAATTTGATAAAAATCAACGTCATCAGGCTGATAAACTTTAGTGGTTTGACTTGCCTGATTAATGTCTACACACTGTTTTTGTGTACAGACCATTAAATAAGTATCGCTGGCCAAAAAGCCACGTGAATGATAAACCGCGCGCAGTGTTGGGGAAGGTTCATCAATCAGTGTGTCAATATTTGCCATAAAGGGCTCCAGTAATTTTTGATTGTTTTTTGATAGGTGTGACGCCAAATATTGACTGATCATAATAATCACACTCCTTATACTGTAATTATATCATGGTGTGATTTTCTACGCTCAGTCCATGCTTGATTGACGGATAATGCTTAGTCGATTAAACTATGGCTAGAGGGGGAATCATAATGCAAAGAACCATTCACGGTGTCTTGATCGAAGGCACGCTTGGTGACATTGCCAATCAACAGGGGTTTGACGTTGTTGTCAATGCAGCGAACAAGGATTTAAAACCTGGCGGCGGCGTTGCAGGCGCGATTCACCGGGCAGCCGGGAAGGCACTTGAATCAGAAACGCGACTGTTTGCGCCCATTGAGGTAGGTCAAGCGGTTCTGACGCGTGGGTTTAATTTACCCAATCCCTACGTCATTCACTGTCTTGGCCCTGTTTATAAAGTGGATGAACCGAGTGAAAAGCTCTTGCGTGAGTGTTATGAAAAAGCATTGTCACTGGCAAATACCCATGGTTTAAAAAAACTAGCGTTTCCTATTATTTCAAGTGGGGCATTTGGGTACCCGATGCATGAAGCCATTGAGGTAGCGCTTAAAAGTGTTATCCAATCCATTGAATCATTAGACAATATTACACACATTCGGTTTGTTGTATATAATGATTCAGCCCTTGAGATGTTTGAAACATTACTTAAAGAGCGCGAACGCTAAAGCGCTCCGTTTTTAAAGGGACCGCGTACATGCTATAATATAATCGACATGAAAGGATGAGTGCATGCGTAAAGGGTATAAGTATCGATTTGAGTCCCATTCCATTTTGTTTCTATTCATGATGATGGTTGGGCTTAATATGTTTATTTTCACAATGCTTTCCATCATAAACCTTTATTTGACAGGCTCACTGTTGCACGCATTCATACTGACACTTATTGCAGCGGCACTCTTTTTGGGTCCCCTTTGGATGGCCAAAAGGAATCAAGAAGATGATAGACCGTTGTCACAATCACTAAAGGACGATGTCTTCTTGATGGGGTTTTCCCATGCGTCAATCATCGTAGGCATCTATCTGGCAATTTATATTGGATTCCCTTCATAGGGAGGAGGAAAATTTATGGCACTTTGGGCTTTAGGCGGCATTATTTTTGGTGGTCTTATCATTCTTATATTGCTATATGTTATTCTTAATTCAAACACACCCGATGATTATGTGACAAGCAAGACCAGTAAATCAAATAAAGCTGCATCCAAAAGACGTGATCAAACACATCACAGTGCACCTTACAGTAACACCCCTTCTTATCCTGATCCTTCAATGATTAACTCAAAAACATCAGGTGATGAATGGCACGTCGAAGACGATGATGATCCTTTCGGAAATGAAGAGGAAGACGTTTTTGATGCGTATTATCGTCGCGAAAACAAAAAAGATTGATTTTTTACACCATCCGCGAATTAAAAGCACTGTTTGTGATGCGAACACAGTGCTTTTTTATGTGAACCCTTTCATGAATGTGTGCGTTGACATGCGCAAAGCCTAGGGTTATAATCTATCCAACACTTTACATAAAGTCATTAAGAGCCGTGGAAGTAAGATACCTTTTGAAGCGGCAGCAACCTATTTAAATTAGGTGCTTGTATCTAGGGGCAAAGCCCAACAATGAGACGATGCTTCAACCGTTCATTGGGCGGTTGTTTTTTTATATCCGGAGGTCCATTATGATTACATTCAGTCACGTCGATAAAACATTCAATAGTAAAAATCAAATAACGGAAGCGGTTCGCGATGTTTCCCTCACTGTCAAACCCAATACCATTCATGGCATTATCGGTCAATCAGGGGCAGGCAAATCTACGCTTATTCGCTTGATCAATCAACTTGAAATCCATGATGCAGGAGAAATTAATGTGCTTGATTACAGCGACATTCGCCGTTTGAACAAGGAGTCCATGCGAATGCTTAGGCGTGAAATTGGCATGATATTTCAGCACTTCAACTTGCTTGAGAGCAAAACGGTGCTTGAAAATGTGCTCTTTCCCATCGAGGCGCACGGTGAAAAAAGTGATGAAAACACTCAAAAAGCCTTTGATTTGATAAATAGTGTCGGACTTCAGGGATATGAACACACGGTCCCAAGTAAACTTTCAGGGGGCATGAAACAACGTGTAGGCATTGCGCGCGCGCTCATTAATGACCCAAAAATCTTACTTTGTGATGAACCGACAAGCGCGCTTGATGTGCAAACCACCGGTGATATTTTGGACTTGATTAAAGAAATTCAATCGGAACGCAATCTTACCGTAGTGCTTGTCACACACGATATGCATGTCATCAAGGAAGTGTGCGATGCAGTGACAGTAATGCATCAGGGACATGTCGTGGAAGATGGCACGTTAGAAGAAATTTTGTTCAGTGCCCGTCATCCAGTCACCAAAACACTGACAGCCGCCATTGGCTACAACGTTGAAGAAATTGCCAAGAATCATGCGCACTTACCCAATAAAACCTTATTGCGCTTTCCTTCCCACGTGACCAGTGACGATATTTTAAGCAAAGTGATCCGTCGCTTGGACGCAGATATTAACATATTATTCGCAAACATCACCCCTTCCAAAGAAGGCGTGATGCTTGTAAGTATCGATTCAACCGTACCACAAGATGTCAAAACGGCATTAAAAGAAAATGGGGTAGTGATTGTTCATGATCAGTATTGATATATATTTTGAGGCGTTTATGGAGACCTTTTATATGACCTTTGCGTCAACAGCCCTAGTGATGATTTTTGGGTTAATCATTGGTGCGCTTCTTTACCTGAGTGCTTCTGATGGACTAAACCCCAATCGCACGCTTTACGGTATCTTGTCTGTGATTGTGAGCATTGGACGCTCCATTCCGTTTTTGATTCTCATCGTCCTGCTCATTCCTGTAACGCGCATCATCGTTGGGACCATTTTAGGTCCAACCGCAGCCATTCCTGCATTGGTTGTAGGCGGAACGCCCTTTTATGCCCGGATTGTAGAGATGGCCCTTCATGAAAAAGGCATGTTTTTAAAAGAAACCGGTGTTGCCATCGGCCTTTCTAATCGACAAATTATAACTAAAATATTGATACCAGAATCTTTGCCGGCGCTCGTGCGCGGCATTACCGTGACCGCTATTACCTTAGCAAGTTTCACCTCGATTGCGGGTGCAATCGGTGCGGGTGGACTTGGTGATTTGGCGTATCTATATGGATATGCCCGTAACCGGCACACTGTCACAATGATTGCGACAGTCCTTGTTGTAGGGCTTGTTGTACTTATTCAATTGGTTGGCGATCTGATCGTTAAAAAACTCAGTCCTGCCACCGACTAAAAAATACTAAAGGAGTTTTAATACTATGAAATTATTTACCCGCATAACCCTGTTATTAACAGCAGCAACAGCTACATTCACCCTTGCGGCGTGTGGTGATGATACCTACACAATTGGTGCGTCTCCAACACCGCACAGCGAAATGTTAGCCCAAGCCCAAGATGCACTCAGTGAAGACGGCATTGAATTTGACATTGTTGAGTTTAATGACTATGTTCAGCCCAATACCGCACTTGCGGAAGGCGAACTGGATGCCAACTTTTTCCAGCATATTCAATATCTGGAAGGTCAAATAGACGAACATGGTTATGATTTTACAAGCGTCCATGAAGTGCACATTGAACCGATTGGTCTTTATACCCAAATTTACGACTCACTTGATGAATTGCCTGAAGCGTTGGAAATCATCGTTTCCAATTCTCCTTCTGATCGTCCCCGTCTGCTTCAAGTGTTAGAAGACAATGATTTGCTCACCATCAATGACGATGTCTCAAACAGTGATATTGTCGATGTTAATGTGAATGATTTGCCTGATTTGTTTGAATCAGAACACACCATAGAATTTACAGAAATCGATCCACCGCAACTTTATACCAATTATGCGAATGAATCGGGAGACTTGGTATTGATTAATGGTAACTTTGCGATGGACAATGGCCTTAATCCGCTAGAAGATGCGTTAGCCATTGAAAGTACGGACGTCCCGTTCGTCAATGTTTTAGTCACTGTTACGGGTGATGAAGATGACCCTGTGCTACAGGCCATTATTGAGTACTTCCAAACTGAGGAATTCCAAACGTGGATGGAAGAGACGTACGACGGCGCAGTTATCCCTGTGGAATGATGTAAAACCCAGTGCAGTTTGCACTGGGTTTTTTGCATTTAAAGCCCAAATCACGTCTTTATAAAGAGTACTTGTTTAAATGTAACACCCATATAAGTTTATAATGACAATACTCACTTATTGTTCTAACCCTTACTAAAGACATAAACTGTTCTGCAAACCCATATGTTAATAATATAAGGTCAGTAAAACGTTTACAAATATTTTTTCATGGCTTTTTTATTTAATAAAACGGCATTAAATGTCTTTATGAAGCGGTTTTAATCCTTTTGAACGCATTACTTGCAAATTTGTCTCAGTATGGTATAGTATAAACAGAAAATTTGGCAATTTACTCCAACGGGATGGGCTGCTAGATTTGTAAACATAATGAACTGACAATTCTTGTATCACTTAGTGACAAGAATGTGTTTTTTAGGTAATTAGCTAAGACATCTACGTTGAAATACATTTAGGAGGCAACGAAATGAGTCAATTAGAAGTAAAGAATTTGTACAAGATTTTCGGCCCCTCTCAGAAAAAAGCATTGGAAATGAGTCAAAATGGTAAAACAAAAGACGAAATATTAAAAGAAACTGGCAATACTGTCGGTGTCAACAATGCGAGTTTTTCAGTTGAGGAAGGCGAAACTTTCGTCGTCATGGGCCTCTCAGGAAGCGGTAAATCAACTTTAATCCGTAACCTTAACCGCCTTCAAGACCCTACATCAGGCGAAGTCCATGTTGACGGAAAAAATATTGTGGATATGAACGCAGAAGAATTGCGTGAACTCCGCCGTAAACGTATGGGCATGGTCTTTCAGAATTTCGGACTGTTCCCACACCGTTCCATTAGAAGAAATGTAGACTACGGTCTTGAAATTCAAGGTGTCCCAGAACAAGAAAGAATTGAACGCGCGTATGAAACACTAAAACTTGTCGGACTTGAAGGGTATGAAGAAAGTAAACCTTCAGAACTTTCCGGCGGGATGCAGCAACGTGTCGGGTTGGCCCGTGCATTGGTGCTTGACCCTGACATCCTGTTAATGGACGAAGCCTTCAGTGCGCTTGATCCATTGATTAAGCGCGATATGCAAGATGAACTGCTTGCGCTACAAGAAAAGGTTAACAAAACAATCGTGTTCATTACACACGACCTTGATGAGGCACTCAAACTTGGGGACCGCATCGCAGTAATGTATGAAGGCGAAATCGTTCAAATCGGTACACCGGAAGAAATTCTGACTGCGCCTGCGAACGACTATGTACGTAACTTTGTTGAGAACGTTGACCGTTCCAAAGTACTTAAAGCCAGCAACATCATGAGCAAACCACTTGCGGTTGTCGAATCACGCGAAGGACCCAAAGCTGCGGTTCGTCGTATGCGCAATGAAGAAATATCTTCAATATTCGTTGTTGACAAAAGCCGTAAACTTCAAGGCATTGTCAGTGCGGATGATGCGCTCGAACTCGCAGAAAAAGGCGAAAAATCCCTTAAAAATGCGATTAAAAAAGACGTATATCACACAACCAGTCCAGATACCTTGATCGTGGATCTGTTGCCGATGGCGAGTGAAGCGAAGTATCCTATTGCTGTTGTAGACAGTGAAAACAAATTACTCGGAGTCATTGTACGCGTCTCCGTCTTATCCGGTATCTCTCGGAAAGGAGCCGTGAGTGAATAATGAAAGTCATGAATGTAGTATTTGACGCAATTGACAGCATTCCCATTCCTTCACTGCCACTTGGTGACATATTCGAAGGTATTATCGATTTCATGGTTGAATATATTGGTTTCATCTTTGATGGAATCAGTGCTTCCCTCAACGGGATGGTAAACGGCCTTGAAGCTGTCTTTATGTTTTTACCCGGTCTCATCATTATGTTTGTCTTTGCAGGTCTTGCATGGTACATAGGTGGACGTGTACTGGGTATAATGAGCTTTATTGGCTTATTGTTAATTTATTCTCTTGGTCTTTGGCCAAGTGCGATGGCCACATTGGCGTTGGTGCTTGTCGCATCACTCATTGCTCTGGTCATTGGGATTCCCATTGGTATCCTCGCGGCCAAGCGCGACACTGCGGATCGCATGATTCGCCCAGTGCTTGACTTCATGCAGACCATGCCGGCATTTGTTTATTTGATTCCAGCAATCACACTGTTCCAGCGCGGTATTCCCGCTGGTGCGATTGCGACCATCATATTCTCAATGCCACCGGTTGTACGCATGACAAACTTAGGAATCAGACAAGTGCCTTCAGATGTTATAGAAGCGGCACAATCTCTTGGTTCAACAGGGCAACAGTTGCTTTTTAAAGTCCAACTGCCCATTGCGCTTAAAACTATTTTTGCGGGTATTAACCAAACCATCATGCTTGCACTCTCAATGGTCGTTATCGCGTCCATGATCGGTGCTGGTGGACTTGGTAGTGATGTTCGCCGTGCACTTGCACAGGTAGACATTTCAAACGGATTTGAAGCTGGTTTGGCGGTAGTTATCCTTGCTATGATCATTGACAGGATAACACAAGGCCTCGGCGACAAATCATCTCAAGTGTAACCCCAATTTAAAGCAACAATGCATCAGGAAATATAAACTAAACGTTTGATGTATTAAAAATTTATTAGGAGGAATTATTTATGAAAAAAGTATTAGCTTTAGTAGTAGGCTTGACCTTAGTAGTTTCACTTGCTGCATGTGATACTGAACAAGAAACTATCAACCTTGACTATGTTAACTGGGCTGAAGGGATTGCAATGAACTATCTTGCAGAAGTAATCCTAGAAGACGAAATGGGTTATAACGTAGAATCTACAGAAGGTGACCCAGGCGTTGTCTTTACATCTATCGCACAAGGCGATGCGGACTTCTTTGTTGACGCATGGTTCCCAGTAACACATGCGCAATATATGGAGGAGTATGAAGGTGAATACGAGGACCTTGGATATAACTTTACAGAAGCACCAATTGGTCTAGTTGTACCGGATTATGTAGACATCGACAGCATTGCTGAGCTTAATGATCATGCAGAGCAATTCGGTAACGAAATCATTGGTATCGACCCGGGTGCCGGAATCATGGGCGCAACTGAAGATGCCATGGATGTTTATGACCTACATGACAATTTTGATCTTGCAGATCTATCCGACCCCGTAATGGTTGGTGAACTTGGAACCGCTATTGAAAACGAAGAGTGGATTGTTGTCACTGGTTGGGAACCACACTATAAATTTGCTGATTATGATCTTAAATTCCTAGATGATCCTGAAGGCGTTTACGGTGAACCAGACAACATTCATACCATTTCTAGTCTTGATGCCTATGAAGAGCATCCAGAAGTTGTAGAGTTCTTTGAAAACATGTATTTTGAAAGTGAAGAACTTGCAGATCTAATGGGTCATTTCCAAGAGCATGGCGATGACATGACAGACCAAGAAATCGCACGTGACTGGAAAGCTGACAACGAAGATATTTGGACAGCTTGGCTTCCAGAATAATCTTACAACCATTTTTACATAAAACGCCCCGTTTTGGGGCGTTTTTTCTTTTGGTGAAAGGATTTGCTTTCCCCCACCTTTGTCCGCTATAATGCCAATAGGAGGCTGATAACATGAACGCACTGTTTTTATACTCACATAATATGGAAGATGTTGAAAGCGTAGGCACACGTGGACTTTTGAAACGGGCTGGATTCAATGTTCATACAGCGACATTTGAAGATTCCTTAACCATCGAAACCAAATTTGGGCAAACATTGAGTGCTCAACTTTATGCTCGTGAAATTAATGTTGCGGATTATGATGTGCTAATTATACCTGGCGGTCCATATGTTAAAGGCATCCTTGATAGTGACAACGAAGTCAAAAATGATCTTGAAGATAAAATTGTGGGACTTGTTAAACGCTTCAATCACGAAAGTAAAATGATTGCGGCCATTTGCGCAGGACCACGATTTTTAGGGCGTGCAGGCTTGCTTGATGGTATTACCTATACTGCATTTACCGGAAGCGACAAAGACGCACCCAAAGGCCATTATGATCCAAGCATCAAAGCCATGCGAAAAGGACGCCTCATCACAAGCCGCGGAGCGGGTACCATTTATGATTTCGCCTATGAAATTGTCAAGGCGTTTAAAGACGAAGACGCTGCCAATGCGTTACTTGAGGAAATTTTACATTGATGTTTAACCGGCGCGTGGCACGCACCAATACCAAAGGGTGGCGTGCTTTTCTTATGATGTTTAGGCGTTTTACCCATTTCATGGGCTATACATCAAGGCGTGAGTTTTTTCATGCGCTTTTTTTCATGATTATTTTATACATAATCTTTGTTCCTCTAGCGTTCTTTCTTGCTGAATCGTTTGTTCACGTTGCATCAGCCATGCTCATTACCCTTAGTGCGGTCTTGATTGTACCTTTTTTAAGCATGTTATTTCGCCGCATGGGTGATGCAGGGTTTCCCAGGTGGTTTCCCCTTACGTATATAGGGATTTTCATTCCGGGAAATGTTGCGAATATTGGTGGCGTTATGCTTTCTATAGGCGATATTCTCGCCATTGTATTAACCGCGTTTTTCCTATTGCTGGCGTGTTTTTCGACCAGTCATCACCTCATTATCATTAAGCCTGAACACGACGACGAACTAAATGAATAACCCCACTGACAGAAAGGATTGACACTATGAAATTTGCACATTTGGCGGGTCTTGCTTTTTCTTTAATTTTTGGCCTCACATTTATGTTTTCTTCAATTGCTTTAGATCACATTGAACCGATTGCCCTTATCAGATATCGTTTT
>Ga0207421_10004485_pt1 | contig 16022 bp, 16 predicted proteins | sample SodLakKL_010_SED_4_FD_187542 | JGI IMG/M metagenome (GOLD analysis project Ga0207421, IMG submission 187542) | Alkaline sediment microbial communities from Lake Tanatar, Kulunda Steppe, Russia - 8KL_010_SED (SPAdes) (version 2) | ecosystem: Environmental > Aquatic > Non-marine Saline and...
GACTTTATACTGGGTCATCTTTTTAGCAACGTCTGAAATTTTATCCATGGGCAGGGTAGTAATAACATTATCAACACAAATATCAGAGATTTTTCTTCTAAGTGGTTGCTCAGTTATTGTTTTTTCATCATCTAGGGCAGGCATAGAATATATACCCCTTTAAAAGGTATTTAGTATTTCTTATTATATGTGGGAAGTCATTCTCAGGCAAGAGCGGTATTGCTGTCGATTATTTAGCCATACCAAATTGCATTTAACTGCAAAAAAACTGCGTTCGCTGATCCTTTAGGCTAAACATGTAATTTGGCTCAGCACCATATTTGTTTTTATAAATAGTTAAGTATGATAAAATAAGCCTTGGAGGAAAAACCAACCGGCTAGCTTTATCATCTGCCATCGTCTTGTTCTTATAAATATAACCAACTTATTTCTGCATTTATTCAAAAAGATTTGAACCTAAACCTCATGAATAATATTCTACTTCTTAAGGGACTCTTTATTGGAAGCAGGCAACTAAAGCTTTACTCTTTCTACTTAATCGGGTGGAAATTGTTTGCCATATGAGAAAGGAACAGTAACCATGAACAACCTCAAATTTACCCTGGCACTAATTATCTTTATTGCCCTGCTGGTTGTTGCCGGTTGCGGGCAGGAGGAAAGCGACCCCAGGGCAATGGGTGATCTATGTGGAGTAATTCTTGCCGGTTCTTCAGAAGAATACCCGACTAAGCTGCGCGAAGCATCAGTCGGATCTGATCTTGTAGATCAATTTCCGCCAGTTAGTTTAAATTGTAGCAGCACTTCGAAGGACGGGGTCAGTAGAAGGCGCAGTATTTATATTACTTTTGAAGATGACCACGGCGCTGTTGCGGTTGCTGCAGTCCTGCATGAAAATGAAGAAATATCAAAACAGAAAAGCGAAATAAATCAAACCTTTTACAGGTTAGACCTGATCTTTGAGGAAAAGGAATTGGAGGAAGGGCATTTTCTGCTTGGCTGGTCATCAAATCATCCACGGGTAGAAGAAGCACAAAACCTTCATGCCGAATCTGTTGAGAGCATAAGCCTGGCGGATATTGTTAGCAGATTAAGCGAGGAGAGGGCTGAGAATTAAAACAGGTGATAGCAATAGGAAATTGCCTGGACGGGAGTAATATCGGGCACAGCATGTTTTTCTCTTTTCTGTTGGAACGGGGTTTCTTGTTCGATGGTATCTTAAAAAAGGATTTAAGCGAAAGCTGAGCAAGAAGAGTCAGTAACATTTTTGCAAAGGAGGCAGATCGCAAATGATGGGCCGTGTTGGGATCATTGAAATATTTATCCTGGTGTTATATTTAACCTTTTTTGCAGGTGGAGTTTTAGCTCTGTATTTCATTGTTAAGCTGGCCATCAAAAATGCAATAAAAGATCTGAAAAAAGATGGCACTCTTTAACGTGTCGGGGTTATAAATAGGGGATATTGTTGGAAAGGGGTCCAGGTGGAATATGAACAAAATACTTGCTTTAAGTATTGCGACGTTGCTTATGCTGTTTATATTTATTACAGCAGTCTGCCAATTACTTGATGCAGAACCAGGCTCTGATGAAATACTTGATTCAGAACAGAAGATTGCCCAGGTTGATATAGCTGATATTGCTGTAGACTACATTCTGGACTATGAAAATGGCACTACAGCCATAGGTGAACTGCCGATAGGCACCCGCATAGCCGACCCTACCTGGACATGGGAATACCGCCCTGGCTATAGCTACAGTTATGAATGCCCAAGCATTTTAGAACCATTAGACCCCGGAGAAATAAAGCCGGTAACCTGGATAATCGTCGCCAATGATCACTACGATATCCCGGAACCTCATGTAACCCTGATGGCTGAAGAAGTAATCGGCCTCTATTCATTTGACGGCACCCCTGAATCAGCCAGGTTTGATGACTACAGAGGTCATAACCACTGGGGGAACAGCGGCACAACTAACTCTATCCCGGGCCTGCGTCCCTGGTTAAACTCGACCGGCAGTTTCAGTGACGAAGGTTTTTACCAGGCATTCTCCGAAAGTTTCAAGAACAGCATTATCACTGCAGACGTCCCAAACCGGGAATGGGAAACCGGAGACCATTACTACACCCGGGACAGGGTGTTTATACCATCCACAACAGAGTTAGGCGATACAGATCACTTTTATTCATACCAGATAGGCACTGCCTACAGCTACTTCTATAATGAAAATAGTATTGAACTATCTGCCCGGCTAGGTAACGAACCGGTAAGATACTGGACCAGAACTCCCGCTTCGTACTCGGAAGAACGAATATTTCTTGTTCGTTCCAATGGTAACTTCAGTGATGTGAAGCCCTATGACTGGACAGATGGAGTTCGGCCAGTGGTGAATGTAAGATCGGATGTAATGGTATTGGAACATGAAGAATAATCGGATGTTCATACCAAGAAGGCGAGAGCAAGGCACTACCTTCGCTCAAAAACATCCGATAACAATGATTGTGAGCCAAACCACACTTCTTTCCAGTATCAATAACGATAATTATTGAGACAGCTGAAACTTCGATTTAATAATATACAGTTAAAAAATTACAAGCGGAACCTTTTAAAGGCCCCGCTTGTAAGCATCATCTTCATAAACCGGGTTATCTTTACTCGTTTTTCTTCTCTTCCTCTTCCCGCAGCATCCTGCGTAGGACTTTACCGATCATGGTCTTCGGCAGTTCATCTCTGAATTCTACCAGTTTCGGTACTTTATAGGCAGCGAGGTTGGCCTTGCAGTAATCTTTAACCTCTTCTTCGGTCAATGATTCGCCCTCTTTTAAAACAATATAAGCTTTTAGAGTTTCACCGCGGTATGGATCGTTGATTCCAGCTACTGCTGCTTCCATAATTTTCGGGTGAGTGTAGAGCACTTCCTCAATATCACGGGGGTAAATGTTGAAACCTCCGGCTATCACCATATCTTTTTTCCGGTCTACAATATAGGTATAGCCTTCTTCATCTGCCTTGGCAATGTCGCCGGTATAGAACCAGCCATTGCGAATGGCCTGGGCATTTTCATCCGGCATATTAAGGTAACCTTCCATAACCTGGGGCCCTTTGATGCATAGTTCACCAACTTCACCAACCGGCACTTCTTTTTCTCCGGTTTCCACATCTACAATTTTATACTCAGTGTCAGGCATGGGCAGACCGATGCTGCCGGGCTTTCTTTTGCCGTAAACGGGGTTGGCATGGGTAACAGGCGAAGTTTCAGATAGCCCGTACCCTTCAACCAGGCGCCCACCGGTATTTTTTTCAAACTGCTGTTGTACTTCTACAGGGAGGGGTGCAGCTCCGCTAATACAAATCCGGATTGATTTGATATCATATTTACTCAAATCAGGAGCATTGTTGATGGCGACATAAATAGTCGGAACGCCGGGGAACAGGGTTGGTTTTTGCTTGTCAATAGTTTTTAATACATCTTCAAGAACAAAGCGGGGCAGCAGGACAAGCTTGCCCCCACTTAGAAGGCCAAGGTTAAGGACGGTGGTTAAACCGTAGCTGTGGAAAAAGGGCAGAACCCCCAGGGCAACCTCTTTGCCGTCCTGGTAATCAGTGCACCATGATTTTACCTGGTACATATTTGCCACCAGGTTACGGTGCTGTAAAACAGCGCCTTTTGAAACACCGGTTGTTCCCCCGGTATATAAGAATACTGCCCGGTCTTCCGGGAGCACTTCAACAGCAGGGGGTTTTTTGCCTTCGTGCTTTTTGATTAGATCAGTAAATTTGTAATCTTCGGGAGCTATTTCTACCCTGTCGCCTTCTTTTTTCTCTTTTGCAACCGTGTAGAGGAAACTTAAAAACCCGGGAAAGTAATCTTTTATATTAGAGACAATAACATTTTTCAGGTTGGTATTGGGCTGAATATCTTTGATCATTTTATAAAAACGGGTCAGGGTGATGATTGTTCCGGCTCCGGAATCTTTTAGCTGATACTCCATTTCCCTGGCTACATAAAGGGGGTTACAGGGAACGACTACTGCTCCTATTGCATGAGCGGCAAAAAAAGCTATAGGAAACTGGGTGCTGTTAGGCAAGTGAATTGCAACACGGTCACCTTTTTTCACGCCGAGTTCGGTAAGAGCACTGGCCATGCTTTCAACCTGAGTGGCAAGTTCTCCGTAACTCAACTCACGGCCCATAAAGTGAACAGCAGGTTGTTGTTTGTAAGTTTGGGTGGCTTTTTGGAAAAGCTGATAAAGTGATTGTGGTGGATAGTCAATACTGTGGGGCACTTCAGGTTCGTAATACTCGAGCCAAACTTTTTCCATTAAAAATTTCCTCCTTTTGATAGATGCTTTTTGACATATATAGCTAAATAATAAATTCTCGGTTATTTTCTAATTTCCTTCTTTGTTAAAAAAATTATAAACAAATCTAAGTTAACGTTAAAATACTCTGAAAATAAACCACGTGATCATCACAATTTCCATTATCAGCTTAAGCGGCAGGGCAGTCCAAAAGCCGATTGATGCACCAAACCCTGACTTTATTGCCTGGCTGCTGTTTTTCCTGGCGATAAGATCGGCCAGGGTAGCGCCGATAAAGGGGCCGATTAGAAGGCCTATAGGAAAGAAAAAGATCCCTACCAGCAAACCTCCGGCAGCTCCCCACAGTGCGGCTTTTGATCCACCAAAGTATTTACTGCCCATTGCGGTTAGAAGGTAATCAATACCTAAAACGGCCAGGGCTATAAGTGCCTGACCTAAAAGAAAGGTCCAACCGAAAGCTTCAAAGCCGGTAATAAGACCATAAACAAGCATGCCTGACCATATTAGCGCAACTCCGGGCATAACCGGCAGCAATGTCCCAACCAGTCCGATTAAAAATAAAATAAAAGCTAAGATTAAGGCAATGGTACTGCTCATCTGGCACCTCCAAGTGTAAATTCTTTAAGATCTCCCAGAATTATTTTTATCTCCCATTATCATAGCATATCTGCCGGAAAGAATAGATGAAAGAAATAATTTTGCAATAATATGATATTTTCAAAGCAGGAATGAACAACTTCAGGTCGAATAATTTATACTAATGAATTGAGAAAAATGAAAAGCATGAGAAAGGAGGTAAAATATAAAATAATTCATTAAATAATGCCGCATGTCGAGTTATATCATAATTCGGGAGGTGATTCAGGAATGAAGGATTATAAGCTTGAAGTGTGGGCAACATTGATCTGCTTTATTATTGTAGCGGTTATCGGCGGTTTTTTTAGTTCATTTGTTGTTATTTTAAATGAGGTATTTTTCACGCAGGTGCCTACACCTGAAGGGTTGGTTGCTCATTACGGTGAAACAATGTTTTTGATTAAAGAGAATCTCACTGTTATGGGTTTCCCGCTGCATTACTTCTTACTGATTATGTTTAGTTGGATCGGGGTCACTATTATTGGTGCAATCTGGTGCGTAATTATGGATAGGATTGAAGAAAGGCAAAGAGCATAAAAGAGGGGAGGGATTCTTGATCCATGGAACCAAGAGGAGAAGTTTTTGTATTAGGGTTAGTGCTAAGTATTGTTGTGCTTTTAATTTCTGTCCTTATTTCTGTGTGGGCCCGCCGTTTTACCCGCAGTTTAGGTGATTACTATGTGGCTGGACGAAGTATCGGTGCTATAAACAATGGTTTGGCCATGGTATCATTGGCCTTAAGTTTAACTACCTTTATTGGGTTAACGGCACTTATCATTGAAGGTGTATATATTGCTGTGGCAGTCTATGCATCATTTACTGCTGCTTTTATCGGTTTGATGATTCTGGCAGCTCCATACCTGCGTAACCATAAGTCATTTACAACAATGGCCTTTATTTCAGAACGCTATGGCAGTAAAACACTGCGTTACATGTCCGTTGTTGTCATGATGATTGTTAGCGTGCTCTACCTGGCAGGTAACCTCAAAGGGATTGGTATTGTCTTTTTCTTCTTACTGGGTGTCCCTGAGGTTGTTGGAATTGTAGTAGGTGGACTTGTTGTAACATTATATGTAACCCTGGGTGGAATGTATGGTGTTACATATAATCAGACTTTCCAGACGATCGTACTTCTTTTCTGCCTGCTGCTGCCGGTGGCGGTGGTCCTGAGAGCCCTGGGTACAGCCGGCTGGTTTTTCCCGCCCCTGGGCTACGGTGATATGGTTCCGGACATGATTGAGTTCGTGCCTCACTACTTTTGGGCCATGCTGGAGCATCCGATCACCTATATAGCCATCTTCCTTGGGTCATTTTTCGGCATTATCGGGCTGCCTCACTTTGTAATGAGGTTTTTTACCGTCCGCGATGCCAAGGAAGCACGCTGGAGCATGATTCTCTGTGTGTTCCTGGTTGGCCTGGTTAATACCACTGTTTATGCAACTGGTTTTGCTGCGGTATACTATATGTCAACCACAGCCGGGGTTGATTTGACCCCTGCGGCCTATGACTACATGGTTTTCATCCTGGTTGAAGCCTTAGCCGGGCAGGGCTGGCTTGCCCTTGCAGTAGCCGGTTCAGTTGCGGCAGGTTTATCTACCGTATCTGGGCTGCTGATGATTATGGGTGCAGGATTAATTCATGACCTTTATGGTGAGCTGAAACCGGATGTAGATGATGAAAAGAAACTGAAGTTGTCTTACCTGGCTATGTTTGTAGTCGGTGTGCTGGTTATTCTCTTCTCACTTAATCCGCCTGAGTTTATTCTGAAAGCGATCATGTGGGCCTTCGGCATTGCAGCGGCCGGGCTCGGGGTGCCGATTGTGCTTGGCATCTGGTGGAAACGGACTACCAAGCAGGGTGTTGGAGTGGGAATGACGGTAGGCAGCCTCATTGCTATTTACGGCTGGGTTATGATTGAGCTTGTCGGTATGAACCCGGTCGATGTGCCGTTTCCCTTCTTTAATACCTATCTTTACGGACCGATGGGGTGGATTAAATTCACAGTTCTGGCCGTTACATTCTCCTTTATATTAACTGTAGTTGTCTCCTGGCTAACTCCTCCTCCCGCGGAAGAGTTGCAGCGTCAGGTTGATGAGATGCACGGTTGGACCGACTATGATCCGAAGCGCTATAACAGCAAAGTATTACCGATAGCTGTTGTGTTTTTCTCGGTATTTTTCTTATGGTTTATGACGACACTGTATGATGTATTTCCCAAGTAACTCCTGCGGCCTCATACGAGGCTTTCCCTTCATGGGAAAGCCTCGAGCGGCCGTTATAAATACTTGCAGGAGGTGATGGCTTTATGGAGAATTGGGATAAACTATCAAAAATGCCTTACAAAGAAATTAAAGAGATGCAGGATCGTAAGCTGCGGGCCTTTATCGCCAACCAGATTTATCTTTACAGCCCATACTATAAAGAAAGGCTAAAAGAAGAAAACATCGATCCTTTTAAAATTAAGGGTATTGATGATCTGCGGCACCTTCCATTTACTTACAAATGGGATATTGCCCCAACCGATGAAGAACCGCAAAAAGCAAAAGATTTTGTTATTCGTCCGGATGAAGAGGTCTCCGAAAAATACGGTCATTTGGCCAAGATGTCAATGACCGGCGGCAAAGCAATGGTTGAAGAGAAGGTTTTTGACTTTAAACCGGTTCATATTCATTTTACAACCGGGAGAACTGCTCTACCGACTCCATTTGTCTATTCCAAGCGTGACCTGGAAAATATCAGGGAATCCGGAGCGCGTTTGCTTAATGTATTTGAAGTAACCAGCGATGATATCGTTGTTAACTGTTTCCCCTTTGCACCCCACCTTGCCTTCTGGCAGACCTTTTTTGCCGGCGAAAAAGCCAATGTTGCAGGCTTCCATAGCGGCGGAGGTAAAATCGTGGGAACCAAGAACCTCATGGATGCCTTTGAATATTTGCGCCCAACGGTTGCGGTATTTATACCCGGCTACTGTTACTACTTCCTGCGGGAAGCTGTAAAACAGGGCAGGGACTTTTCTTCGATTAAAAAGATATTTTTCGGAGGAGAAAGAGTACCGCCGGGCCTCAAAGAAAAGATCAAAGAACTGTTTGCCCAGCTTGGCGCAGAAAATGTAATGGTTTTAGCTACTTATGGCATGACCGAAGCCAAGGTTGCCTGGCCGGAATGTCCTTCACACGATGAGTATTATGGGTACCACCTCTATCCTGACATGGAGATTTTCGAAACAATTGACCCTGAAAGTGGTGAACCCGTAGGCGAGGGCGAGGAAGGGGAGATCGTATACACAGCCCTTGATTGGCGGGGAACAGCCGTGTTACGTTACCGTACCGGTGACATTGCCAAGGGCGGCATGTTTTTTGAACCCTGTCCGAATTGCGGACGAACCGTTCCCCGGATTAGCTCAAATATTCAACGTAAATCCGAGCTGAAAGAATTCAATATGACCAAGGTAAAAGGAACACTGGTTAACCTGAATAACTTCTTCCCGCTGATGATGAGCCACCCCGACATAGAAGAGTGGCAGGTTGAGATGCGCAAGCGTAACGACGATCCGTTTGACCTGGATGAAATCTATCTGTATTTAGCAGTTAAGGAAGGTACAGACAAGGATAAAATAGTAGGAGACTTAAAGCAGAAAGTGCTGCGTGATACAGAAGTATCACTGACCGACATAATCTTTAAGAGCGTGCCAGAGGTTGTGTCACAGCTGGGAATGGAAACTGAACTGAAAGAAAAACGTATCCTCGATAACAGGCCTACCGGTTAAAACCAGGGCTTAGAGATGAAAGGAGGCAGAGTATGCAGGCGTGGAGTAAAATTAGCAAAATGCCGGCCCCGGCAATCAGGAAAATGCAAAATGAGCAGCTGACAAAAATGCTTTCTGAGGATTTGGCGGTCAGGCATCCTCATTATCGTGAACTTTTTAAAGAAAAAAACATCAATCCTGCTGACATTAAGGGGGTTGAGGATTTAGATAAACTGCCCTTTACAGAAAAAAAAGACATAGTGGCGCCTGAGGATAATCCCGAACATCCCAAAAAGTTTGTGCTTGATGTTCCAGGTGAAGACGAACTAAAGCCGAAAAAGAAAGGCTTTTCCCTTTTTGGAAAAAAGGATACCGGCCCCGACCCCTCTGACTACAGTTTTTTCACCTTGTATTTTACAGCAGGGAGGACGGATAAACCTGTTCCCATTGAGTACACTCACTATGATCTAAATAACTTGAAAGAAGCCGGCGCCAGGGCGTTTGATATTCTGGATCTATCTCGTGATGATACCTTGATTAATGCTTTTACTTATGCCCCAAATGTATATTTCTGGCAAATGTTTTACAGCACTATCGGTATAGGCAGCACAGCCTTGCAAACCGGTGGCGGTAAGGTCCTGGGTATGGAAAAAATCTTAAAAGCGATGGATAGCATGGAAGCTCCGGCCATGGCTATTGCACCGGGTTACTGCAGGTTTGCCCTGCACACCCTGGAACATTTCGGTTTTAGTGCAGAGAACCTGGAGCGTATTATCCTGGGCATCGATTATACCCCTATGGAAGCGGTGGACAGAATAAGCAAACTGATGGAAGCGGTTGGGGCAAAAGAGAACCGGGTTCAGCGTATTTACTTTATTTCCGAGGCGAAATCAGGATGGGCTGAATGTGCACCGGGCTTTGGTTATCATACCAATCCTGATCATGTTTTGATTGAAATTGTAGATCCGGACAGTGGTGAAGTTAAAGGAGAAGGAGAGCCGGGCGAAGTGGTGATTACTCACCTTGATGCAAAAGGAACCACTTTCTTGCGCTATAAAACGGGGGATATAGCCACAGGTGGTCTTGCAACCGAACCATGTCCTAACTGCAAGAGAACCGTGCCACGAATTATGGGTGATATTGAACGGAAGTCACTATACTTTGACCTGAAAGGTAAAGACGGTACGGTTAGCTTTAACGCCAACGAACTGCGAAAAGTGATGTTTGCCAGGGAAGATGTCTTGCTCTGGTATGCAGAAATTAATAGTGGCGATCCGGAGGATACGTTAAAGGTTGTAGTAAAAGGCGTATCAGGCACTGATGAACAGGCGTTACAGAAAGATCTCCAGGAAAAGCTGCATGATCAATTTAGCATTCCGGTTGCTGTAGAATTGAGCAGCCTTGATGCTGTTGCCAATACAATAGGCATGGAAAAATTTATTACCGAACAGACTATCCTTGATAAACGCAATAGCTAGCTAAGTCATAAATTGTTGACGCAAAGCCCCCTTTATGGGGGCTTTGCTTTACACATTTATGCTTTTTAAAGGCAGCGAATACTTTTCAATATCCCATGATAATGATATAATTGGAAAGCAAATGCAATAATAGTTTGTATACCATTCAAAATGTTTTGAAAGAAGGGCAGGTGTGAAGTTGAGTAAATTACCGGAACCAGTAAATCTGGATACTGTTGCCAAGAGTCTCAATGATGCCGTGTTTATGGTCGATCATGAGATGAATGTGGTATGGTTAAACCAGATGGCTGAAGAATTTTTCCACACAAGTTTTGAAAAGTCCCAGGGAAAGAATATAGCAGAGTTGACAGCTATTACTAAACTTGAAGGCCTGCTGAATGATGTATTTGAGCAGCAAACTCCGCTCAAGTGTTCTTATGAAGAGGCATCGGTAAAAGTTAAAAGGCTTGACGAGCGTTACTTTTTTAAGATCGCCATCAACCCGGTCTTCCATGAGGGTAAATTATGGGGGGCTTTAGTCCAGCTTACTGATGTAACCCGCTTCCACGAAATGGAGAAAATTAAAACAGACTTTGTTTCCATCGTTTCTCATGAATTCCGCACTCCGCTGACAACAATCACAGTGGGGGTGGAGATGCTTAAAGAGGGAATGCTGGGTGATTTAACTCCCAGGGGTAAAGAAGTCCTTGACGCTATTGGTGCTGACTGTGACAGGTTAAGCAGGTTAATTGATAACCTGATGGAGCTATCACGCATTGAATCAGGAACTATTTACGTTGAGGCCGAGCCAACCGATGTAAGCGACCTGGTCCAGGAAGCTGTTCGTCCTCTTAAAATTCAAGCCGAGAAGCAGGGGATCGAAGTTATCACAGACCTTCCGCCCGAGCTTCCCCCGGTTGCTGCGGACTTCAACAAATCAGTCTGGGTTTTAGCAAACCTGGTTGGTAATGCTATGCGCTATACAGACTCAGGTGGAACAATTACTGTCCGTGTCAGGCAGCGTGGCAAGCGCCTCTTTTTCTCTGTCCAGGATACCGGCAGCGGCATACCTAAAGAACATCAGGATAAAATATTCCGGAAATATGTCCAGGTTAGCGGTGAGGGCCGCAAAGGCTCCGGTGGTGTTGGTTTGGGCTTAGCAATTGCCAAAGATATTGTTATGGCTCATGGTGGTGAAATATGGGTTGATAGTGAAGTCGGGAAAGGAACTACCTTTACCTTCACTTTTCCTGTATACCAGGGAAATGAATCTGTTAAACTGCCGGATGCTGATCAAGAAGGAGGTTAAGGTATGAGTAAAAAAGTCTTACTTGTAGAAGATGAAAAAAACGTAATTCTAGGTGTTCGCACATGCCTCGATGCTGTAGGTTATGATGTGGAAATTGTTGAAGATGGAGAGGAAGCATTAAACTCAGTTAACCGTGAACATCCCGATTTAATATTACTTGACCTTTTGCTGCCAAAAGTCGATGGTTTTGAAGTTTTAAAAACATTAAAAGATAAAGAAGAAACCAGCAAGATCCCAATTATTGTTCTTACTGCCAAAGCTGAAGAAGAAGACAGGCAGAGAGCAATGGATCTAGGGGCAGACAACTATATGACAAAACCTTTTAAACCCCAGGAGTTGTGGGATGTATTGAAAGGCTATTTGCCTGACAATTAAGGAGCAAACTATAGCTTTTATAGTGTTTTACAATAAAAATCAGTATTTATAAAGGGCACAGTTTACTGTGCCCTTTAAATAAAGAGTTGTTGTAGTTGCCCAGCCTGCTTAAGAAAATCGCGCCCGTTGATTGTTTAGGCTGAAACTGCAGCGGCTTAGCTTCAACCTATTTACAATTTAACCAGGAGGCCGGTCTTATACATGAACGCAGTAAAGTTTGAACAGGGGCCAATTCGTCCCCCCAGTGAGGCGGGAAGCTTACTGCTGCGCATGACTCGTAATTGCCCCTGGAACCGCTGCCTGTTTTGCCCTGTTTACAAAAATGAGAAGTTTAGCAGACGCAGTATTGAAGAAATAAAAAATGACATATTCGCTATAGTTGAAGCAGCAGAAGAAGTCAAGGCTGTTTCTGAAGCAAATGGACTTAATGGTGATATTAACCGCCAGGTGGTCGCAAAAATACAGTCAGAACGCCCAGAACTGCTTCAGGTTGCTTTTTGGTTGTACCAGGGAGGCGAAAATGTTTTTCTACAGGATGGAGACAGCCTGCTTCTACCTGTAGATCAACTAACAGAGATATTAGAACTGCTTATAGAAAAATTTCCCACTATCAAGAGAATAACTTCATACGCCCGTTCAAAGACTTTGCTGAAACGTAATGTAGAAGAGCTGCAAAGGCTTAGAAAAGCAGGTTTAAATCGGATTCATGTTGGCCTTGAAAGTGGTAATGACCAGGTATTGGAATTTATGAAAAAAGGGGTTACCGGTGCGGATCATATTGAGGCAGGTCAAAGGGTAAAGGAAGCAGGTCTATCTTTAAGTGAATACGTTATCCTCGGTCTTGGTGGAGAACAGTGGTGGCGTGAACATGCGCTTGATACTGCAGAGGTAATAAATCAAATTAATCCTGATTTTATAAGGGTTCGAACCCTGGCTGTCCCCAAAATCAGCCCACTTTATGAAAAGGTTGTACAGGGAGAATTCAAACTTCTGTCTGATGACGATGTAATCAGGGAAGAAAAGCTGTTTATTGAAAGCCTGCAGGGCATAAATAGCGAATTTTACAGCGATCATATTTTGAATCTTTTGGAGGATGTAAGTGGCAAGTTGCCGGAAGATAAAAATAAAATGCTTAGTATAATCAATGAATACCAGTCCTTGCCCGTTGATAAGCGGGAAAAGTTTCGGCTAGGTAGAAGAACGGGTTATTACAGGACGATGTCCGATATGCAAAATAGCAATTTAGGTGATCCGGTAGAACGTACCTACAGGCAATTGCAGCACAAAGGTATATCTGTGGATGATTATATAGAACAATTAATGCTTCGTTTTATTTAAAATGACAGGCGGTAATAGATATGCGGGTAGCAATATGTATATTAGAACTTTACATTCCCGGAAAAACTTCATTAAAGGGTAAACGCCAGGTAACAAAAAGTTTAATTCAACGTCTGCGTAATAGTTTTAATGTTTCAGTATCTGAAGTTGGCAGCCAGGATCTCTGGCAGCGGACTGAATTGGGCCTGGCAGTTGTCTGTTATAATGGAGCTGGTGCTGATAGCATCATGGAAAAAATCTATAATTTTGTTGAAAAAGAAAATGATGTTGAAATTATTTCTTTACGTATTGAAACTTATTAGACGAGGTAATGTGCTATGACATCAATTAAAAAGGCAACTCAAATTGCTCACCTTCTGGTCAGCCAGGTTTTGCAACCGGGCGATCTGGCCGTTGATGCTACTGCAGGAAATGGAATGGATTCGGTTTTTCTGGCCGGCCAGGTTGGTCCAAAGGGGCAGGTCTATACTTTTGATATACAGGAAGAAGCCCTGACATTAACTGCCAGTAAGCTAAAAGAGCACAATATGGGTCAGCAGGTAACCTTAATTAGGGATGGTCATGAAAAACTATCCGACTACATTAATGAGCCGGTTACAGCATTTATGTATAACCTTGGTTACCTGCCGGGTGGAGGCAGCAGGATAACTACCAGGCTTGATACCACTTTGCGCAGTATACAGCAAGCACTGGTTCTTTTAAAAATGGGAGGAATTATTACGGTAATCATGTACCCCGGGCATCGGGAAGGAAAAGTTGAGAAAGATGGATTGCTGCCGGTTTTTAATAGTTTGCCTACGACACAGTTTGTAGCTCTTCATTATAATTATCTTAACAAGAGCAATGATCCACCAGAACTGGTTGTTGTACAAAAAGTATCATCTGAATGAAAAGTTGAATAAAAGGATTTTGTTTGAACTTTGTCGAACAGAACAGTGTTAAATAACAATTGATTATAAAAACCTGGATAATTGATAGGAGTTTGTCTAAACTGGAATTTAAATTAGACTTGATCGAACAAGAGCTGGCGCTTGTAAATAAGCGTTTGGGTGAAATCATAGAAAGTGCTGGCCCTGAAATCCAAGAGGTCGGTGACTATATTTTTAACGGTACCGGGAAAAGGATTCGTCCCACACTTTTTTTAATTGCTGCTTACCGGGATGGCAAAAATTTATCGCATTTAATAGATGCGGCTGTTGCACTTGAACTTATCCACACAGCATCTCTACTGCATGATGATGTGATAGACCAGGCAGATTTGCGCAGAGGAAAAGATGCGGCTCATATAAAATGGAGCAATAAAATAGCTGTTTTAAGTGGTGATTATCTTTTAAGCCGTGCTTTTGATTTACTGGTAAGCTACCAGGATTGGCCAATGATGAATATTGTTGTAAACATTGTCCGCAATATGTCCGAAGGTGAAGTTGAACAGGCCTTTGCTAATACTTCCATGCCAGACTTAGAAGAAAGGTATTTAAGCTGGATCGGTAAAAAGAGTGCTTCATTTTTTGCCGGTTGCTGCGAAGCTGGAAGCCTTCTCAGTGGCGATGGGCGCTCAGAGCAGTTGCTGTGGTCAAAATACGGTTATAACCTCGGGATTGCTTTTCAACTAATAGATGATCTGCTGGATTATACCGGTGACAATTCAGCTACAGGCAAACCAATCTACGGTGATTTAAACAACAGGGTAATTACCCTGCCTTTGATCAGGACGATAAAACAACATCGCAAACAAGAAGTTATAAGCAATTTTATTGAGAATAACCAGGCTTGCGGCAGTCAGATTGGTGTGGTCGCCAGGACAGTTTTAGATGGTGATGGCCCTGCTTATACTTATAAAAAAGCGGAAGAGTATGCTGATAAAGCTGCTGTATTATCCAGGCAGTTGAATTCTCAGCACAAATATAAAGCGCTAGTTTTAGAGCAGCTTGCCCATAACTTATTGTTGAGAAAAAAGTAATATGCATAGAGTAATAACTATAGTAACCGCATAGGAGGGTGGATTGATGCCGGATCGAGCCATTTCCAAGTCTGTAATAAAACGCTTGCCAATTTACTTACGTATTCTGGATCAGTTAATCCAACGTAAAGTAGACATGGTTTCATCAAAAGAACTCAGCTATGAATCAGGATTTACTGCCGAACAAATCCGAAAAGATCTGGCTTATTTCGGTGCATTTGGCACACGTGGGGCCGGATATAACACTGCATATCTCAGAGAAAAAATTATTAAGATTATCGGACTTGATAAAAAAATAGAAACCGTTGTTTTTGGAGCCGGTAACCTTGGTACGGCGCTAACCCGTTATAACTCGACAAAAAACCCCTACGTAAATGTGATTGCTGTGTTCGATCGAGATTCCCGGCTGGTTGGAAAGAAGATTGATGAGATAGATATCTACGCTTTAGAAGATGCTCCCCAGTTTATAGAAAAGCATGGCATCAAGGTAGCGGTTATCTCAGTTCCGGCTGCAGCAGCCCAGGAGGTAACAGACCTGGCAGTACACCACGGTGTAATTGCAATCTTGAACTTTGCTCCGGTAAAACTGAATTATCCTGAACATGTTCAGGTTCACAATGCAGATTTAACCCTGGAACTGCAAAGCTTGATTTATTACAGCTCAGCTGAAGAGGAACGCCTGGAAAGGTTAAGAAAAGAAACAAAGGGAAGTAAATCACCAAAATCTTTTACACTCGAGTGATTTATTGATAATAGTAATAAAATATTTTTACCTGTAAGGCTAGGATTGTATTGACTTTTAGTAACAGCTTTTGTATACTTATCATTGCACATGGAGCTGTGGTGTAGATGGTTAACATATCGGCCTGTCAAGCCGAAGATCG
>Ga0207421_10004486_pt1 | contig 16021 bp, 12 predicted proteins | sample SodLakKL_010_SED_4_FD_187542 | JGI IMG/M metagenome (GOLD analysis project Ga0207421, IMG submission 187542) | Alkaline sediment microbial communities from Lake Tanatar, Kulunda Steppe, Russia - 8KL_010_SED (SPAdes) (version 2) | ecosystem: Environmental > Aquatic > Non-marine Saline and...
TCGGCGACCATCGGCGGCGATCGCACCCGATCGTTGGCTTCGAACTGCCACTGCTTGTCGCCGGTCGTCGCGTCGAGTGCGTAGACGTTGTGGTCGTGACTCCCGACGAACACCGTTCCGTCCACGACCGTCGGCGACGACCATTTTATCTCATCGTCGGTTTCGAATTTCCACAGCAGATCGGCCCCACTAGTCCCCTGTGCAGCCGTTAGGCCAGTGGCCCCGATGCCACCAACGGACGCCATACCCACCGCTGTCGCCCCCATCAGATATGTCCGCCGACCGAGTTCGGTCACGTCCAGTCGTCCACTCTCCTTGTTCAGTTCACTATCCGGCAACGTCGATTTCGTGTCTGTCCGGATACTGGTCTCCGAGTTCGCAGTGTCGCTGGGATCGAATCGATCGTTTTGATTCATACGCCTCTCCTGTCCGCTAAAGACCGCAACCGTATTTTTCCCGTGGTTCAAACCTCGAAAAAACACATCATACAGATAACTAGTACAAATCTCCAACGGGTCGAACAAACACGGCGTTGATGCTCTGAGTCTCGCACGGCACTTTTGATGGATTTTTAAGTTTAGTATACCTCGTATCGCCCCACCGTCTGATTGCTCTTTGTGAGGTCTGTGACGCCTTCTATGACACGCTCTGCTACCAGTTGTCACAACCCGTGGTCGACAGTCATCGCACAAATCATATGCTGATATATAAAATACTGCCTATCGTGGCTACTCAATCGACCAGCAGCTCTCCCCACCGGGCCCGACGCCACACCCACATCCCCGACGAGAATCTATTTCAGGACACGCCGCTGACAGTCGATCGATGGTTTCGGAATGTTTCGACGCCGATCGGTGGGAGCCGATCGAGGCGTTCGACTTCGAGGATCTGACCTACCACCGGGCGGTCGACTCCGGGACGGTCCGGATCGCGCTCGATCGGCCCGCGGTACGCAACGCCTTCCGTCCGGGGACGGTCGACGAGCTGTACGATGCGCTCGATCACGCCAAACGCCAGACTGACGTCGGCTGTATTCTGTTGACGGGGAACGGTCCGTCACCGAAAGACGGTGGCTGGGCGTTTTGTTCAGGCGGCGATCAGACGGTTCGAGGCGAGGACGGGTATCAGTACGAGAGTGACGAAGAGAGCGAGGCACAGAGTGCCTCGGAACAGGCGAGCGGACGGAGCCCGCGGGCATCGGAACAGGGTCGACTCCACATCCTCGAGGTGCAGCGACTCATTCGACACATTCCGAAGGTCGTCGTCTGTGTCGTGCCGGGGTGGGCCGTCGGCGGTGGTCACTCCTTGCACGTCGTCTGTGACCTGACGCTTGCAAGCGAGGACCACGCCAAATTCCTCCAGACCGATCCCGACGTCGCCAGCTACGACGCCGGCTTCGGCTCGGCGTACCTCGCAAAGCAGATCGGCCAGAAGAAGGCCCGGGAGGTGTTCTTCCTCGGAAAAACCTACTCCGCCGAGGAGGCTGCCGAGATGGGGATGGTCAACGAGGTCGTCCCACACGGGGAACTCGAAGCAACTGCACTGGAGTGGGCCGATCGGATCAACTCGAAGAGCCCGACGGCGATGCGGATGCTCAAGTACGCGTTCAACATGACCGACGACGGGATGATCGGCCAGCAGGTCTTCGCTGGCGAGGCGACGCGACTCGGCTACATGACCGACGAGGCAAAAGAGGGCCGAGACGCGTTCGTCGAGGGACGGGATCCAGAGTTCGACGACTTCCCGTGGCACTACTGATACGGATCGTTGTAACTATGTACCGCCGATCGCCAAGGCGGGTCGGCGATCGGCGGTAATTGACTACAACTGTCCGTATGATAGGACAGGTATTCGACTGTTGCTGGTCGCGACAGCACCTCGACCGTCGGCGATAGCAGTACTGAGTGACGTAAAAAGTAAGCCATATCGGGTTCAAACAACCAGATCACGTCAGTGACGCTCCCAGATCGATCCGGACTGTCTCGGCGGGAGTACGCCCGCGCGCTCGTCGCACTGGGTGGGACGAGTGCGCTCGCAGCCTGCCTCGACGTCTTCGAGGACGACGGGGCCGTCCCATCGGGAACCGACGACCCGGACTCGCTGCCGACACGACAGCACGCCTGGAACCGGAGCCTCGCGAGCGACGACGACGGGAACGTGGCGCTGCCAGAGCACCACGTGCTGGTCCCGCTGTCGCTTTCCGACGACGCTGACGTCGACGATGGGTCCCGAGAGACGATCGAGACGGCGCTGGGAACGCTCGAACGAGCCTACGAGTGGAGCAACGAGGGGGTCGTGGGTACGATCGGCTACACCCCATCGTACTTCGAGCGGTTCGAGGAGCCGCTTCCACCGTCGGTCGATCTGCCCGACCCAGCAGCGATTTCCGATCGGGAACAGCCCACATTCGACGAGTGGGACGCCCTCGTCCACCTGGCGAGTGACCACCCGGCGGTCGTGCTGGCCGCAGAAGAGGGACTCTTTGGCGACCGCGAGGAACTGAACGGGGTCGACGTTACGGCCGATCTCTCGACGGTCTTCGATCGCGTCGCGGACGATCGGCGAACCGGGTTCGTCGGTGAGGGGTTACCCGCCGAACACACGGACGTCGACGGCGTGCCGGAGTCCGTCCCCGACGAGGCACCCTTTTTTATGGGATTTCGATCGGGCTTTGTCGAGAGTCAGGCGACCGAAGACCGCGTGACGATTGAGACGGGACCGTTCGCCGGCGGGACGACCCAGCACGTCGAGTCCCTCGACATCAACCTCAGGCAATGGTTCGAGCAGGAAAACCACTCCCAGCGGGTCTCGAAGCTGTTCAGCCCCGACCACGCCGCGACGGAGGCGGTCGGCGACGTCGGCGAGGCGCTGTCGGGGTCGGCTGAGATGACCACCGATCGAATCGAGGCGACCGAGTCGGACGCCCGCAACCGGGGGATCGTCGGCCACGCCCAGAAGGCTGCCCGGGCCCGCGAGGACGGCGAGCCGTTGTTGTTGCGCCGCGATTTCAATACGGTCGACGGCGATCGACCGGGGCTGCACTTCCTCTCGTTGCAACGCCGAATCGAGGAGTTCGTCCGCGTCCGGGAGGCGATGAACGGGGACGAGCTCGACGTGTCAGGGGCGAACAACGGCATTCGACACTACCTCTTCGTCGAGCGCCGTGGAAACTACCTGGTTCCGCCGCGAGATCTGCGTTCGCTACCGACCCCGAATCCGGACGGTATGTGAGGCGGGCGAAAACTGATGTGACGATCGACCGACCCCACGATATCCGACCGAACTCACGACACACCCGACCCACGATACCCGACTGAACTCACGACACACTCGACCCCGCGATACCCGACTGAACTCACGACACACTCGACCCCGCGATATCCGACTGAACTCACGACACACTCGACCCCACGATGGACGACACTGACAGACTCGATCGACGGACGTTCGTCAGCCGAATAGGAACAGCAGCCGGTGTGATCGCCATCGCAGGCTGCGCTGGAACGGACGATGATGGGGACGACGAGGATGAGGACGTCGACGTTGCTCCCGACTTCGTCGACGTCGAGGAGCCGCCGGACGCCGTCTACGTGCCGACCCACCGCGAGGCGATGCGGATGATAGAACCCGTCGCGGCCGGTGACGTCGTCATCGCCCCGATGCTCTCCTATCCCCATCCGTTCTGGATCGTCGCGGGCGACGACGAAGCGTCGATCGAGCGCGTCGAACCGGACGGCGGACGGGGCGTCCACATGATGTTTACTCTCTGGGATCGGGAGACGGGAATCGTCCTCCCAGTCGACGACGGCGCAGAGCTTCGGGTCCGACGCGACGGCGAGCAGATCGGGTCGCCGCTGTCGCCGTGGACGATGATCTCCCAGGGGATGGGGTTTCATTTTGGCGACAACGTCTCGCTGCCCGACGACGATACCTACACCGTAGAGATCGAGTTGCCGCCGCTGTCGACGCGGACGACCGGCGATCTGGCGGGCCGGTTCGAGGAGGCCGAAACCGCGACCTTCGAATTCGAGTACGACGAGGCGTTCCGCAGCGAGGTGATCGGCGGCATCGAGTACTTCGACGAGGAGATCTGGGGCACCCGCGGGGCGATCGAGCCGATGGATCACGGCTCTCATGATGGCGAGGACAGCCACGATGGCGATCACGATGATCACGGCTCTCACGATGGCGAGGACAGCCACGATGACGACCACGATGATCACGGCGATCACGAAGACGGACACGACGATGGAGCGGACCACGGCGATCACGAAGACGGGCACGACGACGGAACGGACCACGGCGATCACGGGCACCACGGCGTCCCGTACTCCGCGCTGCCGGCGATCGACGCCTACCCCGGAACGATACTCGTCGATCCGGCGGACGGAACGGTTCCGATGGAGACCGACGACCTGCCGACCAGCGGGGATGCGAGAATCCTCGCGACGGTCCTCGACGCCGACCATCGGCTGTCCGAGGAGGGACCGTACCTGCTCGTCTCCCCGCGGACGCCGTACAACCGGGTGCCACTCGCCGACGCCTCCCTGTCCGTGACGATCGAACGTGACGGGGCGGTGGTCACGGAGACGTCGCTCGAACAGACGCTCGACGGCGAGTACGATCTCCACTACGGAACGTCCGTCCCGTCACGTTCGATCGAGCCGGGCGATACGGTGACGATCGCCTTCGAGTCGCCGCCACAGGTCGCCCGCCATCAGGGGTACGAGACGGCGTTTCTCGAGATGGAGCCGATCGAACTGGAGGTGCCGGAGTCGTGAGACTGCCCGAGGAAACACCCGCTCGTCTCGCGATCGTCGTGGTCGCCGGGCTAGTCGGTGTTGGGATGCTGGCGACGCCCGCTATCGCCGGCGACAACGTCGCAATTTTCGACCTTGCGGCCGCGGAGACCGATGTCGATCCGGGGGAGACGGCCACAGTCGAGGTGCACTTTTCGAGCCACGGAGGCTACGATGGTGAGGGAGTCGTCGAACTCGCCGGCACGATGAGCTACGACGACGACGTCCTCGCAGTCGAGGAGGTTGCGGCCGGATCGTTCTTCGCTGCAGACGATGCCGACGCGGACCTCACAATCGACGACGGTGGCCCAGGGACGATCGCCTTCGAGAACGAACGGGTCCCGGACACGGAGGGGTCGACCGGTGACGAGGTCGTCCTGCGGGTGACGTTCGTCGTCGACGAGGACGTCTCGCCGACGAACGCCGCGATCGAACTCGACTCCCACGAGGCGATCCTCGAGACGGGCGTCGAGCAGGCGACGTTCGCCCACAGCAGCGACGTGACTCTCGCCGTCGACGGCGGCGTCGACGACGGTGCGGACGCAGACGATGTCGACGTTCCCGACGGCGTGACGCTCGGAGAGGAGCCGACCGAGAACGACAGCGACGATCCCACAGACGAGGCGGAGACCTCCGGCAATGAGACAGGAGATGCCGTTCCAGGGTTCGCCGTTGGTGGTGCCATACTCGCTATCTGTTCGCTCCTCGCGGTTTCACGCCTGCTATCGACACGGTGAGCGATCGACAGACCGGACGCGGTGAGCGATCGACAGACCGGACGCGGTGAGCGATCGACAGACCGGACGCTCGTCGGCCACAATGCCAACGTTAACACTCTCGCGAGTGGCATACCCGAGTAAATGAGCACGGCGGAGCTCGATATGTCACGGCCGAAGGCGTGGCTCATAGCCGCACGCCCACAGACGCTGCCCGCAGCGGCAGCACCCGTGATCGTGGGGACGGGGCTTGCGATCGCCGAGGGGGTCGTTGCGCCACTGCCGGCGCTGTTCGCGTTCGTCGGCGCGGCGTTGATCCAGATCGGGACGAACTTCGCGAACGACTACTACGATGCGATCAGGGGAGCCGACACCGACGATCGCGATGGGTTCACGCGGGTCACACAGTCCGGACTCATCCCTCCCGAGCAGGTCAAGTTCGCGACGATCGTCACGTTCGGACTGGCGATACTCTCGGGAACGTATCTCGTCTATGTCGGCGGCGTCCCGATTCTCGTGATCGGGCTCGTCAGCGTGCTGTGTGGCTGGGCATACACCGGCGGCCCCTACCCGCTTGGCTACCACGGGCTCGGCGACCTCTTCGTGTTCGTCTTCTTCGGCGTCGTCGCCGTGATGGGGACGTTCTACGTCCAGGCTGCTGCGGTCGCCCCCGTCGGTCCGTTCCCGACGACGATCCCCGCGGGAACGGTCACCTTCGAGGCGTTCGTCGCGAGCCTTCCGATCGCGGCGATCTCGACGGCGATCATCGTGGTCAACAACATTCGGGACAGAGAAACCGACGAGGCGGCGGGAAAACGAACCCTCGCGGTCCGGCTCGGCTACCGGTGGAGTCGCATCGAGTACGTCGCGTTGCTCGTCGTCGCCGCCCTGACGCCGCTTTGGTTCTGGCTCGGTGCAGGGTTCGGCGCCGAAGTCCTGCTCCCGCTGGTGACGCTTCCCTACGGCGCACAGATCGCGCGGACGGTCTGTACCCGGAGCGACGGGGCGGCACTCAATCCGGCGCTCGAACGCACCGGGAAGCTCCTTGCTCTGTATGCCGTGCTCTTTGCAACAGGTCTGGTGATCGCATGACTACAGCCCATCGTGACGAACTCTCCCTCGAGTACCGGCCGTTTTCACTCGAACTCGAGGAGCCACTGTCGACCGCTCACGGTTCGATCGAGCGACGCGATGGCTTTCTCGTGCGGATCACTGACGCCGAAGGAACTGTGGGGTACGGCGAGGCGTCGCCGCTCCCGGGGTGGACGGAGTCCGCCGAGAGCTGTGAGGCGGCGCTCGAACGGGCACGCAAGGCGTTCGAAACTGCAGGCAAATGTAAGGCCCTGGAGGGGGTCGATCGATCGGTTGCAGCCCGCCACGCGGTCACGCTCGCGCTCACCGATCTGGCGGCGACCCGAGAGGCGACGCCGCTCTACCGGTATCTCGGCAAGGGACCGCTCATGGGCCGGATCCCGGTCAACGCCACGATCGGTGACGCCGATCCGGCGGCGACGGCCAGCGCGGCGGGTACCGCGGTCGATCGCGGCTTCGACGTCTGTAAAGTGAAAGTCGGCCGACGGAGCCTCGACGAGGATCTCGAACGGTTGGCCCGCGTCCGGGAGGCGATCGGTCCCGCGCCGGCGATTCGCGTGGATGCAAACGAGGCCTGGACGTACGACGAGGCCCGGACTGCACTGTCTACCTGTAACGATCTCGACGTTTCGATGCTCGAACAGCCGCTCCCAGCCGGTGCACTGGAAGGGCACGCTGCGCTTCGCGGCTCCGGTGTCTCGATCGCACTCGACGAAGGCGTCCTCGAACACGGGATCGACGCGATCTGTGAGGGGCAGGCGGCCGACGTCGTCGTGCTCAAACCGATGGCACTCGGCGGGATCGACGTTGCCCGCAAAGTCGCCGCCTGGGTGACCGAACTCGGCGTGACGCCGCTGGTGACGACAACGATCGACGCGGTCGTCGCACGGACGGCCGCCGTCCACCTCGCTGCAGCGATTCCGAACGTGCCGGCCTGTGGGCTCGCCACCGCCGACTTCCTCGCCGAGGACCTGGGTCGGGATCCGGTTTTGCTGGAGAAGGGATCGGCTGTCGTGCCACAGGCAAAGGGGCTCGGCGTCGATGGGGTGTGGGAGGAGTGACCGGGAGCGACTGGCCGACGCGGGACCTCCTCTCTCACCAGGCGGCGACGACACCCGACGCGACGGCTGTCGTGGACGCAGAAAGCGACACAGCGTGGACGTACGACGAGTTCGATCGACGGGTCGACGACTGCGCGAAACGTCTCGCATGCATCGTCTCAGGCTCCGAGGACCGTCTCGGCGTGCTCGTCGACACCCGCGTCGCCTTCGCCGACCTCTACGTCGCGGCGATGCGTCTGGGTGTCACAGTCGTGCCGCTGAACGTCCGGGAGACGGTCGACGAACTGCGACCGAAGATCCAACGGACGAGCCTCGATGCGATCGTCTGTGCCGCCGAGACGGAGTCGACCGCGGTCGAGGCCGCCGACTGTCCCGTCGTCTGCGTCGATACCCCCGAACGGGACGGTGTCTCGTCGCTTCGGGCGATCGCTGGCGAGACCGTGACTCCGGTCCACCTCGACCGCGAGGAGACCCATCTGCTCATGTTCACCTCCGGGAGCGCCGGCGAACCGAAAGCCGTCCGCCTGACGCTCGGGAACCTCCGTGCCAGCGCGACTGCGTCGGCGTTTCGCCTCGGCGTCGATCCCGACGATCGGTGGCTCTGTTGTCTCCCGACGTATCACATGGGCGGGTTGGCTCCGATCGTCCGATCGATGCACTACGGGACGGCCGTCGTAATCCAGCCCGAGTTTTCCCCCACAGCTACCGCTCGGGCGATCGACGAGCACGGAATTACTGGCATCTCACTCGTCCCGACGATGCTGACGCGGCTGCTCGATTCGGGCTGGACGCCACCGGAGTCGCTTCGGTTCGTCTTGCTCGGCGGTGCACCCGCCTCACGGGACCTGATCGAGCGCTGTCGCGATCGGGGCGTCCCGGTCCACCCGACCTACGGAATGACCGAAACGGCCTCCCAGATCGCGACGGCACGGCCGGACGACGCGTTCTCGTATCCGGGGACGGTCGGCCAGCCGCTTTCCTGTACCGACGTGTCGATCGTCGACGACGACGGAACGCCAGTCGACCCGGGCGAGCGGGGCGAACTCGTCGTCTCGGGGCCGACCGTAACGCCGGGCTACCTCGACGCCGATCGAACCGAAGCGGCGTTCGGTGATCGGGGCTTTCACACCGGAGACGTCGGCTATCGCGACGAGGGCGGTCGGCTCTGGGTTACCGGCCGCGTCGGCGATCGGATCGTGACCGGCGGCGAGAACGTCGATCCGGGTGCTGTCGTCGACGTCCTCCGTCGCCATCCGGGCGTTGCCGACGCTGCCGTCGTTGGTCTGGACGACCCGGAGTGGGGTCAGCGGGTGAGTGCACTCGTCGTTCCCGCGGTGGACGGAGACCACAACGAACCGGCACTCGACCTCGATTCACTGCTCGCCCACTGCAACGATCGCCTCGCAGGGTTCAAACGGCCGAAGACGATCGCGATCGCGGACGCGGTACCGCGGACTGCGTCGGGGACTGTCGATCGGGAGGTCGCCCGGGAGCGGCTTCGAGACGACGGTGTCGACGTCACTGATTGAGTTGCAGGCACACCACCGCAGCGACGGCTCGCCCGCGCGAACCAGCTCCGGACGGTCGTCACCTCTCTGGGACTCCGAACGGTCGTCACCTCTCTGGGACTTCCGAACGGTGTCGCACCCTCCCTGGGACTTCCGGACGGTGTCGCACCCTCTCTGGGACTCCGAACGGTGTCGCACCCTCCCTGGGCACCGGACGGAACGACGTTAAGACCCTCCCGTCCCAATACGCAGCCCGTGTGTACACTCACCCTCGCCTGGCAGGTCTTCGAGGAGGCCCCGGTAGCGGTTGCGGCAAACCGAGACGAAGCGATCGATCGGGAGTCGGACCCACCTGCCGTCTACAGTGAGGCGCCACTCGCGATCGCGCCACGGGACGGTGAGGCCGGCGGCACGTGGATCGGCTACAACGAGTTCGGGGTGTTCGCCGGGATCACGAACCGCTGGACTGACGCCACTCTCGCCGGTGACCGATCGCGAGGGCGACTCGTCGCCGACGTCCTCGAAGCTGAGTCCGTAGCCGAGGCGGCGGCGATCGTCGAGGAGACGACGGCGACGTACGAGTACGACGGGTTCTCTCTCGTCGTCGCCGACGCCGCGAATGCGATCTGTTTTGGGTGGGACGGCGACCTCGATCGGACGACGTTCGAGCCCGGTGTCCACGTGGTCGTCAACGTCGCCGTAGACGACGATGTACAGATTCCGTCGATTCGCCAGGACGTCGCTCGCCAGCAGGCAACGAACGCAACGCAGGTTCGACGTGAACTGACAGCGCCCGCGGACGAGACTGCCGCCGCGTGGCTCGATCGAGCGGGCGAGGTTCTCGCCGACCACGAGTACGGCGTCTGTGTTCACGAAAACGGGTACGGGACGCGTTCATCGTCTCTGATCGCGATCGGCGAGTCGACGAGCTACCGGCACGCACCGGGTCCACCCTGTGAGACCGAGTACGAACGCGTCGGAATCGATATCGGTGCCGGGGCGAGTGGCACTCGGCCCGCCGACGGACTCGGTATCGGCGGCGACGGTGTCAAATCGGCCGGCGGTGTCAAATCGGCCGACGGTGCCATGTCAGAGACGGCCGACCCCACCGACGACTCGCGCGACAAACAACGGTAGAACTTTACTCCCACTCGCGTTTCGCCTTCACATGAGCGAACGCGAGGTGCTCGAGTTGCTTCGAGAGAACGCGCGGTACTCGACGAGTGACATCGCGCGAATGACTGACCTGGACGCCGAGGAGGTCGAAGCAGTGATCGACGAACTCGAAGCGGCAGGCGTTGTTCGGGGCTACCAGCCGGTCGTCGACTGGGACAAACTGGAAGACGAGCGGGTTCGAGCCGAAGTCGAGTTGAACGTCCGTCTCGATCGCGAGACGGGGTACGACGACATCGCAGAGCGTCTCGCACGATTCCCACAGGTCACGGCGTTGCGCCTGGTCAGTGGCGACTACGATTTCGATATGGAGGTCGAGGGCGACTCGATCCGGGAACTCTCACAGTTCATCAGCGAAAAGGTCGCGCCCGTCCCGGAGATTACCCAGACGGTCACCCACTACGTGATGACCTCCTACAAGGAAAACGGGATCGAACTCGGTGACGGCGAGGACGACGACCGGCTCTCGTTCTCACCATGACGATCGAGTTATCGGATCGCGTCCGGGAGGTCCCCCCGTCGGGGATCCGGCGCTTTTTCGAGATCGCCGAGGAGCGAGACGAGGTTATTTCGCTTGGAGTCGGCGAGCCGGACTTTTCGACCCCCTGGGCCGCCAGAGACGCCGCAATTACCTCTCTCGAACAGGGGAAGACGTCCTACACCGCAAATCGCGGCAAACGCGAACTCCGGGAGGCGATCGCCGACTACGCCGCCGATCGGTTCGGCCTCGGCTACGACCCCGCCGAGGAGATTATCGTTACGGCCGGCGCGAGCGAGGCGGTCGATCTCGCGTTTCGGGCGTTCGTCGACCCCGGCGAGACGGTCGCGATCGCCCAGCCGTCGTACATCTCGTATGAACCCGGCGTGATCTTCGCCGGCGGCGAGGTGCTGTCCGTCCCGACGCGGAAAGAAGACGAGTTCCGACTGACCGTCGATGGGCTCGAAGCGGCGGGTGCCGACGAGGCAGACGCACTCGTCATCTGTTACCCGAACAATCCGACGGGAGCCATCATGCCCGAGGCGGATCTCGAACCGATCGCGGCCTTTGCCCGCGAGCACGACCTGACGGTGTTTGCAGACGAGATCTACGCCGAACTGACCTACAACGGCGATCACACCTCGATCGCGACGCTGCCGGGTATGCGCGAGCGAACGATCGTCTTTAATGGCTTCTCGAAGGCCCACGCCATGACCGGGCTTCGACTCGGCTACGCGCTCGGACCGGCCGACGCGATCGGGGCGATGAACAAGATTCACCAGTATACGATGCTGTCGGCCCCGACGACGGCCCAGCACGCCGCACTCGAAGCACTCGACTCGTGTGAGAACGACGTCCGGGAGATGGTCGACCAGTACGATCGCCGCCGCCAGTTCGTCCTCTCGCGGTTTCGGGAGATCGGGATGGACGTCTTCGAGGCGAAGGGCGCATTCTACTGTTTCCCGGAGGTTCCGGAGGGGTTCACGGCCGAGGAGTTTGCAGAGGGTGTCCTTCGCGAACAGGGGGTCGCGGTCGTTCCGGGTGACGTCTTCGGCGAGGGTGGCGAGGGCCACCTGCGGGTCTCCTATGCGACCGGGCTCGAAGACCTCCGCGAGGCGCTCAAACGGATCGAAGCGTTCGTCGCGGAGCACGACTGAGACGGATTAGTGTCCGGCGGTAATTGATGACACGTATCCGTATACTACTGTCGGACAGAACTATTGTGAGACGTTGCTGCCGACATCTGTCGACTACGAGTTAGTGACGTCTATCCGACAGGATGACGATCGGCAGACGGGGTGGCCGAGCCACACACTCAAATACTGGCTTCGATAACTAGCACCTGACTGTCTCCATCGATGATATCACCGGGACCGTGCGACTGCGATCTGCCCCACTGTTGGCCACCACTGCGACGAGCGGGTGAGTGGTCGTGACACCGCGATCCGTGCCGATCGTCGATCGCGTGACGGACGCGTTTTTCGCACTCGATACCGATTTCCGGTTTACCTATCTCAACGAGCGGGCCGAGACGCTGCTCGAATGCTCTCGCGAGGAGTTGCTCGGCCGGGTGATGTGGGACGAGTTCCCCGCAACCGTCGAAACGCAGTTTCCAAGCGGCTTTCATCGGGCGATGGACGAACAGATCCCCGTCTCCTTTGATATCTACCACACGCGCCTGGAGACCTGGTTCGAGACCCAGGCCTACCCCTCCGAAACCGGGCTCTCCGTCTACATGCGGGACGTGACCGGGCGGAAACGACAGGAAACGACACTCGCCCAGCACGCAGCCGTCGTCGAGGCCGTCCACGACGGTGTCGTCACACTCGATCGGAACCGAGACATCGTCTCGGCCAACGGGGCCGTAGAGACCTTACTCGGTGTCGATCGCTCCAGGCTGGTCGGCGAACACGTCGAGATCGTCCCCGAACTGGCAGCGATCGATACCGAAGACACGCTCGCGATCGGCCGCGCGATCACCGATGTCGACGTCGGAAACGCCGACAGGCGGAACCTCGAAGTCGCCGTGACCGACGCCGAGGGGACCGACCGAATGGCCGAGTTTCGGATCGTCCCGATCCGGAACAGCCGGGCGACCGTCGCCGTCGTCATCAGAGATATTACCGATCGACACGAGTACAACCGCGTCGTCACCTCCCTCCACGAGATTACTCGCTGGCTGTTCGAGTCCGACGATCCCGAAGAGATCTGTGCGATCGCCGTCCACGCGGGCAGCGACTTACTCGAGTTTCCGATCAGCGGCGTCTGGTTGCTCGACGACGAACACGGCTATTTAGACCCCGTGGCCGGCACTGCGGGTGCCCACGAACAGTTCGGCGGACTGCCGCGGTTTACTGCCGGCGACGGACTCGTCTGGGACGTCTTCGAGTCCGGCGAGGTCGAGTGCTTCGACGACCTGCGGACCGTCGATGCCATCTACAACCCGGAGTCACCGATTCGATCCGAGATCATCGCCCCGGTCGGAACGCACGGCGTCCTCATGACCGGCTCCGTCGAACCCCACCAGTTCGACGAGACCGACGTCGATCTGCTCTCGACGCTCGTCGAGAACATGCGCGCCGCACTCGATCGTGACGAGCGAGAGCGGGCGTTACGAGACCGACGGGCAGAGCTCGAACGCCAGACCGATCGGCTGGAAGCGGTCGCGGAGATCCTTTCAGGCGAGTTGAAACATCAACTCGAGAGCGTGTCGCGGGCGCTCGAAGACGAGGCTGACGGCGAGTGGGAGTTTCCACTGGCCGAAGACTCCGTCGAGACCACCCTCGACAGAGCCGAACAGCTCGTCGACGACGTCCGGGAGTTCGCCCGGAACGCCTCCGACGTCGGCCCCCGGAGCCGAATCGATCTCGAATCGGCGATCGAGACGGCGGTGGCTGCCTCCCGTCTCGACGACAGTTCGGTCATCGTCGAACAGTCGGCGACGCTCCGGGCCGACGCCGATCGGTTCGTCAACCTCCTCGAGACGGCGTTCGACAACATCGCCGCCCGTGCCGAGGCCGACGTGACCGTCCAGGTCGGCGTCGTCGGCTTCGAGAACGTCGAGCGGTCGACGGAGTCACGCGGGTTCTACCTGCTCGATGACGCCGCAGAAATCCCGCCAGCCGCTCACGAACAGGTGCTCGACCCCTCCGTCGACGACGAGACCGCGATCGACGGGCTGGGACTTGCGCTCGTGCGGGCGATCGGCGACGCCCACGACTGGGACGTGTCGGTCACCAATGGCGAACACGGTGGGACGCGGGTCGAAATCAGAGATGTGACGACGCTCGAACTGGCACGTGACGTCCAGTAACGCAGAGACATTCTGTCGTCGATCGGTGGTGGTGCCGACGGCAATCCCTGTCAGTCTTCGACGATCGTTTCCTCGGTGATATCCTGACAGAGCCGCCGGAATCCGTCGCCATCGAGGAGTTCGGACATCGTATCGGCGACCTGTGTTCGGAGGACGGCCAGTCGGTCTTCGAGTTCGGCGTACTCCTGGCTCGTTTTGAGTTCGGCGTCGGTCTTCTGGGCAGTGAGCAGCGCTTTCTTCGAGGCGAGTGCAAAGAACTCCTGGAGTTGCTCGTCGTAGGTCGATCTGAGGGTGAGTTGCTCGATAATCTCGTGGAGTTCGTCTTTCGAGACGGGTTTGACGAGGTAATCGTCGAACCCCATCCCGATGATCTCGAAATCGGGTTCGACGGCCGTCACCATCGCGACACGACAGTCGAGTCCGCGATCGCGGATGGTATCGAGGATCCGATCTCCTGACAGCCCCGGCATCCGCCGGTCGAGCAAGACGACGTCAACGTGCTCGTCGATCGCGTCGAGTGCCTCGGTGCCGTCGTAGGCCGTCTCGACGTCGCAGTCGTCGTCGAGCCATGCGGCATAGAGATTTGCAAGGTCGGGTTCGTCTTCCACGACCAGAACGGAGGGGGAGTTATCAACCATCGAGAGTGTACCTCTACTATTTCGGGCTGGTGAAACGCTCGCACTGAGAGTATATCAAAATTCCGGGCGGTCGGTGTCGAATTGCCGGAGGTGATGCCGTCGCCGCGGCATCCGAGAGCCGAGACGCCGGCGACGACCTTGGTGGCACCTACTGGAGTTCTCGGTCGATCGTCGCACGACGGTCGCGGATCGCGGCCGCGTCGGTCGTGATCTGACGGCCCACATCGATCGTCAGCGTCCCGTCGGTCGTCGCCGATCCGATCTCGTGGACGGGCGCGGCGTCGCCGACGAGGTCACGAACGGCAGCTGGCGAGGACGTCTGGACGAGCGCTCGACCCGGCTGTTCGTGGAACAGTGCACCGACCGGATCGTCGCCGGGAATCGTGACGTCGAGGCCGGCGTCCTCGCCGACCATCTCCGCGAGGGCAACGGCGAGCCCCCCGTGGCTGACGTCGTGTGTGGCGATCGTCGCGTCGTGGGTGGCCACCGCCGCGAGGGTCTCGACGAGGCGATCGGCCGTCTCCGGCAGCGTCGGGAACCGATCGCTGCCGCCGAACTGGGCGAGATATTCGGAGCCACCCAGTCGGGTGTCGTCGTGTTCGAGTCCGAGGTCACCGATGAGCAACAGGTCTCCGTCGGGTTCGACGGCAAGTGGCGGCGCGTCGTACCCGTCTTTCGTCCCGACCATCGCGAGCGTCGGCGTCGGTGGGATCGGGCCGGCGACGGAGTCGTTGTACAGCGAGACGTTTCCGCCGACGACGGGCGTCGAGAGCGTCGCACACATATCGGCGAGCCCGTCGACGATCCCCTTGAAGCCGCCGTAGACGTCCGGCTTCTCCGGGTTGCCGCCGTTCAGACAGTCGACTGCGGCCAGCGGAGTCGCCCCTTTGACCGCGATGTTCGTCGCGTTTTCGAGGGCAATCGCGCGGGCACCGTCGTAGGGTGCCGTTGCAGTCCAGTTCGGTGCTGCACCGGAAGAAATGGCCAGCCCCTGTTCGACCGATCGGATCGCGACGATCGCTGCATCGTCGCCCGGCCCCACGCTCGTCCGGACGCCGACTTCGTGGTCGTACTGTCGGTAGACCCACCGTTTCGAGGCCGTATTCGGGCTCGCGACGATCGACTCGAATGCCTGCTCGATGTCGGCCTCAGGGCGGTCGATCTCGGGCGTGGCCGGCACCTCGCTATCGAGGTCGTTCATCGGCGCCCCTTCGCCGAGGAAGGAGGCATCGACGTCGACGAC
>Ga0207421_10004488_pt1 | contig 16019 bp, 13 predicted proteins | sample SodLakKL_010_SED_4_FD_187542 | JGI IMG/M metagenome (GOLD analysis project Ga0207421, IMG submission 187542) | Alkaline sediment microbial communities from Lake Tanatar, Kulunda Steppe, Russia - 8KL_010_SED (SPAdes) (version 2) | ecosystem: Environmental > Aquatic > Non-marine Saline and...
TCACCTCCTCGTTCGGCAATGGCGGAAAAGAGCAGACCCTTGACTATGATCCCCAGGAGCTTGTTTTTATCGTCCACCACAGCCACAGGGTAGGACATACCCTGCATAATGGGAAAAAGTTCCTGAGCAGGTGTATCCCGGCTGACCATTTTTATATCTCTATGCACTACCTTTTCCAGGTCACTTTCTCCCTGATCAACCATTCTGCGCAGTTCATCGGCAAAAACTATCCCGGCCAGAGTATGGTCTTTATTCACCACAAACAAAGAGGCTATGGCGTTTTTCTTCATCTTGCGCAAGGCGGTATTGGGGCCGTCTGAACCAAGATAAGCCACATCCTCGCACTTTTTCATCACCGACTCCGCGGTGAGAACCTTGGTAATATCCACTTCTGCTACAAACTTGCGTACATACTCTGTAGCCGGCCTGGTCAAAATTTCTTCAGGGGTGCCGATCTGTTCCACAGCACCGTCCTTTAAGATTACCAGCCTGTCCCCAAGCTTAAGGGCCTCATCCAGGTCATGGCTTATAAAGACAATGGTTTTCTGCATGCTCTGCTGCAGCTTAATGAGTTCGTCCTGCATATCCCTGCGGATAAGCGGATCCAGGGCGCTGAAGGCCTCGTCCATGAGCAGGATATCCGGGTCCAGGGCCAGGGCCCGGGCCAGGCCGACCCTCTGCTGCATGCCTCCGGAAAGCTCACTGGGATACTTTTCCCCCCAGCCCTTGAGACCAACCATCTCCAGGGCACTTTCAGCCTTCTGCCTCATTTCGCCTTTGTCTGATCCCTGCACTTCCAGGCCGAACTCCACATTGTTGATTACACTGCGGTGGGGAAAAAGAGCAAAATGCTGAAAAACCATGCCGAACTTGCGCCTGCGAAAATCCCGCAATTCCTTGATGTCCAGCTTGCAGACATCCTGGCCGTCCACATATACTTCACCGGACGTGGGCTCGAAAAGGCGGTTGATGCAGCGCACCAAGGTAGACTTGCCGCTGCCGGACAATCCCATGACCACAACGATTTCCCCTTCGCTAACGGTAAAGGAAACATCAGCCACCCCCACCACGTTGCCGGTCTTATTCAAAATTTCGGATATGGACTCTCCCTGCTTCAAAAGCTCAAGGGCCTTTTTAGGGTGATCTCCAAAAATCTTAACCACATTTTTGATAACAATTTTTTCCATAAAAAACCTGCGGTTAAAGGTGATCTTATCTCACTGTTCGACATGTAATGCATACATAACTACCACAGCACAATCTGCTGTCAAGCAATTTCTGCCAGCTTTTTCCCAGTATTTCATGAATTAATCCATATCTACAAAGTACTATGCTGCTTACCCTGCTGCGCTAAAGCGGGTTGCCATGAACATTGCATGGAAAAAAATCCGCCTTCAGCGTATAAGCATGCCCCCAACAACGCCCAGCATCAATCATGCTGTATAGTTGCAGCATATATAGTGTTATGTAAAAAAAGATCGCAATCAATATTTTCAGGGCTTGGGGCAACCGTGTTTCTTGACGCAATAATGATTTTAAAATAATGTTTTTGGGATTGGATATGGATTTAAGCTCATTTCAGACTCAACCACAGGTCCAAAATCTTTTGAGCTTGACTCCCGGAAGGACCAGTCACAACCAAAACAAGCAAAATGAAAAAAACAAGTCAGACAGATAAAAATCCAACTGATCATAGCGAAAGCCAGCTCCTGAAAAACCGCAGGCAGAAAATAAAGGATCTACAGGAACAGCAGATAGAACTCTTTTCCAACAGCTTCCGCAAGGATACGGACATAAGCCGGATTCTTCAGGAGGCGGGAAGCCTTGATGCCGCAGAGCTTGAAGCTGATACGCGCTATTACAGGGTAGCAGGCAGGATCATGGCCCTGCGCTCCTTCGGCAAGGTGATTTTCGCTCATATCCAGGACCACAGCGACCGCATCCAGATCTTTGTCCAGAGGGACATCCTGGGAGAGGATGAATTCAAAGTCTTCAAGAAACTCGACGTGGGTGATATCATCGGAGTCCATGGCGGACTGTTCCGCACCAGGACCGGTGAGCTGACCATCAAGGCGGAAAAGATCCACCTCCTGACCAAGACCATACGCCCCCTGCCCGAGAAATACCACGGTCTTAAGGACGTGGAGACCCGCTATCGCCAGAGATACGTGGACCTTATTGTCAACCCCTCTTCCAAGCAGATTTTTGTAGCCAGAAACCGCATAATCAGGCATATTAGAGCTTTTCTTGATGCCAGGGACTTCATGGAAGTGGAAACCCCCATGATGCAGGCCATTCCCGGCGGAGCAACCGCCAGGCCCTTCAGCACCCACCACAACGCCCTGGACATGAAGCTATACCTCCGGGTTGCCCCGGAGCTTTATCTCAAAAGACTGCTGGTGGGCGGATTTGAAAAAGTCTACGAAATAAACCGCAATTTCAGAAATGAGGGCATCTCCACCCAGCACAACCCGGAATTCACCATGCTGGAATTTTACTGGGCATATGTGGATTACTGGAACCTTATGGATTTAACCGAAGAAATGATCAGCGATCTTTGCCGGCGTATGACCGGCAGCAACCGGATTACCTACCAGGGAAACAGCATTGATTTTACACCCCCCTGGACCAGAATGCCCTTTTTTAAGTCCCTGGAAGAAATCGGAGGGCTGTCTCCGGAAGATTACCAGGATCCGGAAAAAGCCAAAGCTCTGGTAAAGCGTCTCGGGGAAAACGTAGTCCCCGGAGAAAAACCGGCCAAGGTGCAGGCCAAGCTTTTCGACCTGCTGGTGGAACCCAGACTGGTGCAGCCTTACTTTATATATCATTACCCCACAGAGATTTCGCCCCTTTCCAGGCGCAACGAGAAGGACCCCTCCATTACGGACCGTTTCGAGCTTTTTGTCGCCGGCCGGGAAATAGCCAATGCGTTTTCTGAACTAAACGATCCCCAGGACCAGAAAAACCGGTTTCAGGAACAGGTCCTGGAAAAGGAGGCAGGGGACGTGGAGGCCCACTTCATGGATGAAGACTACATCCGGGCTCTGGAATACGGCATGCCCCCGGCAGGAGGAGAAGGCATTGGTATTGACCGCCTGGTCATGCTTTTCACGGATTCCGCTTCAATCCGGGAAGTGATTCTCTTCCCGCTTCTACGCCCCGAGGCAGGAAGTTCCTGATGCGTTTCGAGTTTCTAGTTGCTTTGCGTTACCTCCGGGCCAAGAGGCAGCAGGCATTCATCTCGGTCATTTCCCTTTTGTCCGTTCTGGGAGTGGCCCTGGGTGTTGCAGCTCTTATTATTGTTCTGGGGGTAATGAACGGCTTCAGTGAAAACCTGCGGGACAAGATCCTGGGCTTAAACGCTCATATTGTAGTGGGCAGCCACACCGGAACCATCGCCGATTACCAGGATTTGGCCAGGGATCTGGAAGAAATAGCCGGGGTCAGGGGGGCTACCCCCTTCATCTATTCTGAAGTCATGCTCAGCACTCCTTCGGGGGTAAAGGGAGTAGTGCTCAGAGGGATTGACCCCCGGGGCGCCAAACAAGTTCTGGGGCTGGACCGGGAAATGGTCCAGGGTGGAGTCCTGGACCTGGAGCTTGAAAAAGACTTTCCCGGCCTGATTATCGGGCAGGAGCTGGCCGCCATCCTCCGGGCCGGCACGGGGGACACAGTAAACATCATGGCCCCGTCCGGGGAAGGCACTTCAGCCGGTTTCACCCCCAGCATCACCACCTTTGATGTCCGGGGAATCTTCAGAACGGGCATGTATGAGTACGACACCACTTTTGCCTATACCACAATCAATGACGCCCAGGAACTTATGGGGTTTACACGCGACGTGGTCTCCGGCATGGAGCTGCGGGTCTACGACGCTGATCATGCCCGGGAGCTTTCCGGAAAGGTGGCGGAAACTCTGGGGGGTTACCCCTACTACGTGCGCAACTGGAAGGAGATGAACGAAAACCTCTTTGCCGCGCTGGAACTGGAAAAAATCGCCATGGGCATTATCCTGGCCATGATTGTCCTGGTGGGCTCCTTCAGCATTATTACCGCACTGGTCATGCTGGTCATGGAAAAGACCAGGGACATAGCCATCCTCATGTCCATGGGCACCACCAGACAGATGATCCGCAATATATTCGTCCTGCTGGGACTCATGATAGGGGGGCTGGGCACCGCCCTGGGCTTTGCCGTGGGCCTGGGAGGCTGCTATATCATAGAAAACTACAAGTTTATCCGTCTGCCTGCAGATGTGTATTTCATGGAATACCTGCCGGTGCTGCTGAACACTTCAGACCTGATAATAATCGCTGTGGCCGCCATGGTTTTGTGCTTTCTGGCCACCATATATCCGGCCCGCAAAGCATCGGGACTCAACCCCTCTGAGGCTCTAAGGCATGAATGAACCCCTTTACAAACTGGACAAACTGAGCAAGTCTTTCACTTCCGGCCCGGAAACCGTCACCGTTCTGGACAGGGTGGATCTGTACATAGAAAAAAAAGAAACAGTGGCCGTCCAGGGAGCTTCCGGATGCGGCAAGAGCACCCTGCTACACATTCTGGGCACCCTGGACGATCCCACAGAGGGAAAGGTCTTTTTCAACGGACAGGATCTATCCGCTTTTTCTCCTGTACAAAAGGCCGGACTGCGAAGAACCGAAATCGGCTTTATTTTCCAGTTTCATCATTTGCTCCCCGAGTTCAGCACCCTGGAAAATGTGGCCATGCCTGCCATAATAAACGGCGCTGGAAAAAAAGATGCCCATGAGGCCGCTTTTGAGGCCCTGGAACAGGTAGGCCTGCAGCACAAGGCCGGGCAGAGCGTTACCACGCTGTCCGGTGGAGAAAGCCAGCGCGCGGCCATAGCCAGAGCAATCCTGCCCCGGCCTGGGGTGCTCCTGGCGGATGAACCCACAGGGAACCTGGACGAGGCCAAAGGACGGGAAGTGGGGGATCTGCTTCTGCATTTAAACCGTGAACTGGGCATGACCCTGGTGGTGGTCACCCACAATCTGGACCTGGCTTCGCGCATGAATATAAACTACGAACTAAAATCAGGTGGCATGTATGTCCTTAATCAATAAAATAATGTTGTGCTGGATACTTGTTTTTCTGCCGCTTTTTCTTCTGTTGCTTCCTGCCGGCAATTCCCAGGCCGGACAAAAGCAGATCCTGGCTCTGCCCTTTGAAATAAACGCCCCTGAAGAGCTTGAGTATTTACAGACCGGACTGCCTTCCATGCTGACCAGTTCCCTGCGGGACAAGGGCCTGGAAGTGGTTGAGCCGGAACTGGGGCAGACTCTGATTACCCAGGAAGAAATAAGCTACCTGGACGTGCAGCAGGCCCGGCGACTGGCCCTTCTGGGCGACAGCCGCTTTGCCCTGTACGGCACCTTCAATGCAGTGGACGAATACATAAGCCTGGATGCAAGACTTGTGGACGGTTATGGTGAAAGGGAAACCGTGCCTTTCTACATAGTCAAGGAAGGGGTGATAAATATCCTGCCGGCAGTGGAGGACCTGGCGGAAAAGGTCTACCAGGAGATGCTCCGGGAAGAACGCATAGCCTCCATCGACATTGAAGGCGTTGATATCCTGGACCCGGATGTGGTCCTGCTGCGCCTCCAGGTCCAGGAAGGGGACATGTATGATCCGGAAAAACTCAACCGGGAACTGCGCAACATCTTTGACCTGGGATATTTCGACGACGTACAGTTCCATGTCCAGGACACGCCCCAGGGCAAGGAAGTCACCATCGTGGTTGAGGAAAAGCCCCTTATTCAAAATATCAACATATCCGGAGCCGATGACATAAGCGAAAGCGACGTCCGGGAAGTGCTCACCACCAGGACAGGATCGGTGGTAAACCCCCAGATCATCAGTGAAGATCTGGGCAGGATCCGGGAACTGTACCGGGGCAAGGGGTACTACAACGCCACTGTTGATTACAGCATAAGTGAGATCGACGAGCGCCAGGCCAACCTGAACATCAATATTGACGAGGGCAACCGCCTGTTCATCCGCGGCATCGAGATCCGGGGGGCGGAGGAAATAAGCGAGCGCACCCTGCGCGGGGAAATGGAGCTTAAAAGACGCGGCATCTTTTCCTGGCTCACCGGCAGGGGGGTGTTAAGGGAAGAGCTTCTGGACCGGGATGTGGCCGCCCTGGAAGCTTTTTACGCGGACAAGGGATATATCGATGCCCGGGTGGGCCAGCCTGATGTGGCTTTCGAAGAGGACGGTATCTACCTGACCTTCCACGTTGAGGAAGGCCACCGCTACAAAATGGGTGAGGTGTCCTTCCGGGGGGATCTCCTGGTCAGCGAGGATGAACTGAAAAAACTCACCATCCTTGACGAGCTGGGACAAGAAGGCGAATATTTCAGCCGCTCCGCCATGCAGAGGGACACTCAGAACCTGGCCGACTTTTACACCGACTACGGATACGCCTTTGCTGAAGCCGATGTGAACATGCAGGTGGACGAGGAGGAAAAAAAGGTCGATGTCATCTACAACCTGAGCAAGGGAGAAAAAATCTACATCGGCCGGGTGCTCATCGAGGGCAACAACAGGACCAGGGACAACGTCATCCGCAGGGAAATGCGCCTTACCGACGGAGATCTTTTCCGGGGCAGCGGGCTGCGACGATCCACGGAAAGACTGCAGCGCCTGGACTACTTTGAGCAGGTGGATATCCAGCCGGTACCCACGGACGACGACAACGTGCTGGACCTGGTCACCAGGGTGGAGGAAAAACCCACCGGCATGCTTTCTGCAGGAGCAGGCTACTCCTCTTATGACCGGGTGTTCTTCACCGGCATGATCCAGCAGCGAAACCTCTTCGGCAAGGGCTACCGCTTGAGCTTCAGCGGCAGTTTCGGAGCCCGGACCACCCGTTTTGACCTGGATTTCTGGAACCCCCGGTTCCGGGACAGCAACCTGGGCATGGGAGCCGACCTGTACTGGGTAGACGAGGAATACTTTACTTACGACCGGGACACCCGGGGGGGGCGGGCCAAATTCGCCTATACCATCGGGGAATACACCAGGCTGCACTGGAATTACCGCCTGGAAAACTACAGAATCACCAATGTGGACGACGATGCCCACCGGGACATCAAGGATCTGGAAGGGGAAAACTGGTCCAGCGGTGCCTATGTGGCCGCCATACGCGACACCCGCAACCGGCGCATCAACCCCTCCCGGGGAACCAGAAACCTGCTCTCCGTTGAATATGCCGGAGGGCTTTTGCAGGGTGATGACAACTTCATTAAATATATAGCCAGCTCAGACTATTACCGGCCCGTTCTGAACAGGAGCATATTCCACTGGAAGGGTCAGGCCGGATATGTCATGCGCAATACAGACGAAGACATACCCAACTTTGAACTCTTCCGCCTGGGCGGAATCAACAGCGTGCGCGGCTATGCAGCGCGCAAGCTTGCCCCCAGGTTCGACGACGGCGAGGTCAAGGGCGGCGACAAACACTTCTTTACCAACTTTGAACTGCTGCATCCCCTGAATGAGGAGATCGGCCTCATGGGCCTGGTCTTTTTTGATGCCGGTAATGTCTGGGACATAGGAGAGGGCGTGGATTTCGATCTGTACAAGAGTATCGGGGCCGGCATTCGCTGGTACTCGCCCATGGGACCCATCCGGGTGGAATACGGATATGCACTGGACGACCTGGAGGACAGCAGCCGCAGCCAGATCGAATTCTCAATGGGGCATGAGTTTTAAATAAAAAAATCAAGGAGAGATATAAAATGAAAAGAACAGTCATGTTGCTTATCATCTGCCTGCTGGTTCCGAGTATGGCCCTGGCGGATAACAAGATCGGAATAGTTGAAGTGCAGCGCATCCTGGAGTCATCGGAACCCGGCAAACAGGCCCTGGGCCAGCTGACTCTGCGTTTCGAGGAAATGCGTGATGACCTGGAGCAGGAAAGGGCCGAGGTGGAAAGAATGCGGCAGGAGCTGCAGCAGCAGAGCATGGTGCTCAGCCAGGAGGCTCAGCAGGACATGGAGGCGGAACTTCGCCAGAAAATGCAGCAGTTCCAGCAGAAATACCAGTCCTACCAGGCCAGGATGCAGCAGGAGGAGCAGGAACTCTCGGATCCCATCATCGACCTGCTCTTCGAAGTCATAGATGACTTCGCCGATAAAAAAGGGTTTGACATGATACTGGATGCCCAGGGAAGCGGAATAATCTACGCCAGGGATGCCATGAACGTCACCGACGAACTCATGGAAGAAGTCAACCAGGCCTGGGAAGCCCGGAATTAAGGGACACCCATTATGCTCCTCTCGGAAATCGCAGCCCGCCTCAAACTGGAATACACCGGGGAAGACCTGGACATAACCGGGGTGAACACCCTGGATCAGGCCGGCTCCAATGAGCTGTCCTTTCTATCTGATGCCAAGTACCTGCCCCGGCTGAAAACCACTGCTGCCGGGGCGGTAATAGTTCCCCCGGAAAAGGCGGAACTGGTGTCCAGGTCCATTAAGAGCCCAAACCCCTACCTGGACTTTGCCCGGGTCATGCAGCTTTTTCATGAGCCCCAGGGGATGCAGGAGAGCTTTCCAGGACAGGAAGGCATCCATTCCACAGCCACCATTGATCCTACAGCCATTATTCACCCCATGGTCTTTATAGGGGCCAATGCCCGCATAGGACCTGGATGCCGCATCTTTCCCCACTGCTATGTCGGGGAAAATGCAGTCCTTGGCCGGGACTGCCTGGTTTATCCCCAGGTGAGCATCATGGCCCAAAGCCATATTCACGACCGGGTAATTATTCACCCTGGTGCGGTCATCGGCAGCGACGGCTTCGGCTTTATCCAGGACGGTGACCAGCGCATAAAGATTCCTCAGGTAGGCAGGGTGGTTCTTGAAGATGACGTAGAGATCGGAGCCTGCACCACCATTGACCGGGCCACCCTGGGTGAGACCAGGATCGGCAGGGGCACAAAAATCGACAACCTGGTCCAGATCGCACACAATGTGCACACTGGAGAAAACTGCGTGCTCATATCCCAGGTGGGGATATCCGGAAGCGTACGCCTGGGCAGCAATGTCATCCTGGGAGGTCAGGTGGGGGTTGCCGGACACCTGGAAATCGAAGACAACTGCCGGGTGGCGGCCAAATCCGGAGTGGGGAAATCCTTGCCCGCCAACACCGATGCCGGCGGGATCCCGGCCATGGATCATACCACTTTTCTGCGTAATGCAGTTCTTTTGCCCAGACTTTCCCAGATGAACAAAAGGATCAAGCAGCTTGAAAAACAGATAGAGTCCGGTAACAGACCGGATCAAGGAGAAGACAAGTGAACCAGGTCCCGGGAACTGAAATGTCCATACAGGACATCATGAACTTTCTGCCCCATCGCTATCCATTTCTGATGGTGGACCGGGTGGTGCAGCTGGAGCCCTTCAAGAGCCTTAAGGCCCTGAAAAACATTACCATCAACGAGCCCTTTTTCCAGGGTCATTTTCCGGATTATCCGGTAATGCCCGGGGTACTCATCCTGGAATCCCTGGCTCAGGCCGGCGGCCTTCTGGTGGCCGGAAGCGTGCCGGACCAGATGCAAAACAAGATCTTTCTTTTTACCGGGGTGGACAAGGTGCGTTTTCGCAAGCCGGTCTTTCCAGGAGACAGCATGTATATGCATATCAACTACGACCGGCACCGCATGAGCCTGTGGCGCATGCACGGCCAGGCGGTGGTCCAGGACAGAGTGGTGGCCGAAGGCATGTTTTCAGCAACCATTGTACCCAGGGAAGACCAGGCGTGAAAGCACAAGTTCATCCAACCGCTATAGTCCACCCTGAAGCCGAACTGGGGCCGGGAGTGGTCATCGGCCCGTACGTCGTCATCGAGAAAAGCACCAGCCTGGGCGAGGGAACCAGAGTGGACTCTTTTGCCCAGATCAAGAAGTTTACCAGCCTGGGACGCAACAACCACGTCTACTCCTACGCCTGCATCGGTGAAGGCCCGCAGGATATCAAGTACCGCGGCGAGGAAACCTGGCTCAGGCTGGGAGACGACAACAAGATCCGGGAGTACACGACCCTGAACAGGGGTACCCCGGACGGCAGAGGCGTCACCAGTATCGGTTCCGGTTGTTTTCTCATGGCCTACACCCACGTCGCCCACGACTGCATCCTGGAAGACGGGGTGATCATGGCCAACGGGGCTACCCTTGGCGGGCACGTACACCTGGGGCAAAAAGCTGTCATTGGCGGCCTTTGCGCTGTACACCAGTTTGTGCGCATAGGCGAATACGCCTTTATCGGGGGCAAAAGCGGTATAGCCCAGGATGTCCCTCCGTACATGCTGGCTGTAGGAGAAAGGGCCAGGCTGGTGGGGCCCAATCTCATCGGACTGCGCCGGGCCGGATTTCCCAGGGAGGAAATCTCTGCTCTCAAGAAAGCTTTTAATCTCATCTGGAAATCGGATTTAAGCCATATGCAGGCCCTGGAAAAAGCGGGGCAGGATTTTTCCGGATTCAGGCTGACAGACAACCTGGTCTCCTTTCTCAAGTCCAGCAGCCGGGGAGTGGTGTCCCTGGAACGCAACCCGGAACGTGATGGCCAGTGATAAAAAACTGGGGGTTATAGCCGGAGGGGGCAGCTTTCCCCTCCAGGTGGCTCAAAACGCCCGCAAGCAGGGTTACCGCGTGGCGGCAGCAGCCTTTGAAAAGGAAACCCTCCCGGAAATCCAGGCCTATACCGACCAGCTGGTCTGGCTCAAACTGGGCCAGCTGGGCAAACTCATCAGATTTCTGCACCAGGCCGGGGTTTCCCATGTGGTTTTTGCAGGCCCCATAAACAAGCCCAGGGCCTTTGATCTGCGTCCCGATTTCAGGGCCATCAAACTGCTGGTCAACCTGCGCAGCCGCAACGACAATGCTCTGTTAAGCTCTGTGGCCGATGAACTGCACCGGGAGGGCTTCGAGGTGGTATCAGCCATAGAATTTGTGCCGGAACTCATATCCCCTGCCGGCCTTCAATCCAGGCGGGCCCCTTCATTTGCCGAAAAAGGGGACATCCTTTTTGCCTGGCCCATTGTAAAACAGATTGGCAGTCTGGACATAGGGCAGTGCATCGTGGTCAAGGAAAGGGCGGTGGTGGCCGTGGAAGCCATAGAAGGCACCGACAGGGCCATTTTAAGAGCTGGCGAACTGTCCGGGTCCAACCTTACAGTGGTCAAGATCTTCAAACCCGGCCAGGACCAGCGCATCGACCTGCCGGCACTGGGCAGCCAGACAGTAAGGACAATGGTTCAGGCCGGGGCCACCTGCCTGGCTTATGAAGCTGGAACCAGCCTGTTTTTTGACCGCGCAGAAGCCATCAGCCTTGCGGATAAGCACAAAATCTGCCTGGTGGGCATCGACACGGACAATCCCGAGGCTGTAAAGCTCCTGCCTCATGCCGGTCCTGTGTAGTCCACCCGGATGGGTTCAGGTTCTTCATGGGTCAGGTCGTCAATGAAGCGCTTGCTGCAGGTAGCGCACTTCTCCGGGCACTCCCCGGCGCTGAACGTGTTCCTGAACTCCCGGTATAACCTGCTTTTCCAGATGTTTTTCAAAGTATCACCCGGGACATGTCCGAAATCAATGGGCTGGACCGGGTGAGGCCGGCCCCGGAAGTACCTGTAGACCCTGTCCCGGGTGCTTACGTCGGTGTAGACGCAGGGCAGCACCCTGCCGTCCACATCCACATAACAGGCGCGGTGGATGTTTTCCGAACAGGGACCTTCGGACAGGTATGGATTGTAGACATGGAAAAACACCTTTTTTTGTCCATCCACCTGCGATTTCATATCCAGAAGTTCTTCCCTGAACTCCTCGAAGTCATCCTTGTTCCTGGCCGGATACATCTCTTTTTCCATCTCCTGATCAAGGGCCAGGGTCAAGGTGCTTACCACCACCTGATCCGGGGCCAGGGAGTTGATAAAGCCAGACATCCCTCGAATATCGCTACGCCTGGAGCCCATTAGCATGTAAGCCAGGTGCAGGGAGGGAGTGGAGCTGCCCATGAGGGCCCGGATGCGGTGCACATTTTCCACGGCCTGGCGCACCTTCTTTATGGGGCTGCCCGGCCTGATGCGGTCATTGGCCTCATCCACCCCGGCCACGGACAGTCCAAGAACATCCAGCCCCTGATCCACCAGACGCCTGATGCGCTCGTCCGTCAGCAGGCTGGCATTGCTGGTTACACCGGCCTTGGCCCCCTTGTCCTTGACCGTTTTGAGCATGTACACGAACTCCGGATGCATCATGGGCTCTCCCCATCCCTGGAGATACACCAGGCCGGTTCTGGGAAAGGCCCTGGACAGTCCGGTAAAGGTCTGCATGGACATGTGTCTGCCAGGATCATTTTTCCTGAATACCGGGTTTGGACAGTAAATACACTCTGCGTTGCACCGGGTGGTTATTCCCACCTGTATCCAGTCCAGAGAAGGATAACCCACTGATCCCAGGATGCGCATCAAACCCATGTGTTTCCTCCCATAAAATTCGGCACTGCAGCAACACTTGTAAAGCCTTCAGCTGCTCAGCATGACTTGTGTCTGCTCTTGCTCTAAAAATCGGTATCGGGGTGGAATGCGGATACCGACCCAGATACAGAAAAAAGCATGGTCATGGATTTTCTTTACACCCTATTATGCTCTTTGCTAAAAGGCAAATCATACTTATTTTTCAGATTCTGCTGTACATTTTCTACAAAAATCTCCAACAAGAATAGAGGCCATTATGCAAGTCCAGGTAAGATGCTATGCAACCCTTTCCCCGTACTCTCCCCCGGAAGGCCTGGTGGAAATGGCTCCGGGCTCCACTCCCAGAGACCTGATCCAGAACCTGGGCCTGCCCATGGATGAAGTAAAGATCATCTTTGTCAACGGCAAGAGTGCCGACCTTTCTACTCCCCTGGGGGACCAGGACCGGGTGGGAGTATTTCCCGCTGTTGGAGGTGGGTAGGCCATGGAGTTAAGCGGGTTCATCCAGGACCTGGCCAGACACAGCCACACCCTGGATAATTATCCCTTTGCCTGCATCCTTGATGCACCGCTTCTGGATCTGGCCGGCAACTACAATATCCAGCCCTGGCAGGCCCAGGTCAAGGCCCTGGAAAACCAGATCTGCCCCGAGAGATATATCCGTAATTTCAAAACCATCAGCCTGGACATGCAGCTTGATCTGGCCCGCTCCAGAGTGATTGTGGTGGGTGCAGGCGGACTGGGAGGCTTCGTTATTGAGCTTCTGGTTCGAAGTGGAGTAGGGCGGATGACTGTTGCCGACGGGGACGTATTCGAGCTGAGCAACCTGAACCGCCAGCTCCTGGGAAGCACGCACCTGGTTGGCAAAAACAAGGTGGAGGCGGCGGGCAACAGGGCAAAGGACATAAATCCTTTTACCCGGGTAAAAACCTGCGGCAAATACCTGCAGCAGGAGGACCTGCCTGGACTTTTACCTGAGTCTGACCTGGTTCTGGACTGCCTGGGGGGAGTAGAGTTCAGGGAGCAACTGCTGCAAGCCGCCGGCATACACGGTTGTCCCGTGGTAACCGGATTTGTGGCCGGCAATACCGGTCTGGCCAGTACAGTATTCCCTGGCGACCGCACCCCCGCCGCCTTCTGGCAGGCAGGCCAGGGTCAGGGCGCAGAGATCGCCCTGGGCAACGTGGCTTGCACTGTAAGCATGATCGCCACCCTGCAGGCCAGGGAGGCCATACACATACTGACCAGGCAAAAACCCTGCCTGAGAAACAGGGTGTTCCTGGCGGACATGCAGGCTTGCAGTTTTGAGTCTCTGGAAATTTAGGCTGTAAGGCCAAGCTGATCTACCGCCCTTTTTTCCTGGAAAGCCGGCAAATTGGCTTATTAGGACTTGCTATCTCCTTGAGAATTATATTAAAGGACTTTCATAATATTGAATTTTCCAGGCCGCAATCGGACAGGCCCTGTTAATTTCTTGCGACGATTAAAACGACTTTTTCACAGGAACCCTTATGTCCATGGAAAACTCCATCGTGGTCCTTGCCACCCGCAACTCCGGCAAAGTCAGGGAACTCGAAGAAATCATGGCTGCCGTCCGTTCTGACCTGAAAGTCAAGGGACTGGACAGCTACCCCGGTCTGGCAGATATACAGGAAACAGGCTCAACCTTCGAGGAGAACGCATTGATAAAAGCAAAGGCAGTGGCCTGGCATACAGGTCATATAGCCGTAGCTGACGATTCCGGCCTGGTGGTCCCGGCCCTGGGCAATGAGCCTGGGGTTTATTCCGCCAGGTATGCCGGAAAAAAAGCCTCTGACCTGGAAAACAACCACAAGCTTCTCAAAAGAATGAGTCACCTGTCAGGAGATTCCAGGCAGGCCAGGTTTGTATGTGTTCTTTGCGCGTGCACACCCAGGGAAGAAATCCTGATGGTCCAGGGGGAATGGCCCGGGATTATCCTGGATGAGCCCCGCGGGCAGGGCGGATTTGGTTATGATCCGTTGTTTTTCGATCCTCAGGTCGGCTTAAGTGCGGCTGAGATGGAGTCAGGGCAGAAAAACAGCCGCAGTCATAGAGGCCGCGCCCTGCAAAGTCTCATGCACCAGTGGGAAGAGTTCATGACCGGGATAAATAAGCAAGGAGCCTGACTTCATGTGCGGAATAATCGCCTATACCGGGCACAGACCCGCTGTTCCCGTAATCATCCAGGGCTTGAAAAGCCTGGAATACCGCGGCTACGATTCTGCCGGACTCTGTTTGGGCCATTCCGGGCGTCTGCACCTGTTCCGCGCCGCAGGCAAGCTAAGCGCCCTGGAGAAGAAGCTGGAAGGCGGACAGTTGCTGCATGCCACTTCCGGCATAGGACACACCAGATGGGCCACACACGGGCTCCCCAACGAAACCAATGCCCACCCCCACCTGGATGTGCACTACAATCTGGCTTTGGTGCACAACGGCATCATAGAAAACTACCATCAACTCAAATCCATGCTCCAGGATCGAGGGTACCCCTTTCGCTCCCAGACTGATACCGAGGTTCTGGTCTGCCTCATTTCCCACGCCCTGGAGCAGCACGACTCCATTCTGAGCGCCCTGGCATGGAGCATGTCCCAGGTGCGCGGGTCCTATGCCTTTGCCTTGTTAAGCAAGGACCACGAGGGCCACATATGGGCGGCCAGGAAGGCCAGCCCCCTGATTCTCGGCGCTGGAACCGGGGAAAATTTCGTGGCCTCGGATATTCCGGCATTTCTGCCCTTTACCAGGGAAGTGGTCTTTCTGGAAGACGGCGAATTGGTGGAGATGGACGCACGTCAGTGGACTGTCTACGACGCTCAAAGCCTAAATACGGTATCCAAGACGATCCAGCGCATCAACTGGGACGTTCAGGCCGCCCAGAAAGGCGGCTACAAGCACTTCATGCTCAAGGAAATATTTGAGCAGTCCCAGGTGATCACCGACTGCCTGGCCGGGCGCCTGGACCGCAAGCACAACAGGGTGACCCTGCCTGAGCTGGAGGCTCTGCCCATACCTTCCAGGCTGCACGTAATGGCCTGCGGCACATCCTACCATGCCGGGCTGTGGGGCAAATACGTGCTGGAAAGCCTGGCCCGCATACCGGTAAATGTGGAAATCGCTTCCGAGTTCAGGTACAAGGAACTGGTGGAAGAACCAGGCACTCTTTATTTAAGCATCAGCCAGTCCGGTGAAACCGCAGACACCCTGGCCGGGCAGCGTATGGTGCGCCAGAAAGGGCTTCCTGTGCTTGGGCTATGCAACGTTGTAGGCTCCAGTGTAGCCCGGGAGGCCGACAGTGTTCTCTATACCCAGGCAGGTCCGGAAATAAGCGTGGCCTCCACCAAGGCCATGTGCAGCCAGCTGGTGATGCTCTACCTTCTGGGTCTTTACTGGGGCCATTACAGGGGCACTGTTTCCGACAGCGAGATGGCCCAGTGCATGTTTACCCTGGACAATCTGCCCCAGACGCTGACCTCCCAGCTGCCGGGCATGCAGAAGAG
>Ga0207421_10004489_pt1 | contig 16019 bp, 28 predicted proteins | sample SodLakKL_010_SED_4_FD_187542 | JGI IMG/M metagenome (GOLD analysis project Ga0207421, IMG submission 187542) | Alkaline sediment microbial communities from Lake Tanatar, Kulunda Steppe, Russia - 8KL_010_SED (SPAdes) (version 2) | ecosystem: Environmental > Aquatic > Non-marine Saline and...
TCAAACGTCACCTCGAAGGGCGTGTCATACGTTGAGCCGCCCTCCGGGTCGTCCTCCCGATCTTCGTTATACGAGGTGTAGAACTCCACCGCCCGGGAATCCGTTTGCCCGTCGTCCAGCCCCGTACTGTCCACCGTCACCACGCCAAGCTCGGCGTCCGAGATCGAGATCCATTCGGGAAGTCCGTCCTCATCGACGGCACGGAACACAAGCCCTTCTTCGTCGGCTGGATCCACGCCGTCTTCGAGCTCGAGGGTGTACTCCTTCACGTCGTCCACCACCTCAACCGGCGACTCCACCGAATCACCCTGGTCGTCCAGGAGGGCCGTAACCGCGGGCGGATCTAACTTGTGCTCATCATCGTCCGGATCGGCGAAAGGATTGCGGCAACTAGAAATGGTAAGACTGAAAATCAACAGCAGTATGAACGGGATCAGTAATTCTCGCCGTCCCAATTGCGAAAGGCCTAATACACTCAGAATACGTGCCATAGTCCCTCCCTTTTAACTACGTACCAGTATAACACCACAAAAAGTATTCTCCAATCATTTTGTTACAAAAAGTTCGCCAATGTGCTGCGAAGTTCGGAGACACGCGCTCTGCGGTCGGCTTCGGAAATAATGTGCAGTCTCGATACCTCGGTCATTTTAGCCTGCATCTCTCACGCGACCGGATGGTGTATGGCCGGGGAGTCGAGCCATAGCAGCGGGGGCGGCGCATTCGGACAAGAAACGGTTGCCGTCACGGATCGCGGTCGCTCGTTTATTGTCGTGGCCCCCTACGCCACAAGCGTGACGTCCGCGAGCTCTTTGCCGATATGACCGGGGGCCTCATCTTTCACGAGGATTCCGGTTTTCTAATGACGGACAAACGAAACGAAGCCTCAGCCGGTGGAGCCCCACCGATGCCCGGAATTGCTCGAGCACCACCACGCCTGCACCAACGGTTCAGCTTTCTCAATCTCGAAACCGGCCACATGCTGGGCATCCCGGTACGCAATCTGATAGAGCTGCTGCAGGCGTAATGCGTCGTGGAAGAGTACAAAATCCAGATCGACTACGGTCATGAGTCCGAACAGCTCGATCTCCTGCCGAGCAATCGAATAAAGAAAGCGGCCTTTGGATCTTACGCGTGACGGTAACCCAGAATTCGCTCAAGACCTGGACCGAAATCACCCCGTTTTCCGCATGCAAGACCTCTTTCACAAGTGTTAGCGCAGTGTGGTGCTTCTCCGGTTATCCGGCGTCGTTGGCATAGACCAGTACATTCGTATCGAAAAAGACGCTACCGTTCATGAAGCTCATCCCCAGTCCAGGTAACGGGACCGACGATCGCGGTGCTTTCTTCCAAGAGCCGGTCCAGCTCTTCAATTCGAAGCTCGCGCCGCCGCTGTTCGCGGGCTACCAGGGATTCGATATATTCGCGCACCAACCCGTTGAAGCTTGTATCACGATCGATCGCGATCTTCTTAGCACGCTTCAGCACATCGTCGTCGATAGATATGGTTACGTTTGCCATTTCACACCCTTTCCTGTGTAACACCTTTAGCCATTTTACACGTGTTCCACGCAAGATTCAGGGGCCAGCCGGCGCAATTCTCTTGACTATGACCACTTTTATGGTCATATCACGCCGCATGAGGACCTTCGCAAAAGGCGAGTTCAAGGCCCGAATGCTCGAGATCATGCGTGAGATCGAGGCAACCGGCGAATCGGTTGTCGTCACGGATCATGGTCGGCCGTGTGTTCTTGTGGAACCTTACGCGCCCAAGCGTGATGTCCGCGAGGTCTTTGGCGATATGACAGGGCAGCTTGTGCTTCACCAGGATCCCGATCTGCCGACGACGGGAGAATGGAATGACTCGTGAGCCGGTGGATGTCGTTATTTTCGATACGTCGGCGCTGCTGTACTGGACCTTGGCTCCTGAACGGCTCACGCCCCGGGCAAAAGAATACATAGGGCTTGCTGATCACAACTGGGATTGCACACCGTCCCGGTCACGTGGAAGCACCCTGCGGTATTGCTCAGAACTCACCCAACCGCTCCGTTCCGGAATCGCAAGGTCTACCCCGCCGACTTTTCAAGCTGTTGTTTCAGGCGGCGGGCGGATACTCGAAGGCCGTCGAATACGGCCGACGCGGTCGCCTCATCGTAGCCGCCGTACACTTGGGAGCCGACGTGATCGATGACTGCCTCCGTCCGTTCAATCAGCTGCTCGATTATGTGGACAGTCGTGGCTTCAGGAACTCCGTGCCGGCGGCCAGTTTCTATCCAGTGGCGAGCGGAAATCCTGTCCCAGTGGTAATGCCTGTTCTTTCCGCTGACCGCCATGGCCATTCGAACCGATTCGAGCGGGATGCTGTTCCGTCCGCGACCAACGACGGGCCAGACGGACATGACATCGTAGAGGGGCGTGAGCCGATAATGTCCGCCGGATTCCAGGAAGATGCTGAAGTTCTTGGCATGGGCATCGGGCGCGGCAAGCATCCACATGAGGATCTGTGCGGAGAGAAACAGCTCCCGGTCCTTCGCTTCCTGACTTGAACCAAGCAGGGCCAGTATGTCCGCAATACCGGGACCACCGTCTGACTCGTACTTCTCTCCGGGCGGGGTGGCGGTCGCTTGACAGAAGTCCTCTACGGGTCTGCGGATTATCCAGGAGCGATCCCGGGACGAAACTCGGTCGAACCTTTCTACAATGAGTACCCGTTGATCCTCAAACTGCGCTACCCGGCTTTCGGCCACCGGGAGTTCGTACGCGGCGAGGACGCGGCCGCAGAGCCACTCGTTTTCCGGCGATCGCGAAAGATCAACCCGATAGGTGGTCACCGTTCCAAGCGGGAGCTTAAGAATGTGCGTGGTCGGCGTTGCCGCACGGGGACGCAGCCACCGCCCATCGTGGAACAGGAGCGCCGTTTTTTCCTGTGCACCTGCCATGGAGATTCGGAAATTTTCGCGAGCCGCAGGAAAGGCAACGGAGCTCGAGGGGATAGTGCGGAGCAGCTCGGCGATGTCGCTTTCGGTCAGCGGAGAAGCTTCGACTCTGTGTACATCCGGCGGCTCGACATCGTCCGGGAGAATCTGAACGGCTCCCACGCAGTCGCGCCCTATCTCACGGAGGAGATCAAACGCCCCAGTCGAGGTGGCCACGCGCTCGCCATTTGCATAGACCGCGAGGGGACCGCCGCTCCGCCGCCGGGCCATGGCTACCACGCCTCCGATTGTTCGTCATGAGCAGGCACGCGTGGTCGAACCACGAGGTCGGCATCAAGAGCCGCGACAAGGGCCAGGAGACTCCGCACCGTCGCCCGCTCCGGCTCCCGTTCGAGAACCGAGACGGTCTTCTGAAGAAGGCCCGAGCGATCGGCAACGCTCTTCTGCGTCCACCCCGCTTCCTTTCGCAGAGCCTGCAGTATCTGGCCCAGTTGCCCCGCGGTCCTGACGGTATAGTCCATGACTCATCATATACCTTCTGAGGTATAAATACAACCTATACCCCACAGGGTCAGAGATTCCCCAAGCGTTTCTCAACCCACGACCGCACCGGCTCAGGAGAACCATCCAGAGCCGTTTCCGCAACCGCTACAGTTGTCTGACTTGACCTCGGCCGATATGTTGACTAAGTTTAGTCATGATGGATTCGGATGCAAGAGAGCGTACACCAATTAACATGTTGGAAGCAAAGACGCACCTGTCTCGGCTGATTGCCGAGCTCGAGGAACATCCGGAGTCGGAAGTGGTTATTTCTCGGTACGGCCGGCCGGTCGCAAGACTGGTTGCCTACGAAACGGGCGCTCCGGCCGCCGCAAGAATCGGTTCCGCGCGCGGAGCATTCGCGGTTCCGGAAGACATCGACGCACCATACGGGGATCTTTCTGCGGTCTTTGCAGCTAACGGCACAGCGTCAGACACTCTCGGCGAACGCGGCCTACCTGGACGAACGGAGTCCGAAGAGGATAACGAGTGAGACTACTGCTCGACACGCACGTAGCGCTGTGGGCCATCTGCGACGACGCGAGGCTTTCCGGCCGTGCGCGGGGCCTGATCGCGGACACGAAGAACACGCCGTACGTCAGCGCGGCATCGCTGTGGGAGATCGCGATTAAGCACAACCTGAAGCCCGAGGCAATGCCGGTGAGCGCACCGGAGGCGCGACATTGGTTCGGAATCTCCGGCTACCGGGAGCTCGCGGTTTCCGGCGAACACGCGTCCTACGTGCAAGAGCTGCCTGACATCCACGCGGATCCGTTTGACCGCATGCTTGTAGCACAGGCGCTGTGCGAACCGCTACGGCTGGTCACGCGCGACTCGATTCTTCCCCGCTACTCGGACACGGTGATTCTGGTATAGCGTGCCGGCACCGCGAAAGCGAGCCCATGGAATTCCCGATGACGGTTCCGACTCCTCGGCGAAAGGCCGGCTGATAATATGGCTCTCCTACCATACACTCCTATGGTACTATTGCCGTATGAAGACCAAGGTCACTTGCCGGATCGATGCACAACTCGTGGCGAGCGTTCGTCAGGCCGTAGAGAACGGAGCGGCTGAATCCATGAACGAATTCGTGCAGGACGCACTGACCCGGCGCCTTGCCGAGCTCCGCCGTCAAGGAATCCGCCGCAAGATACAGCAATCAGGGGACGATCCGTTGTTTGTCCAGGACGTACGAGACGCCGCCGCGGCATTCGACGCCACTTCGGACGACGGCCTTGGCTGAATCAATGCAGGATCTCAGGTGGAGTATCGTGTACGTGTACGTCGACCCGGTTGTCGGACGCGCCCGCCACGTGCAGCTTACGGACTTTGGTGCTCCGCGTCCTTCCGGTGCTACGCGTCTTCAGATAGCCATTCGGGGATATTCCGGTGTGTTATGCCTTGAAGATCCCCGGGTTGATGCTCATCGAGGGTGAGGAGCTGTTTCGGGTGTGCGTCGCCGACGGCGAGTAACGGCGCGATTTCGCGTTCGATCGTCTCCGGGCGTTCGAGCAGGTAAGCAACTTGAATATAGAGGCGCTCGCCGGGCGGGCGTGTGGCGACGAAGTCGATTTCGCGGTCTGCATGCGTGCCGACCGAAACGTCGTAGCCACGGCGGCGCAGCTCGAGATACACGAGATTCTCGAGGATTCCGCCGATGTCGCTCTCGCGATATCCGAGCAAGCCGTAGCGCAGTCCGATATCGCCAAGGTAGAACTTGTCGTTCACTTCAAGGTGGCGACGGCCGCGGATATCGAAGCGGGGAACCCTATGGAGGACATAGGCTTCGCAGAGCATCCGAAGATAGTCGAGTACCGTATCGACGGCGGTCGCGCGCCGCTGTGACTTCAGGAAGTCGGCTATCCGCTTTGCCGAGATCAGGCTGCCGATGTTGTCCATGGCAAAGCGCGCGATGGCTTCGAGCAGGGACGGGTTGCGAATCGCGTGGCGCTGGATAACATCGCGCAAGACGATGGTGTCAAAGATGTCGCGGAGTACCGGATAGGCGACTTCCGCGTCGAGTTCGCCATGAAGGAGCCCCGGCAGGCCGCCGAAGCGAAGGTAATCGCGAAAGTCGTCACGCAGCTCGTCGCGTTGACCGCGCGCCCCTCGCAATGCGCGGAACTCGGACAAGCTTAACGGATAGACGGGAATCCTTACCGTCCGCCCGGCGAGGCGGGTGGCGAGCTCCCCGCTGAGAAGCGCGGCATTGGAACCGGCTACCAGGACATCCATGGTCTGCGACAGCGAGGCAGCAGCTCGCTCCCACTCATCGATCGTCTGTACCTCGTCGACGATAAGCGTGTCGGTGCTGTCGGAGCCGGACGCAGCCGCCACGAGGTCCGCCGCGGTACGGACGTGGTCCCAGTCAAATGACTCGCGGTCTATGTAGTGGACCCTGCGGCCACTCCGGCTGAGATCCGACGCGAGCTGCCGCAGAAACACGCTCTTACCGACCCGGCGCATACCGGTGATGACCTTGATCATCCCGTTTACCAGAAAGCGACGGATAAAGTCGTGGTAGCGCCCGCGACGTATCTCGATCATTTCTTCGATTATAATCGAAATAGTAGAGTTGAGAAAGGAATATTTCGATTATAATCGAAATCCATCCGAATCGAAGCGCCGCGGCGACGGGGCGGGCGTACGGTCTACCATCGCCCGCTGCGGCGCATGGCCGACCGAAGCCTGCGCCGCCGAGCGAATGGTACTCGCTGCCGCTTCCTCACCGGTCACAGATAGACTCCCGTTCGCTGCGCGGCTTCGACCACCGGCCGGGATTCGTGGTCGTGGCCGGCGGCGGTGGTAACGAGGTCGATCTTCTGCTCCCCCAACGCCAGGTGGAGATCGGTCAGCGCTTCAACCTTGGCTCGAAACGCCTCCTCCGGCGCCAGTGATGATTCGACCAGCAGATCGATATCTCCGCCACGCCGCTCCTCGTCGACGCGCGACCCGAAGAGGCGCACGCGTGCATCGGGCCCAAAGTGGTCGGCCACTACCTTTTTGATAAGCATGACCTCGTCTTCGCTGAGCCTCATAGCACCTGCCTCACGGAACTGTAGCAGGCTTTGCCGGCGCCGCAAAGCGAGGCGCAGAGGTAGGTGTATAGCCGTCCGGCGCTCGTCGGAGGTGACGCACAGACCGGGCGGCTCGGGCGTCGGCGTATACTGCCCGAGCTTGCCGCCAAGATCCGCTGGCGCCCGCTCGTTGTCGTGGGCCGGTGTCACGGCCCAAGACGAGGGCGAGAGCACAAGTCGCGCACCCATCAGCCCCAGCGCATTCCCAACCGGGTTCCCCTCCGCCCGGAGATCAGAGCAGATCGGGAGGCGCACCCGCCCGAACGGGGTCTCGACGACGTTGATCCGGTCCCCCGAGCATACAGCGCCTGCGCAAACGGAAGCTCCCGGATCTTCCGGTGCAGCAGCGCGATCTGGCCGGCGGGCGAAACAAGGATGGCGGCGTTGTACGTCCGCTCGCCACACCGTTCGGCAATCCCGGCAGCCACCCAGATTCCCGACTCCCGCGTAGCGACGCAGAGTGCCTCACTGACTGGCCCCGGTATTGGGGCGGCAAGCGCGCCGCGCCGGGATACCAACGAGGACCGCCGCTTCTGCCGTTCAGGCCTGCCCGGCTCCAACCAGCGGCCGGGATTCGTCGTCGTCACCGGCGGCGGTGGTAACGAGGTCGATCTTCTGCTCCCCCAACGCCAGATGGAGACCGGTCGGCGCTTCAACCTTGGCTCAACACCGTTGGTACAGTATCATTACTGTATGAAGACCATAACCATCAATGTATCGGAACCGGTATACCGGGAGATTCGCGACTACGCTCGATCCGTAGACCGTTCGGCTTCCGAGGTCATCCGGGAAGCGATGGAGGAGTTCCGGGATCGCCGAATCCGCCGCCGGGTCAGCGTGAGGTCGATCGAACCGCTCGCGCTCGGCGGGCTCCGCCGCCCATTCTCCCGTGATGACGACATGCTCGAGGAAATGCTCGATGACGTACGGACTTGATACCACCTTCCTGGTTGAAGTCGACGTGCTGGACCACGAGTGCCATCAACGGGCGGTACGGCTACGCGATCGGCTCCTCGACGACGGACATGAGTTCGCCCTCACGCCACAAGTGCTTACCGAGTACGTGCATATCATCACCGACGGGTCTCGGTTTGTCAGTCCGGCGTCGATGCGGCCGGCGATCGCCCGTTCGCGGGCCTGGTGGAATGCTACGGAGGTCGTGCGCGTCACCGCAACCGACGAGGCGGTCACACTCTTCCACACCTGGATGGAGGAGCACCGGCTCGGACGCAAGCGCATTCTCGATACGATGCTCGCCGCAACATACGTCTCCGCCGGCATCAAAGCGATTGTGAGCTCGAACGCGCGCGACTTCGGGCCGTTTTTCCCGACGGTGGCCCGTCCGTAGGGCTGTGTGGCGTGTCGGCCTCGCACTTTCGTGACGGGCGTCGGCGTCGATTAACCGCGTGTCGGAGTGTCCAACTGCGTTCGCCCTCGCCACATGTGCCGTCTGTATTGCCCCGCCTGCAGGGGCAATCATATAATGTAATTGTGGAACGGGCTGCACTCCTTGCTCATCTTCGAGACTCTCGATTCTCCGACGAAGAGCGCGAACGCGCGCTTCGTGAGGCGCGTGAAATCGCCGGCTTCCTGAAGCGAACGTATGGCTGCCGCGTAGTCGGGATCGGTTCGTTGTTCAGTTCCGACCGGCTCTTTCGCCGTGATTCGGATATCGATCTCGTGGTCGAAGGTATACCCGCGGATCGGTTTTTCGCCGCGTCGGCACGCGCGGCCGCGTTGACTTCGTTTTCGCTGGATCTGATTCCGCTTGAGTCCTCCACCCCGGCGCTTCGCACGGCAGTGGAGGAAGAGGGGGTGTCCTTGTGAGTCCCGATGAACGGCTGGTACGGCGTCTGGCTCGGGAGATCGAGACGGCCATCCGGCGCCGCTGCATGACCCTGATGCTCGCCATGAGGCATATGCTACACCACATGTCTCCAGGTCGATGCCGGCCGCAAGAAGAATGGCCGCGCCGGCTCGGCTCGGCGCCGGTGCCCTCTCCAGCTCCCATGTAACAGGGGTGTGCCCAAGGCCATTGTCCTTGCATCCGCACAACTATGACTATATTATGATCATATGGTGACTATCGGCGTCGCTGAACTGAAGGCGCATCTGAGCCGGGAACTGCGGCGGGTAGCCGCGGGAGAAACCATTATCGTCACCGACCACTCCCGGCCGGTGGCCGTACTGGGGCCGCTCCCAACGAGCGTGCCGGTGCTTCGCCCGGCTACCGGCCCTCTGGAGCTCCCGGACGTTTCTCCGTTGATTTCGTCGGACCCGCTGGACCACCTTGCCGCGGAGCGGGGAGACCGATGATCGCCTATCTGGACTCTTCGGTGGCGTTGCGGTACATCCTCGTCGGAGAGATAACGATCCGGCATGTCCTGGAGTATCCTCGGATCATCTCAAGCGAGCTGCTGGAGATCGAATGCAGGCGGGTCATTCAACGGGTGACAATGCAGCGGGAGTTGACGGACAAGGGTGTGTCGGAAGCGTACCGCAGACTGGAACGTGTGCTCGGGGGTACCGATCTCTTGGAGCTCTCGCGGGAGGTCAAGCTCCGCGCCGCGGAGAGCTTCCCGGTAGTGATCGGAACGCTCGATGCCCTCCATATTGCCACTGCCCTTGTCTGGGCCCGGAACGCCGCCGGCGGCGTAGGTGATGCTCGAGACGTCCACCTCTTCTCCCACGATACCTCCCTCAATGCCTGTGCCCGGGCGGTCGGGTTGGGTGTGCACCTGGAGTGAATCCGAACTGCATACGGAAAGGGCCGGCTCGCTGATCGTGGCCGGCGCTCTCGAGGGTGGATGTACCCGGTTGCTTTCGGAAGCCCCACGGTCCACTCCGCACAGTCCGGACCATCTGCATACTCTTGACTCCATATTGCGTTATCCATACTGTTGCAGTATGCAGTGTTCCGTCGGTGAACGAGGGCAAGTGACTATTCCCAACCAGGCCCGTGACGCGCTTGGGCTTGTGCCGGGCATGCGCTTGGAGGTGTCGCTCGCAGATGGAGCGCTTGTCCTCCGTAAGCCGGGTATCGGTGAGGTACTGGAAGCCTGGGAGGGAACGGCGGACAATCCGTACGGCTCTACCGACGAGTTTGTCGCCGCCCTCCGGGATCCGGATCGAGATCGAGATCGGGAATTGTAAGCGCCCTCGATACCTCGGTCATTCCGGGTGTGGTCCGTGCGGATTCCGTGCATCTCGAGCCGTCCAAAGACGCTATCGAGACGGCGGCCCGGGAAGGGGCCCTGATCGTCAGCCCAGTTGTAGCGGCGGAGATCCGGTCCGCATACCGGAACGATGAGCCGGTGCACCGCTTGCTCTTGGAGCTCGGCATTCACGTGACGCGGCTATCGTTCAAGGACGCCCTTCAAGCGGGGGCATTTCACCGGAAGTACCTTGAAGCCGGGGCCACTCGCCGGCGAGTCGTTGCCGACTTCTTGATCGGCGCGCATGCACTCCATAACGCGGACAGGCTTCTGGCACGCGATCGGGGCTTCTTCCGATCGTACTTTACGAACCTCACCGTGTGGTATCCCGAGCAGCGGTAAGCTCCCGCGCCGGGCGGAGGTGTGGCAGCGGAGTTCGTTTCGCGATACACCAGTATGCTCACTCACCGATTGGCACGAAACGCCCAGCGCCTCGCCGGCTCTTCTCCGATATGACGGAGCAGCTTTGCCCTTCACGACGATCCCGATCTGCCGGCGACGGACGAATGGAATGACCCCTGAGCCGGTGGAGCCCCGCCGACGTCCGAAAACTGCTCGAGCACCAACACTATGCCTGCATCAACGGTTCGACTTTCTCGATCTCGGATCCGGCCGCCTGCTGCGCATCCCAAAGATCAACGGCACGCTGGGCGTTCAGCCAGAACTCGGCGGAATTGCCGAACAGTCTGGACAAGCGAAGTGCCATCTCCGGACTAACCGCTCTCCGTTCACGAGTAAGCTCATTCACCGATTGGCGCGAAACGCCCAGCGCCTCGGCAAGTCCGGAAACCGTAAGCCCGAAATCCGGCATGAAATCCTCGCGCAGCATTTCGCCGGGATGAGTCGGTCGAACTTGTCTTTCTCCGGTATTCGGAATACTCATAGTTTAGACCCTCTCTCAGTGGTAATCCGTAATCTCGACGTCATACGCGTCGCCATCTACGAACCGGAAACATACACGCCACTGATCGTTGACACGGATGGCGTGTTGTCCTTCCCTATCATGCGCGAGCCGGTGAAGCCGGTTTCCGGGAGGCACCCTGAGATCGTCCAACGTTGACGCAATATCGATGTATTCAAGTCTTCTTCGCGCTCGCCGGGCAATATCCGGCGGGAATCTCTTCGACTGTCCGGTGATATAGATCTCTTGGGTGGGCTTATCCGCGAAGGTCTTGATCACCGCCCCTAACGTAATGCGTCACGTGACAGTTGTCAACCGCAGACAGAAGCACGGTGTCCAGTCTTTGCGCTTGCCGGCGGCCCGTGCGGGACTGGTGAGAGGGGCAATGGACTCGTCTCATCGACTTCCCGCCGCCGCCGTCGAACCGGAATGGTCCACCTGCGTTTGCCCTGCCGACGCATAAGGAAGCCGTTGACGTGCTGGCAGAGCATGCCTACATCGCAGGCAGGAGATGCCTCCCATGGCGCAATATACGATTCGCAACGTACCGGAATCGGTAGATCGCCGCCTTCGCGAGGAGGCGCGCCGACAAGGGAAGAGCTTAAACCAAATCGCGGTGGATGTGCTTCGGCGCGGATTAGGTCTGAGCGAAGAGGTCCCGCGGTATGATGATCTGGACGATCTGGCGGGAACCTGGGTTGCCGATCCCGCGGTCGATAGAGCTTTGGAAGAACAGGATCGTATCGAGCCGGAGTTGTGGAAGTGAAGATCCTCATCGACACGAACGATATCTGGATCGCGGCCCTTGCCGCCCAAGACGAACTCATGCTGTTCAGTCGCGAGGAGCATTTCGATCATCTGCCGCAGCTCCCACAGATTAGCGGCTGACACCGCCGTTTCAACCGACATACCGGGCATCCCGGTGAGGAAGGCGGTAGTGTCTACGAGCACCTTCGAGTGACCGGTCAATATTTGCTTTGTATTGGTGTAGCACTAGTGGTACACTGACACGGGAGGAAAGGTTCATATGCCGACGAAGAACCGCAGAATTAACATGGTGGTTGATGACTCACTGTTCCAGGCTCTTGAGGAACTTGCTTCAAGGCGCGGAAGGTCTCTGTCCACGGTGGCCAGAGACCTGGTTTCAGATGCTCTTGAGATGCAGGAGGATGTCGGTTGGCAGGAGATTGCCGCGGAGCGCGAGGCAAGTTACGAACCGGAGTCGGCAGAATCGCACACTGATGTGTGGGGTTCCGATTGAGCTATAAGCTTCTTTACCACCCGCAGGTTAAACGGAGCGACCTTCCAGAAGTGGACCGTGCTGCGCGAGACCGAATCCGGGCCGCAATTGAATACCGGCTCATTCACAGACCGGAGCACTACTCTGAACCCCTGAAGAGAACACTTAAGCCTTACCGAAAGCTGCGGGTTGGCGATTATCGCGTAATCTTTCGAGTCGACGAAACCGCGGTATTCATTCTCGCCGTGCTGCACCGTAAAGAGGCATATCAGCAGGCCCGGCGTCGGACGAAGTGAGCGCAGATCGGCGTTTTCCGGCGCGAACACGCCATGGTTCATCCGTGCAGGAAGCCCAAGGGACTTCCCATAACTCCGCACAGTCCAAACGTATCTCCATGCTCTTGCCTCCATAGTGAGCTATGCACATCGTTGGAGTATGCACTGTTCCGTCGGTGAACGAGGTGAAGTGACTATTCCCAAGGAGTCCCGTGACGCGCTTGGGCTTGTGCCCGGCATGCGCTTGGAGGTGTCCGTCACCGACGGGGCGCTTGTTCTCCGCAAACCGGGTATCGGCGAGGCACTGGAGGCCTGGGCGGGAACGGCGGACAATCCGTACGGCTCTACGGATGAGTTCATCGCCGCCCTCCGCGATCCGGATCGGGATCGAGATCGGGCCTGGTAAGCGCCCTCGATGCCTCGGTCATTCCGGATGTGGGGTCGGAGTTCGTACCGTACAGAAGAACGTTCGTGTCGAGACTACGCATCGCGCCGACCCGCCTCCCGCAGCTGGTCGGGATGCACCCGGATGTTCCCTGCGCGGAACACCGGAGGCGCTTCCCGAGCTTCCGGATCGACGTACGGGGCGTGCCGCTGGAGCCACTCCGCGGTGGCTTCCCTTACGATGTCGCTAACCGGACGATCGAGCCGCTTTGCTGCGCGCCGCAACGCATCCATCTGGGGTTCAGGATACAGGATCTGTATCTTTTTCATGGATACATATTGAACGTCGAGCCTGCCGGGTTCAACCTGGCACACGGTTAGATTTGATTCCGAGGCACCACGCCTGGTCGGCACGGCGCTGAGCCAACATATTCACGGTTGTCGGGAGAGCGGCCACCGCGCTGTGGAACGCATGCACATGGAGCGGGGAGGGGACTCAAGCACAAACAGCCCGCGCCGTCCCCGCGCCCACTTGACAGAAATGTATCACTAAAGTATCAGTGGCATATGAAGACCGAGCTCGTCACGAATCTCAAGCGGCAGGCAACCCGCATCCTGTCCGACATGCGCGATTCGGGTGAAACTGTGCTGATCACTGAACATGGAAAGCCGTCAGCGTACCTCGTGGACGTGGACTCCTTCGAGTTCATGCAGGAGAAACTGCGGGTCCTGGAAGGAATTGTTCGTGGCGAACGGGCTGTCCTTGAGAATCGGGCCTATTCTGAGAAAGCAGCCAAACAAAAGATGAGCAAGTGGCTCGACTGATCTGGACGGAGCCGGCTCTATCCGACCTTGACGAAATCGCCGAATACATAGCGCTCGACAACCGGCCGGCTGCAATGCGCTACGTGCAGAAAGTGTTCGCGGCGGTTGAGCAACTGAAGCGCTATGCGAACTCCGGTAGACAACCGGCCGAAATGCCGGAAACGACGTATCGGGAACTCATTGTACCACCGTGCAGGGTGTTCTATCGGGTCGAAGCAGACACGGTAATCATCTTGTACGTCATGCGATCCGAGCGCCTGTTCCGGTCCTATCTGCTCGACCGGCGCAGCGACGAAGCATAGCCCGATCGCCTCGGCGTTTGCCGTAAGCAAACCGCCGCCGCTGTCGGGCACGCGCGACGCGATTCTATCCCGCTACACGGACGCGGCGATCGCGGTAGGGCCACGGTCGCTCAAGCCCCAAAGGGGTTTACGACGTGTACTCCTGTTTCGGCGAAATCGCGCTCGTTCCGCGTTGCGAGAGTGTACTGTCGACTCCCACAGATCGCCGCGATCTGGGCGTCGGCCATGGAGATGGGACGGCCTGCGGACTCGCGGTCGACAACGATACGTGCATACTCTCCGGCTGCATCGGCGTCGAATACGAGGATTCTCTCGTTGAACTCATGCTCGAGAATCTGCTCGATAGCCCCCGTAAGCTCACGCCGGCGCCTTCCATGGCGAAGCCGGCCGATGCCGTATAGCAGCTCGGCCACCGTAATAGCGGTAATCGCGCATTCAGCCGGCGGCAGCGAATCCAGCCAGTCTATTACGGCGGGATCGGGTGCGGGCTTCAGGATTTCGGACAGGATGTTCGTATCCAATACCGTCATTCCAGCTCCTCGGGGATCCTGGGGGACTCGCTCCGTTCCGGAAGCTCAAGATCTACTCCGCCGGTCTTTTCAAGACGCTGCCTGATTCGCGTGCCGAGACCTCTTGTTGCAACAGTATCGTCGGTGTCCCGTACGGCCTGCTGCAGAATAACCCGCACCTCTTCCTCCATAGAGCGGTCGTTGCGGGCTGCGCGGATGCGCAACCGGGATTTCAGCTCGTCGTCCAGGTTTCGGATAGTCAGGGTTGCCATAATCGCCTCCGTGCCGGCATTGCTGTCACTGACAGCATACGGATTCCGGCCGGCGGTATGCAATACGCTCTTCCGTTGTGTGTGCGATTCGGTCGAACCGAAGGCACACCTGAGTCGTTACTTCGGAGTCTTCCGACACCCATTCCGCGTTGGCGCTGCCGGCAAGGCGGACTTGCGTATTGTGCTTGTCGTGCACACGACCTTCGTGCACCTTATACCTATGAAGAATGTGACATTCAGTGCCGATGAGGCCTTGATTGAGGCGGCGCGCAGGAAGGCGCGTACGGCTAACCGAACGCTCAATGATGAGTTTCGGGCGTGGCTGGAGGATTACGTCGGACGAGGAGAACGGGCGGCGCGGGCGTCGGCGTTGATCGACCATGTGTCGCAGTACGCGTCAACGGGAGGACGACGGTTCTCCCGGGACGAGATGAATGCGCGCTGATTTCATCGACTCCAACATATTCATCTACCTTTTCGACCACACCCACTCCCGAAGGCGGGAGATCGCCCGGGAGATCGTGGAGCGCGGCATCGCCGACGGTACGGGGGTTATAAGCTTCCAGGTGGTTCAGGAGGTACTCAATGTGACCACCCACAAGATGGAGCAGCCGCTCTCGGGCACGGATGCTGTCGCATTCTTTGACACGGTCCTGGCCCCGCTGTGGCGAGTGTATCCGTCCGGGGATCTGTATCGTCGCGCCGTCGAAGTCAAGGTGCGCTACCGGTTCGGCTTCTCCAACTCGCTGATCGTCGCCGGCGCTCTCGAGGGAGGATGTACCCGACTGCTGTCGGAAGAGCTGCAGGCCGGCCAATCGATCGAAACCGTTACGGTGATAAACCCCTTTGGATAGGGTGTTGACCGGATGGCTGCACCGGATCGCACGACAGCCCGGCTACCGGCCCTCCGGAGCTCCCCGACGTCACTCCTTCACGGTGATGGTAAAGACGGTGGAGACGGACCGGAGCCCGTTGCTTGCAGTGACCGTCACCTTGTATCGGCCGGGCTCGTCGAAAGTGTAGCGGAACACGCTCCCGTCGATGGGAACCCACCCGCCGTCGTCGATCTCGTACGTCAACTCGACATCGCGCCGGCCGCCGTTCGCCGCGATCTCGACCTCCAGTTCCTCACCCACCGTAACGGTCCGATCGTCGATCTCCTCGATCGTGGGCTCCGGCACGACCAGCAGACAACCGGAAACCATGAATCCGGCGGCTACGATCGTGGCGGTCAACCGTGCCACGGTCCGCCGCCGTGTCTGTACTGCCATCCGAGCCTCCCCGCGTCTGGGCCGGTACTCCCCCCCACCCGTCCGGAAGCGGCGGGGTACCGGGTGCATCGAAGATACGCCGAAGTGTGTCCCGTGGCAACGGAGCGATGGGGTACCGTTGCGCCATAGCGCGACGGGACGCCGGCGCGGACGCAGCGCAAACGGGGCACCGGTGGGAACGGCGCCGGCGGCCGGTACCGTGGCGCGGTGCCGCTCGCTTCGTGTGCGCGAGGGATCGAAGCGATACCCCGCAGGGGCGGCGGCTTCGGCCGGG
>Ga0207421_10004490_pt1 | contig 16015 bp, 18 predicted proteins | sample SodLakKL_010_SED_4_FD_187542 | JGI IMG/M metagenome (GOLD analysis project Ga0207421, IMG submission 187542) | Alkaline sediment microbial communities from Lake Tanatar, Kulunda Steppe, Russia - 8KL_010_SED (SPAdes) (version 2) | ecosystem: Environmental > Aquatic > Non-marine Saline and...
CAGGCGCCCGTGGTGAAAGGGATATCACGCAGGCCTCCGGAGCCTGAAGTCGGGGTTCGAATCCCTGCGGGCGCACCATATTTAAAGGAGCAACCTGCTTCAGGTTGCTTTTATTTTTGTTATAAGGAGTGTTTTCATTATGCCCAAGCTTGTGTTCATTCCCCAGAACAAAGAGATCGAAGTTGAATCCGGGACTAATCTTTTAAAAGCGGCCGATCAGGCCGGCCTGTATATAGAAGGTGATTGTGCCGGCAAGGGAACCTGCGGCAAATGCCGGGTTAAGATTGTAGAAGGTGATCCCGGCAACCCTACCAAAGCGGAACAAAAGCACCTGTCCGAACAAGAGATAGCTGAAGGATGGGCTCTATCCTGCCAAAAAAGGGTTAAAGAAGACCTTACGGTGGAAGTGCCGGTTCAAAAAGAAGCTTACCTGCGTAAAACAACCCTGGCCGGCGGAGTGGAAGACCTGGAAGGCGAGCCGGTGGTGGAAAAGAAAGCAGTAAAATTGAGCCGCCCGGCAGTAAAAGATCAAACTGCCGACCTGGAACGCCTGTTAAAACAACTGGAACGAGAAGATCTGTCTGTTAAACTACGGGAGTTATCCGGTTTTCCGGGAATGCTCCGGGACAATAATTATTCTGTGACTGCCACCATTGCCGGGGACAGAATAATATCCCTCGAACCGGGTGACACAAGCGATCAGCTTTTCGGTATCGCTTTTGACATAGGCACAACCACGATCATGGGGTCCCTGCTCGACCTGCAAAAAGCCGAAGTAATCGCCGTCGCTGCCACGACCAACCCCCAAAACATTTACGGGGCAGACGTTATTTCTCGCATCAACCATGCATCTGAAGGTAAGAAAGAGCTAAAACAACTCCAGGACAAAGTAATCCAAGCAGCCAATGAAATCATCAAGGATCTTTTAAAGCAAACAAAAATAGCCAGAGACCGGGTATATGAGGCTGTCGCTGTTGGTAACACCACCATGAGCCACCTGTTTATGGGAGTGGATCCAACCTACCTGGCGCCGGCTCCGTTTATCCCGGCCTACAACCGGGCCCTGGAAGTGGAAGCATCGGAGCTTGGTTTGGACATAAATCCGGCCGGGCGCATAACCTTCTTGCCCAATATTGCCGGTTATGTAGGCTCAGATACCCTGGGCGTAATCCTGGCTACCGAAATGGATAAACGCACCAGCAAGTGCGCCGCCATCGATATAGGAACCAATGGGGAGCTGGTCCTGGCCGCCAACGGCAAGCTGATGGCCTGTTCAACCGCCGCCGGACCGGCCTTCGAAGGGGCACAGATAAAGCAAGGTATGCGTGCTTCAGCAGGAGCCGTCGAAGCCGTAGAATTTGCCGACTCTGACTTTACCATTAGTACTATTGACGATGCCCCCGCAAAAGGGATATGCGGCTCTGGATTAATAGATGCTGCCGCCGCCCTGGTCGATGCCGGTTTAATTGATGCTACTGGCAAGTTAATCAACCCCGAGGATGACCCCGATCAAGTACCCGACAAATTTAGGGAGCGAATTAAACGTGGAGATAATGGCCTGGAGTTCATCCTGGTCTCCGGCGCTGATTCCGAGAGCGGGGAAGACATCGTCCTCAGCCAGGGCGATTTGCGCGAACTACAGTTGGCTAAAGGGGCAATCTATGCCGGGCTAAAGATCTTGTTAAAGGAAGCAGAGGTCAAAGAAGAAGACCTTGATGAAGTGCTCTTAGCCGGAGCTTTTGGTAACTATGTACGCAAGGAAAGCGCTTTAACCATCGGTCTTTTACCCCAGCTTCCACCGGAAAAAATAACAGCCGTAGGAAATGCGGCCGGTGACGGTTCACGAATGGCACTGGCCTCAAAAACAATCCGGGAAAGGGCTTTTATGCTACCTGAAAAAATCGAACACCTGGAACTATCAACCCGCCAGGACTTCCAGGAAATTTTTGTCGATGCCCTAAAATTCGGTTAGTAAAAATGCTGCTCCCGGCAGCAAGAGCGGCAGGAAACCGGAAGCCTTTATAGAATAAATCTGAGCAGTAAAATCAAATTTAGTAACAATACAAAAACCAATCCGGAGGTTTAAGATGCAAAAAGCCAGGGAAATAATGAGTTCACCACCAATCAGTATTCACGAAGAGAAAACATTGCGGGATGCCCTGGAGCTCTTGGCTGAACACCGATTCAGCGGCCTTCCCGTCGTTAACAGTGAAGGAAAAATCGCCGGGATCATTTCAGATACGGATATAATCCGTTACTCAGAAAAAATTAATGTCGTGCCCACCACCAATCTATCCGGCTGGATATCGCCTTATGTCGATGTTTCGACGCTGACTACCACGCGCAAAGGGGTGGAAACCCTGCACCAGACCAGGATTGGCGATATAATGACCAAAAAAGTTTTCACTGTCAATGAAGAGGCTGAAGCCACGGATATCGCAAGGCTGATGAACCGCCGCAATATTAACCGGGTTCCTGTTGTGGACAGCAACAACAAGCTGGTCGGCATCGTCACCAGGGCCGACATGGTCCAGTGCCTGTCAAAACTGTAAAAGCGAGCTGTTAAAAGCTTAGAAGCGGAAAATAACCAGCGGGATAACCATCACATTGAGCTTACCGGAGGGAGGCCATACGGACTGAGACTGCTAGGCGCCATTTGGATCGGCAAAGCCTTAATTGCCCTGACAAGGGTGCTGGGACGGGGAGGCACGACTCTACCAGGCCGGGTAGCCCTGTCAGTAGCCCCCGATCTCAGCTTTCGGCTGGCCGGCCGGTTTAAACGCGGCACAATCATTGTCACCGGCACCAATGGAAAAACAACAACAGCTTCGTTGATTAACGATATCCTGCAAAAAGCAGGCTTAAATAGCATTCACAACCGCTCCGGTTCCAACATGTCCTGGGGCATCGCTTCAACTCTAATCGAAAACTGCACCTGGAGCGGAGGCATGAATAAGGATATCGCGGTGATGGAAGTTGATGAAGGAGCCTTTCCCGACGTAACAACCAACCTTCAACCACGGGGCATAGTGGTTACTAATATTTTCCGAGACCAGCTGGATCGCTTTGGCGAAATCGATTCTATCCAGGCCCTGATAAAAAAAGGGCTTAACGCCTTACCTGCGGGAAACTTTCAAATCATTAATGCCGATGACCCCTCCCTGGCCTCCCTTAAGAGCAGTAAGAAAATAAAAAGGTGGACTTATGGGCTTGAAGTAGAGCTTCCACCAGATGACTTTCTAAATACCGGCCGGGATATAAAAACCTGCCCTAACTGTTCATGCAAACTTGAATATGCAAAAGTTTTTTATGCCCACATCGGCCACTATTACTGCCCATTCTGCAATTACGGCCGGCCTGAACCAGATGTAAAACTTACCCGACAGAAGGTAACTGATGAAGGCATTACCCGGATCGAGGTAAACCTGCCCGATCAAAGCCTGGAACTGGAAGTCCCCCTGCTCGGGATCTATAACCTCTACAACATCCTGGCTGCAGTTACTTGTGCCCGCGCTCTTAACATACCCGCCCGGATCATCAGTGAAGCTTTAAAAAAGGCCGTTCCTTCTTTTGGCAGAATGGAGCGCTTTGAAAAAAACAACAAGGAAATAATCATGGCCTTAATCAAAAATCCCGTCGGGGCCAACGAAATACTGCGCACCATCCTGAACCAGCCCGGCAATAATAACCTTGTTATAGCTATTAATGACAAGATCGCCGACGGCACAGATGTTTCATGGCTCTGGGACGTAGATTTTGAGCAGCTTTCGACGGCAACCAGTAGTTTTTCTTCAATAATTGCTACAGGCCTGCGGGCCTGGGATATGGCCGTTCGCTTAAAGTATGCCGGCTTTGAACCTGAACAGGTCCAGGTAGAAGAAGATTTCGGCCGGGCTGTTGAAGTGGCTTTAGAACAGACTGCACCAAATAGCAAATTATTTATTATCCCCACTTATACGGCCATGCTGGATATCAGGCGGCACTTGAATAAAATGGGGCTGGGAAGCCCTTACTGGGAGGAGCGTTGATGGGCAAGATTAATATTTACCACCTTTACCCCGCCCATTTGAACCTTTACGGCGATCGGGGCAATATGCTGGCTCTTTGCCGCCGGGCCGAATGGCGTGGTATCGATGTTAACATCATCCCTGTAAACCCGGGCGATGACATTGCTTTTTCTTCCTGTGATTTGCTTTTTATGGGAGGCGGGCAGGATAGTGATCAAAAAATGGTAGCGGAAGACTTGAAAGGGCGCAGCAGGGATATGCTCAAAGCAGTTGAAGAAAACATGGTTATTTTTGCTGTATGCGGTTCTTATCAACTGCTGGGCCGTTATTATGTAACCGCAAGGGGCGAAATGATCGATGGCCTGGATATAATGGATCTCTACACTGAATCAGGCCAGGGCAGGCTGATCGGCAATGCCGTTATCAGCTGCCCCCTCTGGGATCCGCCCCGGACCCTGGCCGGGTTTGAAAATCACGGCGGCAGGACCTACCTCGGCCCAAACCTGCAGGCGCTCGGCACGGTTTCACACGGTTACGGAAACAACGGGCTCGATAAAACAGAAGGTGCCGTTTATAAAAACGTAATCGGCACCTACCTGCATGGTTCACTTCTTCCTAAAAATCCCTGGCTAACAGACTATTTGCTCCAAAAAGCGTTGGCCTACCGCCACCAGGATACCACTCTCCGGGAACTCGACGATTCCGTGGAAGAAAAGGCCCACCAGGCGGCGCACAAACTGGCCGCTTCACAACGTCATAAAAAATAACTTTTTCTTAAAGCATGTATTCAATATCAGCCTGCTCATAAAGCTCAGGCAATAGTTCATTAAGGACAATGGAAACCTGCTCATCAGCCATAGCTTCCATAACCTGCTCACTAACATCTTCATAACTGACTTCTTCTTTTTCCTTGCGATCAAGGACTTCGATTATATGGAAACCAAAATCGGTTTCAACCGGCTCGCTATATTCGCCCAGCTCAAGCGAAAAAGCGACTTCCTCAAAAGGCTCAACCATTCTACCCCGGCTGAAAAAGCCGAGATAACCGCCGTCATCCTTGTTGGACTCATCAGTTGAATACTCTTCAGCCAGTTCAGCAAAATCCCCGCCTTCATCAAGCAGCCTTGCAACTTCTTCCGCCTCTGCTTCAGTTTCCACCAGGATATGCCTGGCTTCTACCTCTTCCTGCTGTTCGTAAAAATGGCGGTTTTCTTCAAAAAAGGCCCTGCCTTCTTCTTCTGTCAGCTCCGCCTGTTCCATGGCAATTTCGCGGGCAAGCAAATTCAGCCGGGCATCTTCACGGAAAGCTTCCATGGTCACCCCGTACTGGTCCAGGAGCATCAAGAAATCGTCTTCGGAACCCATAAAGCTTTCGTCAATAATTGTTTCGATTTCAGCATCCAGGTCATCCTCACTGACAGCTACCCCCAACCTTTCGGCTTCCTGGATAACCAGCTGCCTGGTTATTAACTGATCAAGGATTTCTTCGCCGTTCTGGGCATACATCAAATCAAACAATTCATCCATCATAATCGGATCGCCGTTGACCACGGCTGCGACCCGGTCATCCCGGGGATCCTGCTCAAGCATTGTCGCACCCATTACCACCACTGCAACCAGCAGTACAGCAATAGCAATCCAAAGTACCTGCGGCCTGTGAACCGCTTCTTTTAACTGGTTACCGGCACCCTGCCGGACTTCTTTTTCCATATTAAACCCCTCTTTTCAATCTCCATTATGGAATTATTTTATTCATTGGGAATTCCAGGATGCCTTCGGCGCCGGCTTCCTGCAATTCACAAATTAAGGTCCTGACTTTCTTTTCATCAACCACACTTTCCACAGCAACCCATTCATCGGTAATCAGGTTGGAAATCGTCGGCCTCCTTAACGCCGGGAGCAGTTCTATAACCCGATCCAGGTTGCTATTGTGCACGTTCATTTTAAGCATTACTTTCTGTTCAGCCAGAAGAGCCCCTTTAAGCAGGGTTACCATACGATCAACCTTCTTCTTTTTCCAGGGATCAGTGTGGCTGGCATGATTCATGATTATACGGGGCGTGGAAACAAGGATGGTTTCAATAATACGCAGCTGGTTTGCTTTAAGCGAACGCCCGGTTTCGGTCAATTCAGCTATTGCATCCGCCAGCAGGGGCGGCTTGACTTCTGTCGCCCCCCAGGAAAAATATACTGAAGCATTGACTCCTTTTTCTTTCAGGTAACGCCTGGTTGAATCAACCAGCTCGGTGGCAATCCGTTTGCCTTCCAGGTCTTCCACACAGTTTATCTCTGAATCATTGGGTACGGCCAGTACCAGCCGAACGGGACGCAAACCCCGCTTGGAGTAGCTTAAGTCGGTAACCTCTTTTACATCCGCTGCAGTCTCGTTAATCCAGTCTTTTCCGGTCAAACCGACATCTAAAACCTGATCTTCAACATACCTGGGTATTTCCTGGGCTCGCATCAGTACACATTCAATCTCGTCATCATCGATGTAGGGATAATAAGAGCGTTCTCCAACCTGGATATTGAAACCTGCCTTTTTAAATATATCAATGGTAGTGTTCTGCAGGCTTCCAGCCGGCAGGCCTAATTTTAGCTTATTCATAACTATCACCTCTTTCACATCTAAGTAGTATTAAGGTAGCACGTGCATAATCAACTGTCAACGAATTGACTTTACCAGCCTGGCCTTTTCAAAAAACCGGATCCCATACCTGTGCCATTATAGATGATATAATTAAATATTACAATTTATTTATCCGCTGAATTCTTTATCTTAGTGCAATCCCACTCTAAATGCTTAAAATTATATCTCAGCCGCGCTTTATTTTGGACAGGTAACAGTGCGCCAGGGCGGTTGCAATAGCCGGCGAAGTAAAGGTTATAGCTGCCCGGCCTGCATAGAAGCAGTCCCCCTAAACCAGGAAAAAAGATGGCGAATGCCCGGGGCAGCCAAGCGAAAACCTGCAGCTGTGCCCGCTACCATTACCTTTGGTAAACCGTCACCAATTCAAAATAAAGCATGGCTGACTTACACGGCAGGATTAATAAGGCAGTTCAGAGAATTTATAGTTTAGCAAGCGTGTCAGCTAATTAACCTTCAAACAGGAGGTTTGCTAAGTGAACCAGAGCGAGATGAGCCGCGCCAAGCGTTACCTGGAAACAACGAAGAAAATGAAAGAAATGTTACCCCGTTTTTTTATGCGCATGATGGAGAGAAAATTCAGTAATGAGCCGGTAGCCTGGTGTATGGTAGGCGTCCCTCCGGAGCTGTTAAAAGCTTTTGATCTGCTTTTCGAATGGCCCGAAAATTTTGGGACCATGTGCGCCAGCCGGCAAGTAGCCCCCCTGTTTATCCAGGAAGCTGAAAATGAGGGCTATTCTCCAGAATTATGCTCTTATGTAACCAATACCATGGGATACTGCAAACTGCACCGGGAAAGGGGAGAAGCTCCTGAAGAATCTCCGCTTCCGGGTGGAATGGGCACGCCGGCCATGCTTTTGGGATCAGGATTTGTCTGTGAACCACGCTGGAAGTGGTTCCAATCGGTTGCAACACGCTATTTTGGCGCTCCCGTATACAGCACTGATCCCCTTGCTCCCCCCTGGGATATAGATCCACACGATCCGCGTATAGCAGAACACTACCTGACCCTGCTGCGTGAAGATCTGGCCGGTCAGATCGAGTTCTTGGAAAAACAAACCGGAAAAAAACTCGACATCGACAACCTGCGAGAAATCATGAAAAGATCCCATGAAGCCCTTGCATACTGGCGGGATACTTTAGCCCTGCGAAAGGCCATTCCTTCACCAATGGGCTCAACCGACTACTTTCACGCCATTATCCCCCAGATGTACCTGGTTGGAGATGAAGACGCAGTGATTTTTTACCGGGAAATGTATGAAGAAGTTAAAGATCGCGTTGAGCGCGGAGTTGGTGTAACAGAAGATGAAAAATACCGTTTGATCTGGTTCGGCCTCCCGCCCTGGTTTAACATGGGCGTTTTTAACTATCTCGAATCACTTGGCGCTGTTGTTGTCTATGAATCAACCTACAACGTGGGGGATTTTTTCGAAGTAGATCTCACAGATCCCCTGGAGGCAATTGTGCAGCGCACCTGGCAAAGGGCTTTAAAAATGCACGAATACGGAGCTGAAACCATGCCCGAGTTATGCAACCCCGCTGTTTTCGGCGGATTTTCGGGCAGCAATTTATTGAGCGAGCTGGTTGAGCAGTACAACCTTAACGGTGCCTTAATGCACCTGACCCATTCCTGCCGGGCAGTATCTTTTGGCGAAGTCCACACCAGGAACAGACTGGCCAAGATGAATGTGCCTTCCCTGATTTTTGAAAGCGATATGGCCGATCCCCGCTTCTGGTCAGATGCCCAGATTAAAACCAGGCTCCATGCTTTTTTGGAAACGATAGACGAGGCAAAGCAAGGAGGAAGAATAAATGACTTCTAAGCGGTTTCTTTTCGGCAAAACAAAGTTTTCGACTACCGAAAATGAAAAAATCATCCGGGAGCTTAAAAAAGAAACAAACAAACCGGTGATCGGTTACCTGTGCTGCTTTGCTCCGCCTGAAATAATAGCCGCTGCCGGCGCTATTCCTTACCGAATTACCGGGCTGCCAGGCAAGGATACTTCCCCCGCAGATGCTTATGTCGAGCCCTACGGGTGCACCTATGTCCGCAACATCCTGGCCCGGGCTGCTGAAGGACAGTTTGATTTCCTGGACGGGCTGGTAATTTCACACAGCTGTGACATGGTCCAGAGGTTGTACGGAATCTGGACCTATTACCACCCCCTTAACTTTTCTTATCTTTTTAATGTCCCCCACCAGCTTACCCCCTGGGCAAAAAACTTTTTTAAAAGAGAGCTGGGTTTTTTCCAGGAGAAAATCGAGCAGTTTACCGGGCAAAAGACTGACCCTGGATGTTTGAATGAAACGATCAATATCTATAACCAAAACCGGGCCCTGGTCCGCCAGATCTACAACCTGCGCAAAGAAGAATCACCTCTTGTAGAAGGTAGCGAAGTCTTCGATATTTTAATGGCCGCAGGTGTCCTGCCGGCCGAACAGTACAAGGATTACCTTGAATCAGCCCTGGACAAGTTAAAACAGCGCTCACCAGGACCAGAAAAAGTTCCCCGGATCATGGTCTGGGGCAGTATCATGGACAGTCCTGCCCTCTTTGAAATTATTGAAGAAACCGGAGGGAAGGTTGTCTGCGATGATACCTGCATCGGTTTCAGGACCTGGGACAAGGATGTGCCCAAATCCGGCAATATCTATGATGATCTAACCGAGCATTACTTTGTTAATTTCCAGTGCCCCCGGACCGATCGCGGTCCAGGTGTGGAGCGGTTCGATTACATCCTGGACAGGGCTCGTGAATACAGGGTTGACGGGGTAGTCGGTTATATCATTTCTTTCTGTGATCCCCATAAATTTGACTACCCTGACCTCAGGGATTACTTGAAAAAAGAAGGAATCCCGATGGTTTTGATTGATGACAACTACAGCTTCGAACCAATCGAATCCATAAAAACACGCCTGGAAGCCTTCGTAGAAATGTTTTAAAAACCAAAAATATCTTGTGCCACAGTAACAAATATGAGAGAATAATACCATTCATTCTAAAAGCAGTTTTCTTCGCGGCAAAGGTGTGTGATAATATTGGCCTTGATTGTCAGAAAGTACGGTGGCAGCTCGGTAGCCTCCCTGGACCATATCCGCCGGGTGGCCTGGGCTGTAGCGTCAGCAAAAGAAAATGGGGACCAGGTAGTAGTTGTCGTTTCGGCAATGAAAGGTGAAACCGACCGCCTGCTAAACCTGTCGGAAGAAATAACTCCCATGCCTGCTGCAAGAGAGCAGGATGCCCTGCTGGCTACCGGGGAACAAGCCTGTTCATCCTTGCTGGCTATCACCCTGGAAAGCCTGGGTTACAGGGCCCAATCATATACCGGTATGCAGCTTCCCCTGGTAACCGATAGCGCTCATAACAAAGCCCGGATCCTCGATCTTAAAACAGACATCCTAAACCGATCCCTGGAAGAAGATATAATTCCAATTGTAGCCGGTTTCCAGGGCGTTTCAGAAAGCGGCAGCATAACGACCCTGGGGCGAGGTGGGTCGGATACCACTGCGGTAGCCTTAGCCGCAGCTTTAAACGCCGATTGTTGTGAAATATATACCGATGTAGACGGTGTTTATACAGCAGATCCTGATATTTGCCCGCGGGCCCGTCATATCAGAAAAATATCTTATTCTGAAATGCTTGAACTGGCCGGATTGGGCGCCAAGGTTATGCATGTCCGCTCCATTGAACTTGCCCAAAAATACCAGGTTCCCCTGGTTGTGAAGTCTTCATTCAATGGAGTGCGAGAAACCTGGATTGTTAACGAGGAGGATATTATGGAAAACTCTATCATTAAAGGCGTCACCCTGGAGAGAAATGTATCCAAGATATCATTGATCCGAATTCCCGACCGCCCGGGTATAGCCTATCAAATACTGGAACCCCTTGCTGAAGCAGCCATTAACGTAGACATGATTATCCAGAACGTAAGCATTGACGGTTACACAGACCTGACCTTTACCATACCCACTACTGATTTGAACAAGGCCAGTGAACTGGTCAATGAGGTGGCCCGGCGAATCGAGGCCCTGGAGGTTAGGGCTGACAACAATATCGTTAAAGTCTCAGCCGTGGGAATAGGGATTAAAACCAATCCCGGTGTAGCAGCCAGGATGTTTAAAGCCCTATCTGAAGAAAATATTAATATCGAGATGATCAGCACTTCCGAGTATCGAATCTCCTGCGTTATCGAAGAGAAATACGGCGAGCTCGGAGTCAGGGCGGTTCATCACGTTTTTGGCCTTGATGATACAGGCAATACCGAAACCAGTTCATAAGATAGGGGAACAGGCATGCTTAGCTGTAATTCAAAGCGCCTCTGGGAAGGGTTCTGGCAAATAGCCGATCCAAAAATATGGATTGCATCCACTATTCCAATGGCGGTAGGAGCTACTATTGCTTTCGCACACCAGGGCAGCTTCAGCTGGTACTGGTTTTTGGTCGGGGTATTAGCCATATACCTTCTGGAAATCGGAAAAAACGCCATTAATGAATATATTGATTACCTGAGCGGTGCTGACAGGTTTGTTACCCCCGATAAAAGAACTCCTTTTAGCGGCGGCAAGAAAACTATCATTGACGGTAAGCTAACATTAAAAGAAAATCTGTTCATCGGAGCCGTTACAATAGCGGCCGGATCGGTGCTTGGACTTTACATCGTTTTTTCCAGGGAGTTTGCAGTGCTCTGGATCGGTCTGGCCGGCGTATTTTTTGCTCTTTTCTACAGCCTGCCCCCTTTTAAATTTGCCTACCGAGGACTGGGAGAAGCAGTGGTCGGGTTTACCTTTGGACCCTTGATTACCTCCGGTACCTACCTGGTCCAATCCCATACCATCAGCGCAGAAGTTGTCATCGCTTCACTCCCCCTCGGTTTTATTATTGCCAATGTGCTCTGGATTAACCAGTACCCTGATTATGAAGCCGATCTTAAGAGCGGTAAAATGAACGGGGTGGTCCGTCTGGGCCGAGAAAAAGGAGTGCTTGTATATGCAGCCCTTTTCGGTTTTGCTTACCTGGTTTTATTGCCCTTGACCCTGGTAAGCGGAAATGTTTTGTGGCTAACGCCTTTTATCAGCTTTCCCCTGGCTGTAAGGGCAGTTAAGGTGGCTCACCGGCATTTCAACGATATTCCCCGGTTAATAGAAGCAAACGCCAAGACAATTCAAATATACCAGCTTACAGGCTTGACCATGATTGCCGCTGCTTTATTACCACTGCTTATTGGACATTAATTTCGACAGCTTATAATATATGGTTATTTGACACAAGACTCAACATCCTTGACACAGGGGAGGTCCTTTAAATCATGGAAAACAGCATTCTTCCTGTCTTTACAACCGCAAACTGGATCCTGCTATTTCTCGGACTTTATATGGTCGTGATTATAGCCCTGGGCCTCTTCTACAGCCGCAGGGTTTATGAAGCCGACGATCTTACCGTCGCCGGCCGCCAGTTAAGCTTTATTTTTATGGTCCCTTCCATTGTAGCCACCTGGATTTGTGCAGGCGCCATGATGGGGGCAGCCGGTTACGCTTTTTTATTCGGAATGCAGGGAGTAATTTTTGATCCCTGGGCACCTGCCCTCTGTATGGTCTTGATCGGCCTTTTTTTTGCTTACCGGATGCGGTTGGCCAAATATACAACAATTACTGATTTTTTCAACCATCGCTACGGAAATGTTAGCGGTTTTCTTTATACTATCATCCAAATCCTATCGGCCATGGCCTGGCTTGGCGGGCAGCTGGTCGCACTCGGGATCATTGTTTACCTGACCACCGGTTTCGACATGCAGGTTGCGGTTATTACTGCTACCCTGGTCATAATTATTGTAACGGGCCTGGGAGGATTATGGGCCTTATCACGCATAGATACCATCGCTTTCGGCTTAATCTTGATCGGCTTGATTATTCTTTTGCCTTCGGTGATAGGCGAAGTAGGGGGCCTGGAAGAGCTGTGGAGATCGGGTGATAATTGGGCTGAACTGCCAACCTGGTCCATGCGCATGGAAAGCGGGGAAGAAGGTTACCTTTGGTATACCGGGCTTTTGGGAATACTGCTTTACATATCAGCATGGGCTTCCCTTTCCCTGGGCGATGTGCCCAGCCAGGTCCTGATGCAGCGAGCCCTGGCCGCAAAAAATGAAAAAACAGCTGTTGCCGGGTTCCTGACCAGCGGGATCCTCTACCTGACTGTTGGAATGATCCCGGTTTTAATAGGTATATCTGTCTACACCACGGGTATGCTTGAAGGCATACCGGTAACGGAAGCAGAAAACGTGCTGCCCTGGGCTGCTTACACTTTCCTCCCCCCATGGGCCGGAGTCCTGTTTATTGTAACCCTGGCTGCGGCGATAATCAGCACCTCCGGTAACAGCGCCCTGATCATCGCCACTTTGATCGGTCATAATGTATATTGCTATATAAAACCACAAGCGTCTCAAACTGATGTCTTAAAAGTAGTGCGAATTGCTCTTCCAATTGTTACTCTAATGGCCATGGCGATTGCTCTTTATTTTGAAACTGTTTACAAGCTTATTGTCCTCTCCGGTGGAATTCAACTGGCTACTATTTCCGGAGCCTATATTATCGGTTATTTTTGGACCAGGGCAAATAAGGCCGGGGCAATTAGCTCATTTTTCACCGGCCTGGCAGCCTGGATAATCGTTTACCAATCCGTTTTACCCATAACTATGGAGGCAAACATGGATGTAGTCGTGGAAGGGGAAGTTTATATGGAGTGGGCCCGGGATGATGCTATCTTTATTTCCCTAATACCCGCCGCAGTAGTTAGCTTTTTAACCTTAATAGTGGTTTCCCTGCTGACCCAAAAAAAATATCCACCCCTCCCGATGCGAACCAGGGATGGCCAAGATATGAGCAGTATGCCCAGGTTTTTCTGGTCCAGAGGTAAAAGCGGGAGATGAAAACAGTGGCAAAAATATACTTGATGGATGAAGGAATATAAAAAGCCGGGGCATCTAATTATGCAGCGCCCCAGCTTTTCTTATGCAGGCAGTGTAAAATAGCAAACTGACAAACTTATTTTGACTGCAGCTCCATAGGCTTGTCGCAGCAAACCAGGGTCCCGACACCTTCTTCAACAACTTTCACGACATTGGTACAAACCTGGCATTTGTAAACTTGCTCTTTTTTTGTAGCCATTTGCTGGCCTCCTTTTAATTGATAACTTCAAGTAGCAGCTGCACTACAACTAGCATGAGCAACCATCACATGGCCCACCGGGAGTTGCGTCGGTGATAGAAAAACCACCACTGGGTCCTTCGTGGAAATCAATGAGCTTATTATCGAGATATGAACCAATGGTTTTATCGTAAACAAATTTAACGGTCCCTTTTTCCTCAATAACATCTTTTTCTTCCTGAATTGACTCTTCCAGAGTCAAACCATACTTTGGACCTCCTCAGCCAACTCCGCTCACATAAATACGGACATAAGCGTCATCTACCTCTTTTTCCTGGGCCAATACTTCATTGATTTTGTTCTCAGCTGCTTCAGTAACTTGCAACATTAATATACCTCCTTTACGCATAATTCATATGCAAAAACATTTTAGAAAAGAACCTTTATAATTTCAGCCGCCTCTTCGTTTGAGATGCGGTAGTATACCTCTGTTCCTTTGCGTTCAAAAGTGATTATCCCCATATCCCTTAAACGTCCAAGGTGCTGGGATACGGTAGACTGCGATAATTCCAGGCAACTTTGCATTGAAGATACATTGCACTCTCCGCGTTTCATCAACTCACGGACAATGCACAACCTTACCGGATTAGATAGTGCCTTGAGCAAGGTAGCTTTTTCCCTGATCAAATTCATCTCTTTTAGCGCATCCATCAAAGGTCCCCTCCTGCTGGTATTATTATATCATAATATTATAATTATGCAAGCAGTCAAGAAAAATCAAACCTTAATTTCTTCATCTAACTTGCTTCTTCTCTTACTTTATTCTTTCAGGGTGAACTCCCAGGCGCAGTAACTGTCCTCTGGGTGCTCTTCAGGTGGGCAGTAAAGACACCTGGTTTCTATTCTGGGGTCGATGGTGCGGGCAAAGCCAGTATATTCCACCAGTCCCACAGGACGGCAGGGAAACTCAGGCATATTCTTCCTTCTGCGTGCGGATTGGACCCGGCAATCATTCATCTTAAAAATAATCTTGCTATCACCCTGCTCTACAATCTCCTGCTTATTGATCAGGCTGTACATCCTGTACTGAAGGGCTTTTTTAAGGGCATCAAGGCCTCCTCCCTCCTCAAGCTCTAAAAAATCCATGATTCGCCTGGCCTCTATTGCGGTAAAATTTTCCCAGGCGCCGGCATCCAACCGAATCGCTTCTTCCATACCGTGCGCCTGTTCAACCTGTTGAAACCATAACCCATCATGGGCGAGCCACCGTTTCGCAAAATCTGTGAGCAAGTATTCAAGCTGCTCCCTGCTCATTTCTTTTAAGTCCACGTTTACGCACCTTCCCTTTTAGTGTTGATTTACGCTGTAATAGATCTGGTGAAAAATACCGAATTGAACCAAAGTAAAAACGGATTTTGTAATATTTCGGCAGTGATTAAGCGGGATCCTACCTCAAAAGAAAAAAGTCTCCCAAAAAAGTTCCCACTCTCTTCGTTTCCTCTTATATGGTAAAATAAATATAATACACCAATAATTCTTATGCAGTATAGGAGTGATTTTATATGAAAATCCTAGTTTGCACAGATGGTTCAAATTACAGCCAAAGAGCATTAGAAAAAGCTGCTATAATCGCTGAAGGATGCAATGTTGATCAGGTCGCAATCATCCATGTTATCGATGAAAAGATGAACCTTACTGCTTTGCCCTGGGGGGATGACTATAGGCCGCCTGAAAAAGCCAGGGAAAATCAAAGATTATTATTAGAGGAAAATAAAAAGGAGGCAAATAGAATATTACAGGAAGCCCAACAGTTTCTTGAAGAAAAACATATCAACACACGTACAATCCTTAAAGAAGGGCACCCTGCTGATACTATCGTGCAAGTTGGTTGCGATGAAGAATTTGATATTATTGCTATTGGCAGCAGAGGTCGAAGCGGTTTGGAAAAAATTTTTCCTGGAAGTGTAAGCAGCGCAGTGATTCAAGAAGCGAAAAATTGTAGTGTGCTAACTGTAAAGTAAAAATATCTTTTATCCACTAATATTATCAATAAATTAAGTATTCAGGTTGCATTCTTTAACCTGACTACAATCTACTTCTATGCTTAAATTGGATACAGATAATGCAAGTATCAGCACAGGTTTCCAACAAGGGGAAATATTAATGGCGGGAGTAGATGGGAATCGAACCCACCGCAGGGGGCTGCCCTGCCACTGGATTT
>Ga0207421_10004491_pt1 | contig 16015 bp, 7 predicted proteins | sample SodLakKL_010_SED_4_FD_187542 | JGI IMG/M metagenome (GOLD analysis project Ga0207421, IMG submission 187542) | Alkaline sediment microbial communities from Lake Tanatar, Kulunda Steppe, Russia - 8KL_010_SED (SPAdes) (version 2) | ecosystem: Environmental > Aquatic > Non-marine Saline and...
GTGGCTGTTCCGGGGTAGTGGTGATGCCATATTCCATGGAGGGATAACGTGCAGTCAGTTCCAGATGTGGAATCCTTTTGGTTCTCTCTTCCGGCAAGTCTGGCATGGCTTTGCGGGATGCGGACCAGGTAAAAAATGGATCGGCGGTGAAGTTTCCGAGTCCCAGGAGCTCCTCTTGGCCAAGGTGGGCTGATAGCTTGACATGCCCTTCGATACCCAGGCTGTCACCGGTAAAACGCATTTGAATGCGGGTACCATCAAAACCGACATGACTGAAACGTACGGATTGTTCGTCAAGTGATATGTCGCCCCTTAGCCGCTGATTGCTCCCTTCGATGCTGATAATGGCGCCTTCAAGCAGCTCCGGTGTCTCTACCAGCCATTCGCCGGCTGGTACCTTCTTATTTTCATCCACAGGATAGCGGGTACCGTCAACCCACACCTGCCTGATCCTGGTGCTGTTGTCAAAGATGTCACCGGTGGCAATGATGAAGCAGGCCTTCTTACCGGGCTCCAGTGAGCCATAATGCTGTGTGATGCCCAGCATTTCCGCAGGCGTTGTGGTGATCGCAGCCAGCGCTTCTTCCTTGTCCAGCCCCCTGCTTACGGCCATTCTCAGGTTTTCAAGAAAATTATCCGTGTCGCCATGCGTGGTGAAAGCGGTTTGGAGGCCGGCTGATATCACCGCTGCCGGGTTTTCCGGTGCAAAATACCAGTGCCTGAGTGCTTCGAGGCTTACGTTTATCGACGTTTCCGGGCTTTTGACATCGGGAGCATCCGGGAAGTTCAGTGGCAGGATTACCGGCAACCCTGTCTTTTTTATGGCTTCCATCCGCCTGTATTCATATCCGCTGCCACGCACCCATACCGGAAGAGAAAATTCTTCTCCAATAGCCTGTGCGCGGAGAAACCAGTTCTCGTCGTTGACCGGTACCACGAAGGGTTGCTGGCTTTTTACGGCCTCGTGCAGACTGGCCAGGCTCAGGTTGGTCTCAGGGCGCTTACCCACATGCCCTTCCTGGTAGGCTGACTGGGCCCGGTCATACCACTCGGCATCCAGCAGGCTTTGCCGGAGGAGGGCTACTGCGCCCATGGAGGATGTGGGGTAGTGGCTGTCGATCTGGTCAGAAATGCGGAAAGTCATATGCTGGCTTAGATCCGACTGAATGAGTTGGTATCTTGCCTTGCCTTCCCCCAGGCTGATGAGACTGCCAGAACCGCTCAGCAATCCGTGTGCGGGTAAGCTATGTGCCAGCACAAAACCTTGCTTGCGAAGCATCTCAGCTTTTTCAGCATCCGGGGTAAACTGCTCTGCACTGGAGATGTGCGGCCTGATATGCGGATTCCAGTGTGGGGAATCATTTTCTTTTGGTTTCTGCATGCCATAATGCGTATAGGCATCGATAAAACCAGGGTAGATCATTTTACCCTCCAGGTCAACGACAGTGGCATCTGCCGGGATGTCCACGCCGCGGCCGATAGCCTCAATGAAACCATCACGAATCACCAGGGTGGCATTTTGGGTCACCTCACCTGGTGCAGCAGTAATTGAAGCATTCACAAAAGCGAAGACTGCCGGGGTGTGTTCCCGCAAACCAATGATCCTGGTTGACTGGGCAATCAACTGCGTATTAAACAGCAGGTTCAGCGTCAAAAAGAGATAAACAATTTTAAGAGACATTTTTCTGGGTTTGAAATCACATGAAGAATGGTTAACGGGGGTTAAAAATAGTGGAAAAATGTGAATGTTTCTGGCGTTTTTGTGTTATTGCTGCCGATGAACGCTGTGCTTCTATGAACGTCTTCATGGGAAGGATAAACAAAAGGTATTTTTTTGTGTTTATGAGGATGACGACAATAATGAATTCATTCTGTAATTATCGAAACAATGGAATCAACTACAAAAAAGGCAGCAAAAAAGCAGTCCGACACCAAGGCTGCTACCAAGCATAACAGGGCGGTAAACAACGAAGTAAAGAAGCGTTTTACCCTGGAGAACGTGAAACCTGATACATTTAAGGAATGGTACCGTCTGATGCTCCTTGGTCGCAAACTGGATGACAAGGCGCCCAACTACCTGAAGCAGGCCCTGGGCTGGTCTTATCATGCACCCTATGCCGGTCACGATGCCATCCAGCTGGCCATGGGGCAGGTTTTCAACCGGGAGACCGACCACCTTTTCCCTTATTACCGCGACATGCTGACAGCTATTTCCGCGGGCCTGTCTGCCGAAGAGATCTTGCTCAATGGCCTTTCCAAGGCAACTGATGTCGCCAGTGGCGGCAGGCACATGTCGAACCACTTTGCCAAGCCCGAGTGGAATATCCACAACGTATCTTCTGCTACGGGGAACCATACCTTACATGCAGTGGGTGTGGCCCGCGCGATGAAGAGATACGGACACAAGGGGGTGGCCATCAGCTCACAGGGTGAGTCTTCGGTTTCGGAAGGCTATGTGTATGAAGCCATCAATGGGGCGAGCAATGAGAAGCTGCCTGTAATTTTTGTTTTCCAGGACAACGGGTATGGCATTTCAGTTCCCAAAAAAGACCAGACTGCCAACAGAAAGGCTGCTGATAATTTCGGGGGATTTAAGAACCTTCGTATCATTCATTGCGACGGCAAGGACGTGCTGAATTCAATGAATGCCATGACCGAGGCCCGTAAACACGTGGAGGAATTTGGTGAACCTGTGATCGTTCATGCCAGCGTGGTGCGCATCGGCTCGCATTCCAACAGTGACCGTCACGATCTGTATCGCGACGAGCGCGAGCTGCACTGTGTGCAGGCGCATGACCCCATGCTGAAGATCCAGAAGCTTTTGCTGGAACAAAGCATTTATACCGAGAAGGAGCTGGATGAGATCGACAAGGAGATGAACAAACAGATTGCGGCCGCACACAAAAAGGTCATGAAGGCTCCGGACCCCGATCCGGCTTCGATTCACGACTTTGTGTTGCCTGAGGCCTATCCTGCTGAAAAATATCCTGAAGGTATCCATCATGAAGATGGCGAAAAGATCAAGTTCATCACAGCTTTGAATGAGACATTAAAGGCGGAGTTCCGGCACAACCCTGACACCTATATCTGGGGTCAGGATGTGGCCTACAAGGAAAAGGGAGGCATTTTCAATGTGACGAAAGGCATGCAGAAGGAGTTTGGCAAGGAGCGCGTGTTCAATGCGCCGATTGCTGAGGATTTCATTGTGGGAACTGCCAATGGCATGAGCCGCTTTGATGAGAAGATCCGCATCGTGATCGAGGGTGCTGAGTTTGCTGATTATTTCTGGCCTGCCATGGAGCAATATGTGGAGATGACGCATGATTATTGGCGCAGCAACGGACAATTTTCACCCAATGTGACCATTCGCCTGGCTTCAGGAGGCTATATCGGGGGCGGTCTTTATCACTCACAGACCACTGAGGGGGCGCTGGCCACCTTTCCCGGCATCCGGGTAGTATACCCTTCATTTGCGGATGATGCGGCAGGCTTGCTGCGTACATCCATGCGCTCCAAAGGCCCTACACTATTTCTTGAGCCCAAAGCGTTGTACAATGCCAAGGCTGCGGAGACGGTGGTTCCGGATGATTTTGAAGTACCCTTTGGCAAGGCGCGTATCCGTCGTGAGGGAAAAGACCTCAGCATCATCACTTATGGTAACACCACGCACCTGAGTCTTCAGGTAGCAGAAAAGATTGCCGAGAAGACGGGCAAAGAAATTGAGGTCTTGGACATCCGTTCACTGATCCCGCTGGACACCGCTGCCATCATAGAAACCGTCAAAAAGACAAACAGGGCCCTTGTGGTTCATGAAGACAAGGTGTTCTCCGGATTTGGTGGTGAACTGGTGGCGCAGATCAACGAGCACGCATTTGAACACCTCGATGCACCTGTTAAGCGCGTGGGGTCCACATTCACACCAGTGGGCTTTCATAAAAACCTTGAAGCCGCCATTCTTCCTAACCTGGATAAGATCAGGCAGGCCGCAATGGATTTGCTCGATTATTAACAGATGACCGATGATGATTTCTGCTGCAACGGTCATTGCCATTATGGATGACCTTTGCAGCAGATTTCTTTATTTGAGATCAGTTCTCCCGCATCACATAGTCGTCGTACTCCAGCTCAAACCTGAGTTTGTGTTTTGATTCTTCCACAGCCAGCGCCTGAAAGGCTTTTTTTAGCTCCTGGTGGTCTGTTCGCTCCGCAAGTGTTGAATAGAGCTTGAAGGCTGCTTTTTCCCTTTTCATTGCCAACACCAGGGCGTCCCGGTATTCCATGTTTTCGGTGGATTCGCTCCTTACCACGTAATCGGCGATTTTCAGGTCACGCACCTTCTCCACGTCCATGTCGAAAAGGCCTTCATCCTTGATCTTTTGCAGCCGGGCTTTGTGTCCGACCTCTTCGCGGGCAAATTGCAGAAAGACATCTTTCATCTCCTGGTTTTGCATGCGGGATGCCAGCGACTGGTAGAAATCTACCGCTTCCTGCTCCGACTTCATGGCAAAATCGAGTACTTCATTAATCGAATGGAATGTTTGCATTTGATATTTCCTTATAATTTGACATGCATTAATGGCTGATCATGCGCTGAACGCTTCTTCCCACCAGTTGTCGAAACGATTGACCAAGAGGTCGCACCCATGAAGGTAATGCTTGGAATGGCCATTTTCACTGGTGTAACTGAATGTGTAAGGCTGGTCATCTGACTGCTTATCCATGAGGGAGGCTGCTTCGAGCATCACCTCGGCCGGGCTGCCGTAATCTGCTTTCAGTCCAAACTGCCTGTGCAGTGCCTTTAACTGGTCAAAGGCATTTGCTTCCAGTGGGCCGGGCATGACGGCCTCAAACTGTTGTACAAACTTCTTTGTGTTGGTAAAGCTTCCGCCGGTTTCCAGGTGCAGGGATGCCGGCAGGACCAGGTCTGCCTTGCGTGCGGTATCACTCATGAAAAGGTCCTGCACCACCAGGAAGCCTGTGTTCTCCAACATCTTTTCCGTTTCTTCCGGATCACTGGCACATCCCAGGGGGTCTTCCCCAAAGATGAAGGCATTCTTAATCCTGCCATCTCTCAGCAAGCCACGCTGATCCTGCGAAATTTCGACAGGCAATGGATTGGCAGCCCATACTTCCTCCAGCTTGCTGATGACTTGTTGATCTGTCATCTTTTTACCACCCGGGGCGATGGCTGCACACGCGCCCATATCGAACAGGCCCTGGGCATTGTTTTTTTCCTTGAACGGCATCAGGCCGGAAGCTGTCTTCCCGGGCTTGCCGGTAATGAAGCAGAGGTTGCGCAACTCATGGAAGGTCTCTGAAGAAAGGTTCTTTTCAGAGCACATGATGATGGATTGCGCCTCCTGGTTGAACTGCTCGGCGAAATGACTGATTTGCCCGGGGGTACAGCCTGCCTTGCTGAGCAGCGTGTCGAAACTTTCACTGAGGACCTGGTTGCGGTACTGGTCAAAGCTTTCGGTGTGGTCATCAATGAAAACGCCATTTTCCATCTTGTTGGATAAGATGTAATGGATGGCAGCTTTCACAAAATGGTACGCTGAGGCGATCCTGGTTACCGATTGGGCCTTGTGCGCCATGCGGTTGTTGGGCTCTGTGGTGATCAATTCGATGGGTGTCCCTTTTCTGTAGTGCGCATTCCAGGCATAAAATCCCGGCACACCGTGTTCGTAATTGATCTCACTGTCGAGTACATAGATTTTTTTGGCCAGGTGCAGTTGCTCCAGCGGCACGTGATAGCGAGCATTATCCTGGTATCCTGAGCCGCGATCCATGTAATGAAAGCTGCTCACCGCATTGGTTTTGACTCCGGCGCGGGCTAGCTTCTGGATCAGGTATATCTCTTCATTGGTCAGCCGTGCCCCGATGTAAAATCCGTTCTCTTCCGGCTTTACACTGTGAGCTTTCTCCCTGATGAGCGCATAGGCTTCATCAAAACCAATGGGCTCAAACTTTCCGTTCACCTTTTTCAGGGGCTTTGTGATGCGGTCCCGATCATTCATGTAGTGGTATCCAAACTTGGCATACCGACACAGGCTTTGATCCTTGTTGACGAGACCGTTTTGACCAGTAACGCGGTGGATGAAGCCGCCCTTGTGGTGCAGGCTGATCTCGCAACCCACGGAGCAATAGTTGCAGACAGTATCCACGCTTTCCGTTTTCACCGGCATGGTCTTGAAGGGGACATTCTCTGTGATGGCCCCGGTGGGACAGGTTTCAATGCACAGTCCGCAGGATTCGCAATGGGTATCCTGCAATTTGCCATCCATGCTGGGTGCCACGTAGGTCTCAAAGCCCCTGTTGACAAGTCCCAGGGCATTCGCACCGGTCACTTCTGAGCAAATGCGTACGCACCTGGAGCAAAGAATGCATTTGTTGTTGTCGATCTCTACGAAAGGATGGGCGAAGTCTGTTTCGTATTTTTTGTAATCGCCGCCAAATCGTTTCTGTTCGGCCTGGTAGTCGTTGGCATAGCGTTTCAGGTCGCAGGTGTGCAGTTCCACGCATCCGCATTCCAGGCAACGCGTGGTTTCATTGAGGGCGGCATTGTCCGAGTAACCCAGTTCCACCTCATCGAAATCGTCGCGCTTTTCCGGATCGAGGGTGGGCATCTCTTCGCGCAGCTTTGCCGGGAAGTAGCCTTGGTAATCGGCTTTGTGCTGTTCTTCAAAATGCTCTTTTTTGCTGAGGAATTCGAATGGGGGAGGAGTGACTTCTTGTCCCCGGAGGTATTTGTCCACACTTTGTGCGGCAATTTTTCCCTGTCCGATGGCTTCGATCAGCGTGGCAGGTCCTGTGACGCCGTCGCCACAGGCAAATACGTTGCTAATGGAAGTCTGCAAGGTCCCCGTATCGGCATCGATGTCGCCCCACTTGTTGAGCTTCAGCTCTTTTCCTGCATGCTTGCTGATGTCGTCGATGAAGTTGACCACCGTCTTCTGGCCGATGGCTGCCAGGATGTAATCCAGCTCCACCACAAACTCGGAGCCTTCGATCTTGACTGGCCTCCTTCGCCCCGATGCATCCGGTTCTCCGAGCTTCATTTGGATACAGGTCAGCGACTTCAGGTTGCCATCTTCATCCTTGTTGACCATTGCAGGCGCGGTGAGGAACATGTAGTTGATGCCTTCGAGCTTGGACTCGTGGATCTCAATGGGGTTGGCGGGCATTTCCTTCTCGGTGCGCCTATAGATTACAGTCACCTCTTCGGCGCCGCAGCGTTTGGCCGTACGGCAGCAGTCCATGGCCGTATTGCCACCCCCGATCACCGCGACCTTCTTTCCTTTAAAGTCATATTTCTGGCCGGTCATCTCCATGTTTCGCAGGAAGTCGATGCCCGAAAAGATGTTTCCGGCGTCATCGTTTTCGCAGCCAATTCCGGTGCCTTTCTGTGAACCGATTGCGAGCACGGTGGCATCGAAGTCGTTTTTCAGTGTGGCGTAGCTCAGGTTGTCTCCCAGCCGCTGTTCATAGTGGATTTTGGCACCCAGGCCGGTGATGCCTTCGACTTCTTTTTCAATGATGTCGTTGGGCAGCCTGTATGGCGGGATGCCATAGCGCAGCATGCCACCTGCGTGGGGACTGGCTTCAAAGATCTCGGCGTGATGGCCCTCTTTGGCCAGGAAGTAGGCAGCTGTCAGTCCGCCGGGGCCCGCACCGATGATGGCCACTTTTTTGCCCGAGGTCTCTTTCGTTTCTGGCATGAAACGGTCTTCCGAAAAGAGGTCGATGTCGGAGGTGTACCTTTTGAGGTAATCGATGCCCACACCCACTTCTTCCAGCAGGTTTCGGCGGCACACGAGCTCACAGGGCCGCACGCAGACCCGCCCACAGATAGCTGGCAGTGGATTGGTTTCCTTGATCAGCTCAACGGCTTCCTTGTGTTTGCCTTTGCTGATCATCGAGATATAGCCTTGCACATCGACGCCGGCGGGGCATTCCTCCCGGCACGGTGGGGTGCAGTCGGCGTAGTGGTTGCTCACCAGCAGCTCCAGGGCAAATTTGCGTGATTTGTGCACGCGGGGATTGTCGGTATGGATGCGCATGCCTTCAGTGACCTTTGTCGAGCAGGCTGGCTGCAGGCCACGCATGCTTTCCACTTCCACCACGCAGAGATAACAGGAGGAGAAAGGCTCCAGCCGGTCGTCGTGACAAAGGGTGGGGATGGTAATATTCAGCCTTCTGGCCATTTCGAGGATGGTTTCCCCTTGGAATCCATGTACAATCTGATTATTGATGATGATGTTTAATTTACTCATGGGTCGTTATGTTGATCTTGATCCGTTCGGTTATGTTCAGTGAATTGGGTGCATTGATTGTTTCCTGTCTTATTCCACGTGGATGGCATCGAACTTGCACCGTGTGAAGCACACGCCGCACTGGATGCATTTGTCTTGCAGGATGCGGTGCACTTGTTTTTTCTCCCCTTCGATGGCATCCGTCGGACAGCCTTTCAGGCAGGCCATACAGCCGGTACATTTCTCGTCGATCACGGTGTAGGTGAGCAGTTGTTTACAGCTGGCGGCCGGACATTTTTTGTCGCGGATGTGGGCCTCATACTCATCGCGGAAATATTTGATGGTGGTGAGTACCGGGTTTGGTGCGGTTTGTCCCAGTCCGCAGAGTGAACTGTCTTTGATGGTATCGGCCAGCTCCTCCAGTGTTTCGATATCGCCTTCTTCGCCTTTTCCTTCGGTCATGCGTGTCAGGACTTCCAGCATCCGTTTGGTGCCGATCCGGCAGAAGGTGCATTTCCCACAACTCTCCTTTTGGGTAAAGTCCAGGAAGAATTTGGCGATATCCACCACGCAGGTGCTTTCATCCATCACCACCATGCCCCCGGAACCCATGATGGCCCCGGTGGCATTCACCGAGTCGTAGTCGACGGGCGTGTGGCTAAGGTGTTCCGGGATGCATCCGCCGGAGGGGCCTCCAAGCTGTACGGCTTTGAACTTCTTGTCGTCGGTGATGCCACCTCCGAGTTTGTAGATCACGTCTTTGATGGTGATGCCCATGGGCACTTCCACCAGTCCGCCGTGGTTGATCTTCCCTGTAAGGGCAAACACCTTGGTGCCCTTGCTTTTTTCCGTCCCGTATGCGGCATAGGCTTCAGCCCCGTGTTGGATGATCCACGGGATGTTGATGAAGGTTTCGACATTGTTGATATTGGTGGGATTTTTCCAGAGGCCTGCCTCTGCGGGGAAGGGTGGTCTGCGTCGTGGCATGCCGCGGGCACCTTCGATGGAAGCGATCAGCGCTGTTTCTTCTCCGCAGACGAATGCGCCAGCTCCTTCCTTGATGATGATGTCAAAATCAAAGCCAGGGATGCCAAACACTTCCTTGCCCAGGTAGCCTTTTTCCCTTGCCTGCTCGATGGCAATGTTGAGTCTTTTGATGGCCAACGGGTATTCTGCCCGGCAATAGATATAGCCTTCGCTGGCTCCGATGGCGTAGCCGCAGATCATCATCCCCTCGAGCAGTCCGTGGGGATCCCCTTCGATGATGGACCGGTCCATGAAGGCACCGGGGTCGCCTTCATCGGCATTGCAGATCACATATTTTTGTTCCGATTCGTTGTTGCGTGCAAACTTCCATTTCATGCCGGTGGGGAAGCCGCCACCGCCGCGCCCGCGGATACCTGAATCCAGCACTTGTTGTATCACGTCGTCGGGGCTGATGTTTTCATTGGCGATCTTCCTGATCGCTGCATAGCCGTCGCGCGCTTCATAATCTTCGAGCGACTCGGGGTCAATATAGCCGCAATTGCGCAAGCTGATCTTTACCTGGCCGTCAAAGAAGCCCTCGTCTTGTGATGGGTAACGGGTAGACTGGACAATATATTCCTGGATGGGGGTGAATTTCCGTACGTGCTTGTCGATGATCTCATCAACCCTGTCGCGGCCGACCTCGCCATAAAGGTAAGTCCCGCTGTCGTCTATGATTTCCACGAGCGGCTCCCGGTAGCACATTCCGATGCAACTGGTTTTCTTGAGCTCTATGTCCAGTTTATCCGTTTGTATGATTCTTCTGAATTCATCGTAGGTTTTGGATGCGCCGGCTGCAATGCCACAGCTGCCCAACCCTACAATAACTTGTGTCTTTTCCATTGTTGGAAGGTATTATTGGTGAGTTAATTGTTTTCACTCCGGCGGATTTCCCGGATGATCTTTACCGCCTGTTTCGGGGTGAGTTTTCCGTAAGTTTCGTCGCCAATCATCATGACGGGAGCCAGGGAACAGCAGCCCAGGCAGGCTACGGTTTCTACGGTGAACAACCCGTCTTTCGTGGTTTCCCCATCTTTGATCCGGAGCGTGTCCAGGATCTCGTCGGTGATGGCGGTCACAGCCTGCACGTGACAGGCGGTGCCGTGGCACATCTTGACGATGTGCTTGCCGGCGGGGACGAGCCGGAACTGTGCATAAAACGTGGCTACACCATACATCTCGTTCAGCTCAAGCCCCGTGGCTTGATGGATTTTTGCGAATGCCGCTTTCGGGAGATAACCGTAGATGTCCTGTGTGCCTTGCAATAAAGGGATCAGATTCCCTTTTCGGTTTTTGTACTTCTCCAGCAAAGGCTCCAACAGTGTGAGGTCAACTTCCTGTTGTGCTGCCGGTTCCTGGTCTTTCGCAGGTTGGATTCTTTCAATGCGCATAGTTTATCTGGCTTTTGTCCCGTATGAATACATGCTGCATGAATCATACAGGCTGTCATTTTCGATGCGAAAATTACATAAAAATGGCGAGGCGGGATAAATCAGGATATATATATTTTTTTGCTTAAAAAATTTGGAGGAGTCGATAATTTTTGCTATAGGGGTGCTTAGGCTGTGGTGTATGATTTGGGAAGAAGGGTTTTGGGGTTTGAGGATGCCCGAGGCAAGTAAGAAGGATGCGGTAAGAAGCGAGGGGCAAGCAGGATGTTACCCAGTGTCATTGAACCCAGTCATCCCATAACCCAGCAACATCTTATCGCATTATCATTCAGAAGTGTTTAGTTGCTGTTGATGTGCAAGTGCGATTCTTATGTCCTGGTAGGTAAATTCACCGCCAAGCACACGCATGATGTCGGTAGCATTGTGGCTCTTGACGGCTTTGGCTGCTGCAAGGACTTGTCCGAGTTTTTGCGCATCCAGGAAGTCGCTCACGGGCAGGAGTCCCTTGCGGACGTTTTCTGTCATGTGCGACATGATGGTGCTTTGTGCAAGTTCCCTGATGCGTGCGATCTCTTCCACGCTTTTACCTTCTTTGTACATGGCCAGGCTCAGTTCTGCCGAATATCCCTTGGCGGCTTTTGGTTTTCGGTTCTTTTTGTCTTTTTTTTGTCTTTCCAGGATATCCATGGCTCCTTCGGCCAGCATGGACTGTCTTTCGGTTTTCAGTCCGGGATCATTAGTAAGGTGGCGCGTAGGCTCCTTGTCTTCGATCATGGCGGTGACCAGGACGCTGGCTTTGTGCAGCAGCTGCATCCTTTCATAAAAAGCCGTTTCGAGATCCCGCAGTTCACGGATATATGTTTTTACACCTTTCTGTTCGCCCATATTGGCAATATGGTCAATCACGCGCTTTGAGAATTTTTGCAGGCGGGGTTTAAAGTATTCACCAGCCTTTTGCACGCGTGTTCTGATCGCGTGTATGTCTTGTTGATTGGAGGCGTGCAGCCTTTTTGCCAGTTCATTCCGGAAGCGATCTGCGGTGGTTTTTTCATCATCAAAATCCTGGCACAGGTCTGCTGCCCAGGAGCGGTGGTTCTGCTTTGCCGATCGCTTCTCTTCTTTGTTATAGCTTTGCAGATGCCAGTGCAGCTGGCTGGCCAGCGACCCGAAATGAAATATGCGCATCAGCTCTTGCCGCAGATAGATCCTGGATTCCATCTTCAAAGTTTCCTGTAGGCTTTCTGGGCGCTGTCTTTCCGTGCTGAATTGCTGCAGGGCGGTGTCCTGCCCAGGCGGTTTTGCTGGCAAGGGTTGGCTGAGGACCATGCCTTCAAGGCTGGTCAGCCGCGACATGGCCACGTAGATCTGTCCGGGAGCAAATGCCGATGACACGTCGATCACGGCCTTGTCGAAGGTCAGTCCCTGGCTTTTGTGTACCGTGATGGCCCAGGCTAATTTGAGAGGATACTGTGCAAAGGTCCCTTGCAACTTTTCTTCTATTTCGTTGTTTTCCCTGTTCAGGGTATACTTTTTGTTTTCCCATGTATGGCGTTCCACTTGCGTGGATGGCGAACCGTCAGGGAAGCCCACGGTGATCTCTTCGTCGTCGAGGCATTCCACAATGCCAATCTTGCCGTTGAAATATCTTTGCGCTCCCGTGTGGTCATTCTTCACAAACATGACCTGTGCACCTTCCTTGAGTGTGAGGAGGGCGTCGATGGGGTAGAGCCGTTCGTCAAATTCGCCTTCTACCGCAGCCTGGAAGGTGAATTCGGGGCCTTTGATCTCGCCGATGGCTTTTTTGTTGATGCGATTGGCTTTATGATTGTGGGTGGTAAGATATACATATCCCTGCGTGCTTAGTGGGTCAAAATTTGGTTTGACGTGTTGGTTCAGTTCCTTGCGGCCCGCTTCATCAAGTCCGTTGTCTCGGATCTTGTTGAGCAGGCGGATAAAGGAAGGATCGCTTTGCCGGTAGATATTTTCTAGTTCGATGTACAATGGCGGGTCTTTTTTCAGGGCCCGGGCGTGAAAGAAGTACATGCTCGGGTAGTGGTCCTGCAGCAGTTGCCATTCATCCTGTTTGACTACCGGTGGCAGTTGCAGCAGATCGCCGATGAAGAGGATCTGCACGCCACCGAAGGGGCTTTCCCGTCTGCGGCGGACATGCCTGAGTACGATATCTATGGCGTCAAGCAGGTCTGCGCGCAGCATGCTGACTTCATCGATGATCAGCAGTTCGATTTCCTGGAGCAGTTTGCGTTTGGCCTCGAAATAGCGTCGTCCACGTATCAGGCTTGAAGGGGTATGGGTTTCGGTTCGGATCTCCTGCTGGCTGAGGCCTTTTTCGGAAGGCAGGAAGGTGCCAAAAGGTAGCTGGAAGAGGGAGTGCAGGGTGACGCCGCCTGCGTTGATGGCTGCGATGCCTGTGGGTGCAGCGATCACGGCTTTTTTGTGTGTTTGTGCTACGATGTTTTTGAGAAAGGTGGTTTTGCCTGTTCCGGCTTTGCCGGTCAGGAATACATGCCTTCCTGTGCTGTTGATGAACCGGGAGGCGAGGTGTTTTGCCGGGTTTTGAGGCATCAGTGGATTTTTGGTGTGCAAATATTATTCGCCTGTAGCAACTCAAAATTACTGCAAAGGGGGTAAATAAACAAATAAAAATATAAAAGCCCGGCGATATGCCAGGCTTTTATTTCGAATTGGTCAAAAATACAGCTTAAACGGATTAAGCCAGGTGATCAATCATGGCGTTTAAATGACGCCCTGGTCAATCATGGCGTCGGCTACCTTAATAAAGCCAGCGATGTTGGCTCCTTTCACGTAGTCGATATAACCATCTTCGCATTCTCCATACTTTTTGCACTGCGCATGGATGTTCTTCATGATTTGGTGCAGTTTCTCTTCTACCTCATCAGCTGGCCAGCTCAGCATCATGGCGTTCTGGGTTTGCTCGAGTCCGGATGTGGATACACCGCCGGCGTTGGCTGCCTTGCCCGGTCCATAAAGGATCTTGGCTTCCTGGATGATTTCCACGGCTTCGGGCGTACAGGGCATGTTTGCACCTTCTGAAATGGCAATCACACCATTTTTGACTAGGTTTTTCGCATCTTCTTCATTCAGCTCATTCTGGATGGCGCAAGGCATGGCGATGTCTGCTTTCTGTTCCCAGGGGCGTTTGCCTTCGAAGAACTGTGCATTGGGGAATTCGTAGGTGTAAGGCTTCACGATATCCTGGTTGGAGGCGCGCAGCTCAAGCAGGTACTCGATCTTTTCGCCTGAAATGCCGTCCGGATCGTATACATAGCCGTCGGGGCCACTGATGGTAATCACTTTTGCACCAAGTTCAGTAGCTTTTAGGGCGGCACCCCAGGTCACGTTCCCAAATCCGGAAAGGGCAACAGTCTTGCCATCAAGCTTTTCGCCTTTGGTTTTCAGCATTTCTTCTGCGAAGTAGACTGTTCCAAATCCGGTAGCTTCAGGGCGGATCAGGCTGCCACCCCAGTTGCGGCCTTTGCCGGTGAATGTACCGGTATGTTCGCCCACAAGCTTTTTGTACATGCCGTACATATAGCCAATCTCGCGGCCACCCACGCCGATGTCACCGGCAGGAATGTCTGTTTGTGGTCCGATGTGCTTGTAAAGCTCAGACATGAATGCCTGGCAGAAACGCATGATCTCCGACTGTGACTTGCCTTTGGGGTCAAAGTCGCTGCCACCTTTGGCGCCACCCATGGGGAGCGTGGTGAGGCTGTTCTTGAAGATCTGCTCAAATCCCAGGAACTTCAGGCCACTCAGTGTCACACTCGGGTGGAAGCGGCATCCGCCTTTGTAAGGCCCGATGGCGTTGTTGAACTGCACGCGGTAACCCCTGTTTACATGGACTTTTCCCTTGTCATCGACCCATTCGACCTTGAATGAGATCACCCTGTCGGGCTCTGTAATGCGATCGATGATGTTTGCCGCCTGGTATTTGGGATTTTCTGCCACCACATCCATGATGGTTTCCAAAACCTCGCGTACTGCTTGTAAAAACTCCTTTTCGCCTGGATTTTTGCGTTCCAGGTCTGCCATTATCTTTTCTAAATTCATGATACTTGGATTTATAAAATGGAACAATAAGTGATAGTTGTTAATTTATTATCAATAAAGGGGCGAATTTAGTCCTTATTTGTGAGTAAAACAAACAATTGCAGGAAAATTTGTTTGGCAGGACGAAACGTCGAAAAGTCGAAAGGTCGAAAGGTCGAAAAGTCGCGGTATGCAAAGGTTTTGGGTGGAGTGATGTTTTTTGTGCTGCAAAGATTTGATTATGGGAGGGTAAAGACAAAAGGACAAAAGGACAAAAGGACAAAAAGACAAAAGGACAAAAGGACAAAAAGACAAAAAGACAAAAGGGCAAAAGGACAAAATGTCTGAAAGTCAAAATGTCGAAATGTCGAAATGTCGAAATGTCCCTGATCACCATCAGGGTTTCATGACGATGCCCCGTTTCTTGCTCCCGTCTATCTTGATGATAAGGGGCTCGTCGAAGCGCACATGACGGACGAATTCATCTTCGTATACTGCAGGCTGGTTGTCCAGGAAATCCAGGTCGTAATGGCCTTCTTTCCGGAAGGGGTTGATGGTGAAATAGCCCACGTTGAAAGATGTGAGATTCTGGAAGAAATGGGTTCCCTGGCTGGGGTCGATCTGGAAGTTTTTCAGTCCGGACTCCACGATGAGTCGTGCTGCAGATATCTGTGCCCATTTTACCGGCACGCCCAGCCACGGGTCGTTTGAGCCCCAGCGTCCGGGGCCTACCAGGATGTAATTTGCGCCATTGGCCTTGACCTCGTTGTTGCGGTCTTCGATGACCTGTGCGATCTCTTTGGTTTTGGCCGGATCGAAGGCATCGGGTTTCACGTACACAAAGTCGTGTACGTCGTCGATGATGCCATTGCCCAGGGCGTTATGGCTGATGATGACGGCCTCTTTGGGCTTGCATACATCCACCTGGACTTTGTTTTTTTCCTGTGTTTCCACGATCGGGCGGATTTGCAGGAAGTGAAACTCTCGCTTCTCACCTTTTGGCACGTCCATATTGACCGAAAACTCAATCTCTACCTGGTTGTTCATTTCGTTTTGCCCAATTTCCAGCAATTCCTTCACAATCTCTGCTAGCGGGAAGGATTTGTGTTTCAATACGTTGGCAAAGGTAATGAGGCGGGTGCCTTTTTCATAGAGTCCGTCACGGATGATCTGGTCTTCATAGTCGAAGGTTGAAGCCACGTATTTCAGTGAGGAAGGTCCTTTTACCTGGCGGATGCGCGTTTTGTGCATGTTGACTGTTTCGTCTACGGCGGG
>Ga0207421_10004492_pt1 | contig 16015 bp, 18 predicted proteins | sample SodLakKL_010_SED_4_FD_187542 | JGI IMG/M metagenome (GOLD analysis project Ga0207421, IMG submission 187542) | Alkaline sediment microbial communities from Lake Tanatar, Kulunda Steppe, Russia - 8KL_010_SED (SPAdes) (version 2) | ecosystem: Environmental > Aquatic > Non-marine Saline and...
GTACCGTTATAGCGCTTGGGATCGCGTTGATTCGTAATGCTAATTTCAAGGACTTCCCCCAAGCGATGACTCTGACGCGTATGTTTGTAATAGACAAACACTTCATGACCTTCATCTGTAAACGTTACATAGCCTTCATCCGCAATATGAAGCACAGTTGCTTTGACGGTCTGTGCGATTTCAAGTTCACTTGAAGGGCTAAGCACGTCATGAATTTTAAAACGACTGACCGGTCGTGCAACCATTTGTTTACGTGCGGTTTTCAAATAACAAAGCAAACGGTCATTTTGTTGTGGCCATGACTTTTTCAGGTACGGTAAATCATCCTTGCTGACTAGCATATCCTTAGATAATCCAATATCCACAAACACACCGAGATTATCCTTTTTTTCAACAACCTCTACAAAGTTTGCACGATAAAGGTCAATATATGGAGTTTTCGTCGTCGCAAACAATCCCTTGGAATGATCGATATACACAAACGCTTCAACATTGTCTCCAACGTTGAGTGGCTGGGTATTTTCATTTTCTAACATTTTAATGGTCGCCTCAGGATGTTTCAGTACATACCCGTCATCATCTTTGCGGGCAACTTGAAACATGTTGGTGGCGCCTATTTTTAACTGGCTCATGGAATCACCTCTTAAAGCATTATAACAAAATAATCAAGTAAAACCATAACATTAAACATTTTTTACATGAATCCGACATCAAATGATTGCGTTTTAATGGGCAGTTTGATACAATATGTTCGCTTAAACTTGGGAGGTGAGAACATGGCAAATATGCCACAAAGACGTAAACGTGTCCGTCAGGATGCAAGCAAACGTGCACAACACAAAGTGTTCAAAGGAAGCGCAAGAACTTGGATCAAGCGTGTAGAAAAAGCGGTGAAAACTGGAGACAAGGCGACCGCCCTCGACGCCTTCCACAAAGCTAATCAAAAGCTAGATAAAGCCGTCGTAAAAGGCCTTTATCATCCAAATTTTGCGGCACGTCAGAAATCACGTTTACAACGTTACATCAACGAACTCTAAATCAAAAGTCCATTCACTCTGAATGGACTTTTTTAGTGGCTTATGTACTTAATATGAATAGTTCCACTGCATGCTTTTTATCAATGCGGCCACTCTTAATGCTGTAGTCCAATTGCTCCAAATGGGTAAGATGTTCTTCAATGACGCTGCGTGATACCCCTTTGGCATTTTGGGTCATGTAATACGCACGGCCGCTTTTAACATGAAAATATTGTTGGACTTTGTCCTGGTCACCACCATCTTCAAGCAGTGTTTTCACCTGAAGCATTTCGCGGTATTTGGTAATAATAATATTGAGAATACGCAATGGATCTTCACTGTAGTTGATTAAATCGCGATACACTTCAATGGCCTTGGACGGTTGTTTGTTTAAAATGGCACCGGTAATGTCGTACACATTGTCTTCCACATTTTTGGTAATGACTTTTTTAACGATTTCTTCATCTATATGATCATCATCTTTTGCATAGAAAAGTAACTTTCGCATTTCCATAAATGCTAGTTCAGTACTGTGTTTCACACGATCTACAAAGAGTTTTAGTGCACGGTCATTAATCTTAAGTCCCGCATTCGCTACTTGGCGGCGCGCCCAGGCAAGCAAATCTTGCGGTCCTTTAAGTTTACATTCAACCATTTGGTAGTTGTCTTTGATGGTTTTAACCAGCGAATTTCTCATATCCAGCTTCGCGTGCGGTACGGTGATAATCAAAATCGTCTCAGGTGTCGGTGCCTCCAAATACGCACTCAGATGGGCAGTGGGATGGTCAAATGTCTTAGTTTTTTTCTTATCAGTTGAAAGAAAGTGGGCATTTTTCATAACCACCATTTTCTTTTCACTCATAAAGGGAATGGTCCGTGCGTCATTGATGGCATCAGAGAGCTTGGTTTCTTCAAGATCATAACGGGTCATATTGAACGCATCAATTTCATGCTTTTTAAGCAATTGATTGATCTTGCTCTTGATATAAAATGTATCCTCACCATAAAACACAATGACGGCTTCACTCATGATTCACCCGCTCCTTCATTTAAATTCATACGCATTCATTATAGCATAATTTAAGGCGAAATAGCGCAGTTTTTCGTGATTCTATCACCAAATTTTTTGATACGCAAACTTCCACAAGTATCTAAACGAATGACTGCAATGTCACGGGACTCCAACCGTTCAATTAAAGGGACGTCCGGATGATTGAACCGGTTATTGCGTGTGGCGGGAACCAGTGCATTTTCTGGATTTGTCATATCCAAAAAAGCATCGTGACTCGATGTATTTGATCCATGATGCGCAACCTTAAGCCAATCAACATCCACATCATACGTCGCAACAAACGTTGTTTCCCTTGGGCGTTCCATGTCTCCCGTAAAGAGTATGGTACGGCCCATAAATTCAACATACACAACCATGGATGCATCGTTCTCATTAGCATGAGGGGACTCTAAGGGGAATATGTAAAAATTCGCAGAACCACACGTATGTACCCTGCCTTCATAAGAATCTTGCGTGCGGTTCGTCACAAGCGTGTCAATTGGAACATGTTCACGAACTGACTGATACCCACCATAATGGTCACTGTGTTTATGGGATATCAACACATAATCAAGCCGACGCACGCCGTGCTGCTTCAGTGCAATGGCTAAATTGTTGTGCGGGTCAACATCACCGGTATCGATTAAGATGTTGCACCGGTGATAGGCATCCTGGATTAAAAATGCATCCCCCGCAACATCAAACATAAAGATAGATTTACTTGGGTTTAGATACGGATAAAATATCAAGCCCAGTATAAACACCATCAACGTGGCACCATGGATAATGCGGCGTTTCATGGAAGAAGTCGCAAATAATGCCAATACTAATAAATAATAGACGCCATTTGATAGCCCTGGACGCACAAAGATAAAAAGTGGCTGATATAAACTTGACTTGCTGAATGATACTGTCCACTCAAAAACATGATGAATAAATGCCAACAATGAATCAATAAAAGGGAAAAGAATCGCCAGATAAGCGCCTGGCAATAAAACCATGCTCAAAACAACGACGTAGGCGATATTGATAAATGGAGTTAAAAGATTCACATACCCACTCATTGAGGCAATCAGCGGCAGCGTGACCAAAAACGCCACACACGATACTCCCATCATCTGGACAAATTTAGAAGAGGATTTAACACTTTGGGCAAACATTAAAAGCGCAAAGGCCACACTGAAAGAAAGCACAAACCCCATGTGATAACGAATGGAAGGATGGATAAGTAAGCTGCCACTAAATACGATTACCAGACCATCAAGATTACTAAATCCCAGCTTCAGTCTTTTATTAAGCAGCATCAATAAAAAATAACTTACCGCCCGCACAACACTGGGTGGAAACCCGCATAAGAAGCCATAACTCACCAGTGCCACCACCAACAAACCATCACGAATGAAGGATATGGGGACAATGCTTAACAATTTTGTAACAATTAGCGCAAACACCCCCACATGCATCCCACTGACCGCAAATAGATGGGCGATGCCAAGTTGCTGTGCATCTTGGTATGTCTCAGAAATGCTATCAGTATTGCCAAGTATGAGCGCCTTAACGTAAGGTGCACTTTCAGGCAACCGCCCTTCAAGCCACCCTTCTAAAGCATAGGGGATTTGCTGAAGGCTGAATGTTTCACTTAACACGGTGATATTTTGTGCATAGATTAGCCCATCAATTTTAATGGCGCGTAAATAAGCAGGATAATCAAAACCAAAAAAATAGCCGTTTTCACGTGGCCTTTCCATTATGCCTTCAAACATTATGTGTGTCCCAGGCTTTACACTTAACGTATCAAGCGTCTCATGATACACATACACCCTGGCGTCTTCTACTTTCACAATGACGCGCGGATGATCCCGGTTGGTTTCGACCGCTTCAATTTCTCCTTGGTGATTATAGCCTTCCAACATTATCTCATCATGATTTTTACCCATAAACACAATCAAAAGACCAAGCACCAGTGTCAATATTGCAAGGGTCCTAAATGTCATAAACAAGCGCACAAACAGCGGGATTGTCACAAGTAGAATCAAAGGATGTTCAACACTGTAAAGGAACGCAATGAACGGTAAGAGCGCTAAACATAGTTCGCCTTTAAACGCGGATAAGCCCTTTGATTGTATCAAAGGTCGCCTCCCCAATGCCACGAACATTCATAATATCGTCTATTGAAGTAAACCTACCTGATTCCTGCCGGTAAGCAATGATATTTTGAGCGGTTGCCGGGCCAATATCAGGCAGATTAACCAGTTGATCTTCGGGGGCCGCATTGATATCAATGCGTGTATCATTTTCATATGTTTCAGTGTTATCTTCCTGCCAATGGGGAATATAAATAATTTCAGCATCACGCACGAACGCTGCTTGATTGACAGTACTTAAACAGGCATCATTTGTTATGCCGCCGGCCATATTGATGAGTTCATAAATACGCGCGTCATGCGCAAGTTTATAAACCCCCGGTTTCATAACTGCTCCCTTTAAATCAACGATGACATGCCCCTGCTGTGACGCGGCTTCATCTACCTCCGTTTCATTTTCAAAGGCAGTTTCAGGCGCACTGGCCGCGCTACTGCAGCCACTAAGTAAGAAAATGATAAGAAAATATTTCCACATAAAAAACACACCCTTTCAACGTAATCATACGCTTGAAGGGGTGTGTTTACTTTTTAACAACATAAATGGTGCGTTCTTCAAAATCTATGGTATCAAGAATGGTATGGCGTTTAAACAAAGGTAAAACGTCCTTGTCTGAAAAGGCAGTTTCACGGTGCGCCGCCTTTTGGGGACGCGCATAAAACTGGTGTTCAATTTGACAAGGGGCAATCAATTTAGACCGCCACACAAGCGGTTCACCATCAAGGGTCATGGTTTCTTGGTAGCCATCGATCCGTTTAAGATACGAACATTTCAATAAATCAAAAATCATGACGCCACTGTCACTCAAGTGATCCATCCAAAGCGTAAAAACTGACTCAAACTGATTAAAATCGTCAACATGATTAAACACATCAAATGCGGCAACAATGGTATCAAACGTGGTATTAAGCCCTTGGTGCATCGAGTGATTCAGCAAGGTAACGTCTGTATTCTTAAGCCGTTTTCTCGCAATCTCAAGCATGGCCTCAGACGTATCCAGTGCGGTTGAAGCCGTGAAATATTGATAGGTACGCTTAACAATCAACCCTGATCCACACCCAATTTCCAAAAAAGTGCCCGCGCGATGATACCGATTGATTAAATCAAGATATATTCCATGCACATACGCATCAATTTGAGCATCATACGTTCTGGCAATCAAGTCATATGAATTCAAAGGGTGTTCGCCTCTATTTTGGGCACATCCAACCACATTTTTTCTATATTGTAATGTTCACGTTCTTCTTTTGTAAATAGATTGATGATGATATCGCCACCATCAAGCAGTGTCCATCCCTGATTGTCACCTTCTAAGGCCGGTAAGGGATAATCGTTATCCTTAAGGGTATCTTTCACATCGCGCACGGCACCATCGAGTTGACGGGTGTTGCGTGCAGATGCAATGACAACATAATCAAAAAACGGTGAATGCTCACGCATGTCAAAGATAATAATATCTGTAAGTTGCATGTCATCAAGTGTGTTGTAAATTGTTTTAAGTTTATTCATAGTTCCTCCTTGGTGGGTGCGTCAAAATCTCATAATAACGATGTGATTTATAGGCAAGTGCAGGGACTTCCCCGCCACCTTCAAACACACGGATTGCCGCGTCCATCGCTTCAAAAACTGCTTGATTGAGATTATTCTGAGCGGTTTCCCCAACGCTTTTAGCGGAATCAAAGGGGCGTCCTGGCTCGGTATAATCCGCTAGAAATAACAATTTTTCATGTAAACTCATGGCTGGCTTTCCAATGGTGTGATGTTTAATGGGCAACAAAATGTCGAGATCTTCAATGCCGTATGTTTCACGCGCTACAATCATTGCAGAAAATGCATGATAGAGTGGCGGGGGAAACGCATCGATTACAGCTTGTCCAAACACTGGGCGGATGGTTTCAATCTGCCAATCATTTGACCGGTTTTTCGTCATGTCATGCAATAAAGCCGCGATGGTCAATTTTTCCTTGTCACCACCGTGTAGATCACTGAGTGCCTGTACAGTATCGATGACACGCATGACATGATTAAACCGGGCGTCATCATCTTTAAGTGCTTCTTTTAAGTCTTTTTTTATGGTTGCTTGCACGTTCATCCAATGAGCGCCCCTCGTTGATAAGGGGTAATATCGCGTGGTGTATGCACGCGCACAACACCGCGACCACTGATGGTAACGAACCCAAGACCCGGCAAGACAATGTCTGTTTTATCCCTTGTGTTGATGGAATATTGATGCATCCACATGGTCGAAGAAACATGCGGAACAAGTATATCGCCAGCGTGGGATTCAAAGAAATCATCGGCATTCAATAATTTCGTCCGGTGCAAATGAACCTTGTCTGATGTGTATACTGTAAAACTACTCGGTAACCCTGAAATAAAATCCAAACGGGCCAACCCACCAAGAAAAAGTGTCTGGTTGGGATTAAGCTGAAATGTTTTTGGTTTAATTTCTCCGCGTGGATGAATCATGCGAACCAACGATTCATCAAGCAATCGGTTGTAGTGATTGCGCTGGATTAATCCGGGTGTGTCATAAAGGGTGTGTGCTTCAAAGGGAATGGCAATTAAGTTTTGGGTGGTTCCGGGCACATTGAACGTGGTAATGACATCACTTCGTTTGCCGGCAGTTGCAGAAATCATCGCATTAATAAGCGTGGATTTACCAGTATTGGATGCACCCACCACATAAATGTCATTATCAAGCGTTGCTAGCATGTCGATAAGTTCATCAATGCCATGCCCTTTAACTGCTGAGACCAACTGCACACTTTTAGGGTTGATGCCGTATTCAGAGAGAATGGTATTCACGCGATGCTTCAGTTTGGTATCATTGGCACTTTTAGGTAACAAATCGCGTTTATTCGCAACAATATGCAATGAATCACTATGCGCAAACTTTTCAATGGCAGGAATGATTGAGCCTTCCACATCAAAAAGGTCAATGACTTTGACAATCGCGCTCCTTGGTGCAATTTGTTCTAAAATGGCCGGATAATCATCATGGTCAATATATGACGGCATGACCTCACCGTAGTGGCGCATGCGATAACACCGCATGCAATATAGCGGTGTATCATCACTTAAATCTTTCGGGGTATAAAAGGGCTGGTCCTTGGCTGTATTTTGGAGCGTTCCTCCACAGCCTACACATGTTTTGTTCATCGGTTCACCTCTCAAACAAACGCAAAGACTCATACTGAGAAGGATATTCACGTTTGATTTTTTCTAACATTTTTGTTTCTATTCTGCGGTTAATCTTTGTGTACCATTTTTCACTTTTGCGCTTGATTGGTGTGACCAATATGGTCGAAACCCCAAGACGGGAGGCCCCATAAACATCGGTCATGAGTTGATCGCCCACCAGCAGGACTTCTCTTAGGTCGTAGGGGACCTCAATGGTTTGAAGTGCGCGTTTAAACCCGCGCTTGAGCGGCTTTTTAGCCATTGCTACATAGGGAAGGTCCAAAGCTTTTGCAAACGGCGCAATACGGCCTGCATTGTTATTGGAAATCAGAACGACAAAAAAGCCTTTGTCCTTAATCATGTCAAAAAGGGCTTCAACACGTTGGTCGGGCAAAGATTCATCATAGGGAATGATTGTATTGTCGACATCAAAAAGCAATACGCGCTTGCCCACTTCATAAAGAGAGTCATAGTTTATGGAGAAAATGTCACGCTTATGGTCATAGGGCAAGAATTGATGGGCGTTTAAGAAATAATGAATCATGATGGCCTCCTATGCGCACATTATACTAAAGGCGCGCTTCGATGTCACGCAAGTACTTATTATGAAGGGTACGCAACGCTTTCGCATGCGTGGTGTGCGCCGGGTCTAGTGTGGTGAGGGTCTGATAGAACGCCTTTGAATGATTGGCGTGCACTAAATGCGCCACTTCATGATAATAAATATGATGTAAAAACCGTTTGGGATAATGCACAAGTGCCAAGTTGAAATTAATGCGACGTTTGGAGGGAATGCATGAGCCGAACCTAGAATGCATGAATTGCGCATCAAACGTAATGGGTGATTGTAAAAATGCATGGTTTTGTTTTGTTTGAACATGGAGTGCGTTTACTTCACGCAACAATATGGATTTTAAAAACTGTTTTAAATGTTTGGTGATGTTTTGGTGAGAAAGGGACTTTAAAGTGACAATAAGCCCTTCATCATTCCATTCAACGTGAGGTGGTCCATAGTGCAAAGACACCGAAACTGACGATCCAAAAATATCAATGGCCTCAAGTGAGGAAAGATAGTCATCCATTGATAGTTTACGCGGTAGTTTTGAAACCGTTTCGTGATTGGTCTTAATCGTATGAACAATATGTTTCATGCTCACATGTTTGGGCGCGGTCACCTTGTAAGCGGACGCGCTCATTTTGTGGACAATGATTCGGCGTTGCCCGCGTCTTTTGATCAGCGTTACATCAACAGTCTCACCGTTAATGGTTATGCGTTTTTTCACAGTAATGTACACACTTTTTTAAGCGCGCGCGCCGAAATATCAATGGCATTGGTTACATCGCTTTCAAGGGTGCCTTCAGTGTTTTCACCAATGACATCGGAAATAATGCGAAACGCTAAAAAGGGCACATTATAACGGTGACTTATTTGGGCAATGGCGGTACTTTCCATATCAATGGCATAAATGGTGGTCGTATCAAACCCTTCAAGCGCTGACATGCTTGTCACAAATGAATCACCCGAAACAATGCTGCCTTCTTTATAAGGCGCATCGATAGAACGTTTAAACTGTTCAAGCAAATAAGAACTCGCTTCATAAAAAGCAGGCATGCCGGGAATCTGACCGCGTTCATAGCCAAACACTGTCGCGTCTGCGTCATGATAAAAGGTTTTGCTTGCAAGCACAATCTCACCCTTATTAACACCAACCCCGCCTGCGATGCCAGTATTGAACAGATAATTTACGGGGAAAAGGTTTAAAAATTGTGTCGTGACATAGGCCGCATTGACTTTGCCGATGCCGCTTTTGGTCACATATATTTTGGTTGTTTCAAGCAACACTTCATAAACAACGAGATTTTCAATTTCATGAGTTTTTTTATCGTCAAAAAGATTGAGAAATCCTTCAAGCTCATTGTCCATCGCAAAAATTACGCCGACCATGGTTTCCCCTCCATTTGATGAAAAAAAGAATGAAAAATCATTCTTTATTTCACATCCAAAATTTGTACTTCAATCGATTTGCCAGCTTCAGTTTTGTAACGTACTGTTTCATCCTTCTTATGGCCAATCACTGCTTTGCCTACAGGGCTCTCATTGGAAATTTTATTATTAAAGGGATCCGCTTCCAAGCTACCCACAATGGTATATTCAACAGGGTCTTTACCAGCAATTTTCAGTTTGACGGTATTGCCCAGGGACACTTTACCTGTGGACGCATCTTCACGAATGATTTCAGCGTTTTTAATAATGTTTTCCACTTCTTTGATGCGTGCTTCAATGCGGGCTTGTTCGTCGCGGGCGGCTTCATAGTCTGCGTTTTCAGACAGGTCACCTTGTGCACGCGCTTCTTTGAGTGCTTCTAAGTTGCGTTCACGTTGAGGACCTTTTAAATCCTCGAGTTCAAATTTAAGTTTCTCTAGCCCTGAAGGGGTCAGTTTGTACGATTGTGTTCCATTTTTATTGTTCGTTGTGTTTTCCATCATAGTTGGTGCCTCCTTGATTATTAACGCTATTTTATCACGTTTATTGTGGCGTGACAATTTTTTTAGGATTGTCGTGTTTTTCGTACCATGTCATATTTTGAAACCGGCAAGGGCAAGGGCATTTGAATGCGTTGTTTCGGATGGCGGGCAACCGCAAGTGGCTCGTTTGTATCCGCGTCTTTCATGTTTTCAACCATAAAGGTGGTGGGCTCGAAATTGGGTGAAAACACTTCAAGCAAGTCTCCGGCTTCAAAATAATTTCGCTGTTCTAACGTAATGGTGTTGGTTCTTGGGTCAACATCACGGATGATGCCGACAAATTCTTGTGTGGGTTGTTCACTGCGCAAGTTATATAATTGCGCATCGACGTCACTCATGCCTTCCATGAATCCTTTGGATGTCAAACGGTTTTCAGCCTTTTTGATTTCAAGCAAGTATTTGGGTAAATCCACTTTATCATTGCCAGTGATTTCATCAATAAGCTGTCGATACGTATTCATAACGGTCGCAATGTAGTGGATGCTTTTCATTCGCCCTTCAACTTTGAGAGAATCTACCCCGAGATCGATGAGTTTAGAAATATATTTGACACTCTGTAAATCTTTGGATGCCATGGAAAAAGGCATTGAAGTATTTTGTTTGGTATCATCCGCAAAAAGATCATAATTCCACCGGCATGAATGCGCACACCCACCCCGGTTCGCATCACGGTCGGTCATGGTATTGGAAAGGGTGCACTTGCCTGAATAGGACACGCACATGCCACCATGGATAAAGACCTCAAGATCAATGGACACATCACGCGTGATGCTTTCAAGTTCTTTTAAAGATACTTCACGGGCCATTACAATCCGTTTAATGTCTCTCTCAGCCCAAAAGTTAATCGCTTTTGAGTTGGTGATGGATTGCTGGGTGGAAATATGGATTTCCAGATTAGTATGCGTGCGTGCACGATGAATGACAGCGGGAGACGCCGCGATGATGGCATCAACATTGATGGCCTCCAAGCGCTTCAAATATGTGGTTAGTCCCTCTAAGTCATCACTGTGGGGAAACACATTTACAGTCACATAAACTTTTTTGTTAAGCGAATGCGCGAAATTCACGGCTTCTTCTATGTCTTTTAATGAAAAGTTGGACGCGCGCGCACGCAGTGAGAAGGCTTTTCCGCCCAAAAACACTGCATCGGCACCATAAAGAAGCGCAATCTTGAGTTTTTCCATATTGCCTGCAGGCGCAAGGAGTTCAGGAATTTTCATAATAACTCCTCCTTACTTTGCGCATAGACAGTCTTTTTAAAATAAAACCCTTGGTCATGGTCATCGTATTGCCCTTTTGGGGCGCGCCCTACACGACAACGCGCATAATCGTCCACAATTTCCATGATTCTTTCATTACTGTAAAACTGCGTATCAATCATTAAATAATCAACATACTGTTTAAGGGTGTCATAAACAGAAAAACTTTGAAGCGGTTGACTTCTGAAAATGTGTGTCCCAAACGCATCTTGATATATTGGGTAAGTTTCATCGCGTAAAGACTCCACAATATTGAATGTCTTTTTGTGTGTGGATTGTGTAGGTTTATCCTTACTATACTTAAAGAACGTTTTAAGGAGCGTTCGTTTGGAATGAAACATATTGATATAGCCATGGCCGAGTATGGTTAGCGGCATCGCCCGTTTTTCATGCATCGCCGATAAGTCATCAAGTGTCATCTCTTTTGCGGCTACGGCACTATGAATTCCTTCATGTGCCCAAAACACCAAATCCTCATCAGCGGTCACATACGTTTCAGGATAATAGATTAGCTTGTCGGTAACGCCGTAATCGGCCGCCAGCTGTTGTACCGCAAGGTCCGCAAACAAAATCCCATCCACATCAAGCGCAACCACGTGCTCAAACGCCCGTTTGAGCCCGTCTAAATCCGGTTGATGGAAAATCCCGTTCATATTGACCCAGACCGCTTTTCTTGCAGCTTTGATTTGTTCAACGGTTTCGCTCAGTGCATCCAGGGGGACATAGTCACTTTGACGCATGGCATAATTTTCAAGCGGAACAATAATGCCATCAAGGTCCTTGGTTAAAAGCGGTGCCAACAGGGGCCGCTTCATACTTATGAGATGTTTCATAGCTTTCACCCAATCTTTTTACTTACTATCATCCCATCGCCGATGGGATGACACACGCTGTGAAAATCATCACGGTTGAGCGCATAATGGTTAAACGCATCAATTTTACGTACCAGTTGTTTTAAATTACGGTTTTTTATGGACGCTTCATGAAGGCCATGAAAGAGCGCGTTATCCGTCACAATGACACCGCCTGGCACAAGATATGGCTCAAACTTTTCAAATAACTTGATGTTTTGGGCCTTGGCCGCATCAATAAAAATCATATCAAACACTTCATCGCTTGGCATAGGCACCTCAAGCGCATCGCCTTCGATGAGCGTGATGGTTTGATTCGTATCCAAACGCGTGAAATACTCACGTGCCACTGAAACCATATGTTCATCCCGTTCAATGGTTGTTATGTGGCTTACACTCGGCATATCACGCATCAAAAGCGCAGAATACCCAATGGCGGTGCCCAGTTCCAAAATGCGGCGGGCACCGACAAGATCAATCAATTGACGCAAAAAACGCGCGCCCTCAGTGGAAATGATGGGCACGTCGTTTTCAGCCGCATAATCGCGCAGCGGTTTTAAGTGCGTCTCAAACACATCGCGGTGAAGGGAATCCAAATAACCCACTAGGATTCATCTTCTTCTTCCAAAAATGTGTTGAGCACTTCTTCAATAATGTCGAATTCTTCGTCGGTTTCGATTGGTTTTAAATCGCCACCATCGGTTTCCTTTTCATCATATGAGGCCGCGAACACTTCATCGGAATCGCCCGGTTCTTTGTATACGACATATGATTTTCCGGTTTGATCGCTTTTGAAGGTCAAGACAATTTCAAAATCCTTTTCATTGCCTTGTTCATCGACCACACGTAAAGTTTTATCATCCATGGTTTCACTCTCCTTTGCCTGTATCCAGGTAATTTTGTAAAAGCACCACAGCTGATGTTTGATCTATGGTTGCTTTGCGTTTTTTTCGTTTCTTTTTGTTGCCGATCATGGTTTGGTTGGCCATTTTGGATGTCAATCTCTCATCAAGCAAGATTACTTGAACACTGCTATGCTTTTCAATGGCCGCTTTAAAGGCTTCACTTTTCTTTGCCTGCACACCAATGGAACCATCCATGTTTTTAGGGTAACCAAGGACAATTACATCGATGGGTTCATTGTCCAATATTTCCAGTGTTTTTTCAAGCGGTGTGTTTGTATCATCCTGTTCAAAGCGAACATTCTTCAGTCCACGGGCAAACTGTTTATAATCATCACTGATCGCAATACCGAGTGAAGCGTCACCTAGATCAAGACCTAGCGCCTTGGTTTTCATGATAACTGTTCCTTTACATACGCGATAACTTTATCAACTTTGGAAGGATCCTTCCCACCTGCTTGGGCAAAGTCAGGTCGTCCACCGCCACCGCCACCGGCGATTTGGGCTGCGGCTTTAACCAGATTGCCCGCGTGGACATCGCTTTTTGATTTACAGACAAATATAACTTTTTCGCCTTGAACATTAGCTAAAAAGATAACGCCTTGTTTGGTGTGTTCCATTAACCGGTCCGCCATGGTCTTAAGGGCATCATTCTCAACATTTTGTGTTTTTGCGACGATGTTGCCAGAGTCATCTTGAAGGGCAAGATAGTCTTCCAAATGAGAAAGGGATTGTTGCTTGCGTTTTTCATCAAAGGTTTTTTCAAGGGTTTTAACCGCTTGTTGATAATCTTTCAAGGTTTGACGCATGGTGATGACATCACGGTAAGAGCCTTTAAAATCAACGGTTGGGGAACGGTCAAATGAGACATCGATTCCGAGTGATACCGCTTGGGCCAAAATATTGTCTTTTTTCTGCTTCAAGTGATTGAGATTGGATTCAAACCCTTTTAGATACGTATGGATTTGATTGACCTTGTCGCTGGCAAGTCCAACGATACGGTAAACACCTGAGCCTTTTGATTCGATGCTTGCAAGCGCAAACTGTTTGATTTCCTTTGTATTCTCAACATGCGTTCCACCACATAGGTCAAGCGTGACGTCCATATTAACCATACGGACCTCATCGTCATATTTCTCACCAAATTCCGCGATTGCACCGCGGCGCTTGGCTTCATCAATGGTAGTGGTTTCAATTTTAACATCAATGGCTTCTTGGATTCTTTCATTGACGCGCCGTTCAATTTCTAGCAATGTCTCATCATCAGGCAGTTCAAGGTGATTAAAGTCAAAACGCAAATAATCGGGGCCTACTAAAGAGCCTTGTTGCATGACGTGAGAGCCAAACATCTCACGAAGGGTCTTAAAAAGCAAATGTGTCGCAGAGTGGTGCGCCTTGGTATATTCACGTGAAAGGGTATCGACATGCAAACGAACGGTATCCCCTTCTTCAATATCATGTTCATCAAGCATATGAAGCGACTGACCATTCGGCAGTTTTTGAACGTCTTTCACTTCATAAACACGGCCATTTTTCACAATAACCCCTTGATCTGCAATCTGACCGCCACTTTCTGCATAGAACGGAGTGCGTGAGGTGACGATGCCTGCATCAAAAACTTTAATGACCTCACTGTCGACCTCAAGCGTATCATATCCTACGAAGGTGGAAGGGGTTTTAAAATTGAGGAACGCTTCGTTTTGTGCATGCATGCCTGTTAGGTCTTTTCGTGCCTGACGCGCTCGCTCACGCTGATTTTCCATATGTTCATCAAATCCATCTTTATCAATGGTGAACCCTTGTTGGTGCGCATACTCTTCAGTAAGTTCTACAGGGAATCCGTACGTATCATAAAGCATGAAAGCATCTTTACCGGAAATAATTTTTTCATCGGACTTAAGCAAGTCATTCAATATTTTTTCACCCTGATTAAGGGTTTCTAAAAATTTCTTCTCTTCTTTTTCAATCAGTGCACGGGTGAAATCAATGGTCTTTCTAAGTTCAGGGTAACTTCTTTCCATCATCTCAACGACGACTTCAACCATATCATTCAGGAATGGTCCTTCAATGCCGATGTTGCGTCCGTGCTTCACCGCACGACGAAGCAAGCGTCTGAGGACATAGCCGCGTCCTTCATTTGAAAATGTCGCACCATCAGACAGTGCAAAGGTTACACTCCGAATATGATCCGCAATCACTTTAAATGACATTTGGCCTTCATAGGGCGTGAGAGAACGTTTAGATACGGCCTCAATCACCGGATAGAAAAGATCGGTTTCAAAGTTGGTTTCTGTTTGCTGAATAACAGCGGCCATGCGCTCAAGCCCCATGCCTGTATCTATGTTTTTATTGGGAAGTTCAGGGTACTCTTCACGGCTCAGTCCTTCTTGGGCATTGAACTGTGAAAAGACAATGTTCCATATTTCTACATAACGGTCATTTTCAACATCATCGCGAATCATGGTTGGATCATTTGGTCCATATGCATCGCCGCGGTCATAGAAAATTTCCGTTGAAGGGCCGCACGGACCAGGACCAATTTCCCAGAAGTTTTCGTAACTTTTAATGATGCGTGATGCATCCACCCCAATATCAAGCCATTTTTGATAACTTTCCTCATCGGTTGGATACACAGTAAAATAAAGGTTGTCCGGATTAAAACCGAAATATTCCTTGCTTGTCAAAATTTCATAGCCCCACTCAATCGCCGCATCACGAAAATAGTCGCCAATTGAAAAATTGCCGAGCATTTCAAAAAACGTATGATGTCTAGCCGTTTTCCCGACATTTTCAATGTCATTGGTACGAATGCATTTTTGGACATTCGCAATACGAGGGTTCTTAGGAACTTTTGAGCCATCAAAATAACCTTTGAGCGGTGCCACGCCTGCATTGATCCAAAGCAATGTGGGATCATTAATTGGAATCAGTGATGCGGAGGGCTCAATGGTATGGCCCTTGTCTTTAAAAAACCGCATCCATGTTTCTCGAATTTCATGTGCCGTCATGGTTTTCATTGTTATCTCTCCTTTTAAACTTAAAAAAACGCCCTTAAAATCATTTAAGGACGACTTTAGCCGCGGTA
>Ga0207421_10004493_pt1 | contig 16009 bp, 17 predicted proteins | sample SodLakKL_010_SED_4_FD_187542 | JGI IMG/M metagenome (GOLD analysis project Ga0207421, IMG submission 187542) | Alkaline sediment microbial communities from Lake Tanatar, Kulunda Steppe, Russia - 8KL_010_SED (SPAdes) (version 2) | ecosystem: Environmental > Aquatic > Non-marine Saline and...
GGAGTTTTATTAACGCAAGTATCACATACCCACTTAAACCGTATCACCGCGTATCAGTGCGTGTAATAGCATGTAGATGAGGGTCATATACTATACTTCATGCCTCAGCATATAGCATTAGCGTATCAATACATACCAACCTGGGCATTACCAGTCCTGCCCGGGCTATCTGCTCCGCTTTAACCCTGGGTAAAACCGGTCCGAACAATGAATCCGCCTGCTCTAAAGCAATACGGAGGTATGCCCGAGCATTTACAGTCGGACCTACTCCAGGTGGCGGGATGAGGTTATTGTTACCGGAAGCCTCGATTATTGATTGCAAATGAAAATATATCTTTTTAAGTTTTCAATGCCCGGCAAACTGATATTTTGGCACACGTTTAGTCAGGTAATAGTAAGCTCCGATGAGATCATTTTCCCATTCTTTCAACTGGTGGGGAAGGGTTTCATCGGGCATGATGTAATACTTGAAGTTGACCGGTGATTCACCCCAATCTTTTCTGCAGTGAGCTGTGAGGCGGGCTTTTATATTTGCTGACTGGCCGATATATAGGAGTTCTTCGCTTAAAAGGATGTAAATGCTTGATTAGCCTAAAACATTATTTTCACAGCGACCATCACCTGGCAACACGACAAATAAATTTTTAAACAGCTGCTCTAATTTTTATATTAAATTGAAGCGAGGGCAATTGTAATTATTAACACAGTAGTTGGCTTTGCACCACTTGGGTACGCTTTGTCCACTGGCTTTAAAATCTGCTATTCGCTCAACCCAGGTGGATTGTTGAGCTTTTTCAGACATAATATGGCCTCCTCATGGTAATAGATTTGTTTTAAGTATCCCATGAGGGTTAAAAGTTGTTGATGTGGGGGCTATTGTACGCTTACGTTTTCTTTAATAATTGTGGCAAGCCACTATGTTTTATCATCAAATCTAAATCGCAACTGCCCGTCATTTTCCATTGTTATAGTTATATCAGCGTTGATAACATGAACTTTTTCCAGAAAGCCTTCAACCGGAATATTTAAGGGAAAGTCTGGATATTCATGAAGAATATAATCCGGTTCTTTATCAGTATTCCAGTGTTCAGTACAATAGCTACGAAAGAGAAAATTGTTCATGGGGAAATCCATTTTTTCTGCACTTAAAAGAAACCCGTACTTTTCTTGCAAATATTGGCTTAATGCTTCTAGTTTTTCTCGGTAAAAAACCCGTTAATTGCTCTGACCAGCTCATCCTTTGAGTAGCGGTGATTGTACCAAAGTTCAACTTCTTCTTTGCTCAAGTTAACTCCCTCTATGTATTCCGGATCGTCTGGTTCAAGAGGAGTTAAATACTTTTTCTTTTCTTCTTCAGTGAGAAGGTCTGTGTAAATCCTGTACTCAAGGTCACTTAAGACTGGCGTTTCATCAGGGCAAAGGTGATAATCTGTTAATAATTCCTGGCAATCAGCAAGCGGCTTTAGCCGCTCAGGACAATACCAGCATATGACCCGCGGATCATCTTCATTATCCTCAAAAATTGTCATTGCATTATAAATTTTTGTTTCCATACGATCCTCTGCTTTTCATCCCATAAGTATTCAGCAGTGAATTTTTAGTTCTAATGGCTAAATCACTTGATATAGAGATTTCCCTAATTTGCTATCTCTTTTTTAAGGAGTGAAAGGATTCGCTCTGTGCTTTTTATCTGATGAAGTAAAACCTCTGCTTCATGATCAGACAAACCAGCAAGCACTTTTTTTACGGTTTCGTAGCCGACTTCACATTTAAGCCTTAATAAAAGCTCTTTAGTTTTACCCGCTGCAGAGGGTAATTCTTCAAAAATGGACCTGACATCATTGACCTCACTTAAAGTCAGTTTAATAGAATGCCTTCTGTATTTCTTTGAAAATAAATCTGATAAGGGCTCATAGCCTTCTTGCTTTTTCCAATCCCAGAGTGGTACTACCCTGCAGTGGCTTTGCTTTTTTTTGCCCAACCCTTCACTTTTTAACATATACTCCTCCTATCTGATGACTTGGAAAAATAATACCGCCCTGTTAGTCGGCATGACGGTTGACTAAGAAAGAAAATGTACTTAAGATCAAGAAAAATTCCTTCTTGTTCTAAGTTTAGACTGCAAAAAATGAAAGCTTCTTGATGAAAATGGATGATTTAATAATAGAAATTGAAGAACCTTCTGCGACAGAATACCACAGGTAAAGATAAAAGTCTACACAAGCTCAGAGAAAGCCAATTTCTTCCAAGCTCCTGAAAAATTCTTACTCCTCTAAGCTAAAGCATTTAGACTTGATACCAATAATATTTCAAAGATAAACACAGGATAATAAAGATAGTTGTTTTTTTGGCTATTAGACATAGAGGCAAGTATAATTTATACTTTGTAAAGCAGCATTAAAGCAACTTTTTATTAATAACAGAGTGAAGGTATTTGCACGCACACTCCAAACCATTTATGGTCGATGCTATTCTAGAAGCACTAAAGTACTGGCCGTTATAAGGGAGGGCTATATTATGAAACTAGATGATAGAAATTACCGGATTATTGGCACTGGCTTGCCTAACTTCATCAAGCCGGATACTTTTAGCGAAGTGTCTGAAGGCGAATGTACAATGACCTGTCTTTATAGGGAAGGTTTGGGCAACGTAGTGACAACGGGTCTTGATCATCATGGCGTTAGAGGTACCGGAAAGTGGTTAGGTATAACCACAGTTTCAGCAGGTGCATTTCACGTAGTAGGTCTTCGCAAAGACAGCACAGTTGCAGCGGTGGGTAGTAACACATTTGGTGCATGCGATACCGAAGATTGGGAAGATATTGTTGACATTGCAGCAGGAGCAATGCATACGGTTGGTTTGAAAAGAGATGGAACCGTAGTCGCTGTTGGTTTTAACGAATATGGTGAGTGTGATACCGCTAGCTGGCATAACGTGACAGCTATCGGTGCAGGAGTGTTTTATACAATTGCTCTCTGCAATAATGGACAGGTTTTTACAACAATGCTAGATGAAAATGATCAGCCTGAGGCAAAACATTGGGAAAAAATTGTTGCAATTGCTGCAGGTGGTCACCACTTTATAGGGTTAAATAATGAAGAGAAAGTATTTGCAGCTGGCAGCAATAAGTATGGCCAGTGCGATACTGATGAATGGGTCAATGTCAAGGCAATCGCTGCTGGAGATCAACACTCTGTTGGACTTTGCAGTGATGGAACGGTTGTAGCAATCGGCAACAATGAGAACGGGCAGTGTGATGTAGGACAATGGCGCGATGTGAAAATTATTTACGCAGCTAACAATATGACTTATGCCTATATTCAAAGGACTTAGCTTTTGTAAGCACAACCATCCGGGTATTTCGAAATCCAGTCGATTTTCTGCTGTCAATAAGGATTGATCCCCATTATTAGAGAAACCTTTTCCTGAATCCGTGATTATATAAGTCAAACATTGTTTTCGCTTCAAATCTGTTGGCCATTTAAAGACAATAAAACAACATAGCAGTTAGAATGGCCGAAAAACATTTCCGTATCATTTTAGCAAGACGCTCTATGACAAAACCATATCGTCAGGACATACTTACCCCTTGGCTTTTTAGGTCTGCCTAAATTACCATTGTTTCACCTGGCGCTTCGTTCAGGCGAGGCAATAATATAACCGCCTGAAGGTAACAAACCAGGGACTGTGGCGCCCAAAAGCAAGTTTGTAGTGCCGGGCATGATAAACAAGCTTTGCCGCCAGGGTAATCAAGTTCTGGATCACCGTGCGGATTCTTCTGCGCTGCGCTTTCTTACGAAACGGTGCGTCGGCTGCTTTTAGGTTTTCCTGGCCGAGAAAATGCAAAATGTTGTAAGCGGCCAATCCCAGGTGCAAAACCAGGTTGTTGGTCTAAAACTTCCCTGAAGGCAGCCTTTCTAAATCCAACTCGGTTTTTATTTCGCTGTGGTATTGCTCACTGGTACCTTGATTTTGATACTGTTTGATCACCTCTTCAGGTGAATGATTGAGCGAGGTCCAGTAGGTATTAACCTCAATATCCGGGACTAGAAGAACCTGGCCTTCTGTATCAGAGGTTCTTTCGGTCACTTTGAAGATTACATGCAAAGGTTGTTCCAGGCCCTTTTCAAGGAAAGTTTCGTTCCTGTAGACTTTTTTACCGGACCTTTCTTCAGTACACAGACCTTGTTTTTTGGCAAAAGTTAACCAGTCTTCTTCGCTTTCTTTGCGCAGGTTGCGTTTGATTATATAATCATAGCATTCTTCAATACAGATCTTGATATTATCGATTCTATCAAAGCCCGAATCCATAGGCATCAGCAGTTTTGCATCTGCAGCTCGGCGGGCATTGTCAATAGATTGCTTCAAAAAAAAGGGGTGTTGCTTTGACTGTGTTCTTTGCCTTCCCGTAATTCAACAATAAACGCCGTAGACTTCTTCACCGAAATAAGTAAATAATCGGGGCATAACCGTCCACTTTTTTGTAGGTGCAAGAGACACTTTTTTTTGGTGTCTGAGTTATCAAAAGGGCTAACATCAATATCTAAAGGAACCAGGTTGTCAAGGCAGGGAGTTATATTTGTTTGCAAATGTCGCAAAAGGGCCACAGATTGATCCATAATCATTTTGGCACAGCCTGTTTTAGCGCCCATGTTCAGCCGCTGCCGCAGTGAGGGGTTTGATGAAACGGCGCTAATCATCAAAGACTGCCTGAAAAATGGGTCCTGGCATAATGGTTAGATATGGTCGAAGTCGCTTTTGCCCTGGCAGAGCAGGCCCAGGTATGACGCAATTATTTCAAAGTTCGATATGTTTGGAGCTGCCCGGTTGGGCAGCGATGTTCGTTCAATTTCTTCTCAACTTCGGTCTTTAACAACTTCAGGCCAACCAGAGCCATGCCGGAACGGGTGGTCAGGATTTCGTAAGGTTTTTCAAGTAGGTATCGCATAGGCAACTCCTGGGTGAAGACGGTTAGAGTTCTTTTTGCCTCGATATCTCTATTATACTTTATATTACGGCGCATTGCTAGTATTTTTGTAAATAATTATCACGGCTTCAGGTAAGGCCCATTCATTGGGTATAGAAGGCTGTGGATATGCCGTATTTATGGATTTTGTGGATAACTCTTACGAGTTACCCACAAAATCCACAAATACTTGTACAACGCAAAAATCGCGTTGTCCACATAACGCACAGCCTACACTGCGGCTATTTCTCAACTTTAAAAGCTTAAAAAAAGAAAAGCCGGGTTAATACAAACAAAATAAGGGAGTTTTACCTACTAAACCTTTACTAAACCTTTACAAAAATAACAGTGGTTTATATATTGACTAATGTTTAAACTTATGATAACTTAAGTATCAATCATAAAGATTAGGTGTTGCCCAACAAAAACGGTTGCAAAGTAACCGATAGGCTGCAATGCCTTGGGTTTGTCCTGATCAAGAAGTGTGTATTTCTTATACACGCTCAAGAATTGGGACTTTAACCTGGGGCATAATAAGCTGAGTGGTGAAAAGGATAGCACCGGGTTTACAAGCACCTCTATAGGAAGTAACGATACCCGAAACAGTACTAGCGAATAAATATGTAACCGCAAACTGAGTTGTGCTCAGACATTAAATTATGCATAGAGGCGAAACTTGTTATTAAGTTACCCAAGCATGTAAAGCGTCCTTTTCGTGCTTAGCCCCAAGCTAAGGTGAGGAGGGCATTTTTATGTGCTCAGTTGTAGGATGTATTGTGTTTGGTAACAGTAGCGTAGATGTCGAAAAGGTTAAAAAAAAGCTTGTTAAATTGCTCATTCGTGCTTCTGACAGAGGACGCGACAGCTATGGAATTATTTCTATTACGAGGAAAGGGCAAGTTTACAGGGCAAAGAAACTTGGCACTCCTAAAAACGCATTAAATTCACTAGAAGGAATTGTTACTGAAGATGTGTCTGTTATCATAGGTAACACTAGGGCGGAACCTACGACCGAGTTTGTATCCGACAAGACTTCTGCTGACATTCAACCTTTCGAGAGTCAACATATAGTCGTTTCTCACAATGGAACCATTGCAAATGATGCTGAACTGGAGCAGAATTATAAGTTGCAGCGTGCCACACCTGTTGATTCGGCTGTTCTCCCACTCCTATTTGAGCACCTTGGAATTTGTCCTGCCTTAAATAAGATTGCGGGCTCATTTGCCATTGCTGCAGCAGATTCTCGTTATCCAAGAATTCTCCATCTCGCCAGAAACTTTAAGCCCATCTCCTACCAGCTCGACCATAAAGCGGGAGTCCTCTGGTTTGCTCCCTCATCGGATCACTTACAACCAGGGTATGAAGTTTCCTGTGATCCGACAGTCGAACGAATTGTAAACATTCCTCCGTATACGTATCTCCAGTTAGACGGTCATAGCGGTAGCATTAAACGTCAAACCTTGGATAGCGGTCATCGCACAAAGCCCAAACGAACATTGGTTATTGCCAGTGGAGGCCTTGATAGTACCGTCGTTGCCACCCTGTTGCGTCGTGCCGGGCGCAAATTAACCCTATTGCATTTTCAGTATGGTTGTCGAGCAGAGTATCGAGAGGAAGAAGCCATCCGTCAGATCGCCGCAAATCTCGGTGTTGAAACTATGTTTGTAGACGCATCTTGGCTTGGAAAACTTGGTACCAGTAGCATTACTGAAGCGGGTGCACCGATTGCACCAGGACGGGAAGGAGCGGAATTTCCACACGAATGGGTTCCGGCGCGCAATATGGTGATGATCGCGGCTGCCTGTGCTATTGCAGATGCTCGCGGCCATGATTCCATCGCATTGGGTACCAATCTGGAGGAAGGCGGGGCCTACTCTGATAATACAAGAGAATTTATCCAGACCATGAGCAATGCAAGTAATGTGGGGACTCAGGCCAGGCCGATAGTGGAGGATCCCATCGGGCATTTAGTAAAGAGGGAAATTGTGCGGCTTGGCATTGCTATCGATGCGCCCCTTCATCTGACTTGGTCCTGCTACGAGAGCGGAGCATGGCACTGCGGACGATGCGGTCCTTGCTATATGCGACAAAAAGCTTTTTTCATGAATGAAGTCAAGGATGTTATCAGATATGCCTCGGAGATGCAAAATATACCTAAAGAAAATGTAGGTGATCACGCAAGATGACAATTATGAGCGGTAATGATTTGGCTATTTTAATACCTACGTGCTGTGATGATTCCGAAAGACTTCATTTGTCCCATATGCTTAGCAGTCTTGCTTTTCAAGAGATTTCCGTTGGACGGAAGCAAGTGGTAGTAAGGGACGAAGGCCGTTATCCAGCGATGAAGTCCGAAGCAGTGCGCTTGGTGTGGGATCTCTTAATTCAAAAGGGGTTCGATGTCTTGTATTTCCGCAGTCTAAGCAGGAAAGGAATTGGTCATGCAAGGCGAGAACTTTTTGAGCAGCATGGGGTTGGATTTGATTTTATACTATATGTAGACGACGATATGTTGCTGGAACCCGGGTGCATAGGCATGCTGATCGATGTTCTCATGAATGATTCGCAGGCTGGTTTTGCCCAGGGATCGAAGATAGAATTGGATCCGTCACGACAGTATTGGAACGATATTAATCAGCTCAACAAAGAACAGATATGCCCCCCTGTCCCAATTTTATTTGGAGATGCAGCCCTCCTGCTAGCAAGGCGCTGCGCACTGGAGACGATTACTTGGGATATAATCAGCAGATTCTCCATGGAAGGTCTCGCCGGGGAAGATGTTGCCATGACACTAATGATGGCAGAAAGATACCGCGCGTGGGGTGTGCCGCAGGCCCGAGGTTGGCATTTATCTCCGAGCCGCGAGCGCTGGCGGTGGGAGCCGGCAACAGATCTTCTACAAATTAAGATTTTAAAAGAAGTGGTATCTTCAAAGACTTTGAAGGCGGCACTACCCCATCTGAGTGAGAAAATTGACGGGATGGTAACAGATGATGATAATGAATGAAATTGCTGTAGCAAGGGGTATTAAGAAACCGGTGCCCATATTGATGTGGCATAAAATTGGTTATCGAGCACCATCAAGATATTGGGTTACGGTGGAGCAGTTCAGGTACCAGCTTGCAACAGTTCATAAACTTGGATACACGCCAATATCAATTGCTCAGCTTGACGAACTTTGCACAGTTGAATCTGATAGAAAAGTGCCTGAGAAACCCATAATCCTCACTTTTGACGATGGTTATCTCAGTCTTTATACTCACGTTTTTCCGCTTCTCCAACAGTATAGCTTTCCGGCGGTGGCATTTATCCCCACAGGTAAGATAGGAGATAACATTAGACAGGACAATAGATGGGATGGATTTGAGGCGGAATATAAAACATACCACCTTCTCTGGGATGAGGTGCAAATGATGAAGGATAGCGGACTCATTGAGTTCCATTCCCATACAGTTACACACGCTGACCTTGAAGATCCGTTGGTCGACGTTGAATGGGAGTTGACGTATTCCAAATACCAGCTTGAAAAAAAGGTTGGTCAACCAACACGGTTTTTCAGCTACCCCTATGGTGTCGGAGCGGATAATCCTTCAATACGCGCTCTAATGAAAAAGACAGGTTACCATGCAGCATTTGCCGCATGGGGAGGCATCCAAGATGTTTTGGAAATTGATCAATGGGCAATCTGCCGTGTAGAGGTAACCAACACGCATGGTGTTAACCTGTCTTGTCTCGAACAAGGAGGTACTTGACAATGGTTCTAGTTGCTTTAGCTATGGTCTTTGGTAGCCTGTTGTTGATGGCAAATATTCTTGCGACAAAGCTTATTTCTCTCGGTGGTTGGATTATCCCAGGGGGCTTCATTGTATATCCACTGACCTTCCTCTTGACCGACATCATTAATGAGGTATATGGACGGCAAACGGCATCTAAAGTAGTGTGGTTGGGCTTTATGGTGAATGTATTGGCAGTTTTATTTATTTGGATTGGGGGTTTACTACCTGCACCTGACTTCTGGGGTGGGGAGGCCGCCTACGATATGATTTTAGGGGCAACTCCAAGAATCGTAGCAGCTTCGATGGCTGCGTATCTTTTAAGCCAGCATAGTGACGTTTTCGCGTTTCATTTCTGGAGAAAACAAACGAGAGGGAGGCATCTTTGGTTCAGAAATAATGCTTCAACTATGATGTCTCAAACTATTGACACTTTAATTTTTATAACTATTGCATTTTATGGCACAGTGCCTGCCAACGTATTGTGGAACATGATTGTTACACAATATGTTGTCAAACTTATCGTTGCAGCAATAGACACTCCCTTGTTATATATACTAGTGAGGTTGGTTTCCGATAAACAAACAAAGGAGTATAGAGAGTCAGAGTTAGCCACCAAGAATCCATAATGGGTTTTGCTTAAGAAGTGAGTCGTCGCAGAGATATGCTCCCTGAATCTGTAGCGCAAAGGAGGGTAAAAGTGGAGAGAAAAAATCTTTACAATGTTCACTACCCAAGCAACTGGTTTTTCGCTGGGCTTAAGGCCAAGTACTATTCTGCTGCACTTGACCGCCTTCAGGGTGCCAGGAAAATTCAAACACCGGTTTCTTCTCATTTTGCCCCATCCAGCCTCTGGTTTTGGGCTAAACAATTGCTGAATAGAAAAACATTGGGTATTAAGTTGAATAATGCCATTCCAAAAACTATCGGTTATGAAACAGCACTGCGCTGGTCGGGCCGCTTACGAACACACCTTGTACCTCCTCTGAGTGCTAATATTAACGTAACTATGTACTGCAATTCCCGTTGTTCTTACTGTCTTATTGGCAGGAAACGTGAGGCTAACAGTGAGATCTCGCAGGACCATCTCGAACGCGTTTTTTTCGAGCTCAAGGAGCTTGGGGTATGCTCCGTGAGCCTGGGAGGCGGTGAACCTCTTACCCGTCGAGACCTGGATGAGGTAGTGTCGCTGGCTCGGGAAAAAGGCCTGGCTGTGACGGTGCTGACAGGAGGCATGGCTTTAACAGAAGACAGAGCAGTGCGGTTGATACAAGCTGGAACAGAATGCATTGTCCTTTCGCTGGACAGCCTTGACTCTGATATCTACAAACGGCAGCGGGGCGTGCCTTTCCGTTCAGCCTATCGCGCACTTCTGGCGCTAGTTGCATCCTCCAAGAACTTCCCGGGTTTCTGGGGGGCAGTTACCTGCGTTGTAACAAGACAAAACTGGAAACACCTTCCCGAGTTTGCAAAAGCCATAAGTGTTTTGACCGATGGGCGTATAGCAATCCATTTTCAACCCTATCACTCTCCCGCCTCTAAGAAAATGGCCAAGTGGTGGGGCAGGGACTGGGCATCACTGCCAGAAGTGGAATCGATTGATATGGAATTCGGCTTTGACGAGAGTTTGAAGGAACCCATTGAGGAGGTAATGGAGCGCTTGATATACCTGAAAGAAGGAGGTGTGCTCATCGACAACTCGGACACTTTCCTCAGGGCTATGCCGGAGTTCCTGACACTGGGCAAGTTACCTTCAGGCTGGCACTGCTACGGGGGTTATATGAACCTTTCTATCTCAAATACCATGGAGGTGCAATCCTGCTGGCGGCTTCCGCCGGTGGGCGACATATCTAACCGTTCACTAATTGATCTCTACTACTCTTCCGAGTACAAGCGTAGGCGTGACCAGATGTACAAACTGGAATGTCCGGGGTGCTTACTCCTATGCAGCCACGAAGAGTCGCGGTGGCATCAGCAAGGGGTCGATACAGGAGCATGAGCAGGAGGGGCAAATAACTATGAACGAGAATTCAGCGGTTGAAATTGCTCTACAATATTTAACGGTAATGGGAGTGGCTATTGCAGCAATAGGTATACTAATTGGCATAACAAGGAGGACGAACAACGGCAGCGTCCACCCGTTGTTACTTCTTCTTCTCCTCTTCTTATTTATAGGCGCGATGTTGGTAGCCGTTTTTATCATCCTCCAGCTACCCTTTTTTCTTAAAGATATTGCTACAGGAGTCATCTTCCTAACCATGGTGATGTTGGTAGTATTTGCCTTTGGCTATATGGGGCACCGTATTTTGATAAGCCTCCTCTTCTCCCTGGTATTCATAGCTACTGGGGGGATATTTCTTTTAAAAATCTTCCAGAAGCCTTCTTTTCCTTATGGTTTTGCTACGGGAGTCTTCGCCCTAAGCTTCATGGTGTTTTTGATCTTGATCCTGTACGTTATGGGGCGTCGGATTTGGAGTTGGCGTCAGGGTTTTTGGTTTAGCAAGTCTGATGGACGGGCCATTGATCGGATAGTAGAGCATCTGCAAAAGGGCAGAATCCCTAAGAACTTGAAAAAAGACTTCTACGACAACGGAATCTGCCTCTCATCTGAGGCTTCGCTTTCAAATTCAAAACAATCACATAAGAAGCCTTTACGAAGGATACTGAACTGGAGCAGAATTACAAATTACAGCGTGCCACATGAATCTGAAGAATGGGTGATTACCGATGAGAGGTGGGAGATCACCATCAAAAAGAAGAAGGAAAAGAGGGAAGGGACAACACTTGACATCTTCGCAAAGGAAATCAAAGAGAAGAGAGCCGATAAAGGTCGATAGGATGACATATGGCGTGAGCCGAGGAGCCCGAGACGGGCTCGAGTATAGAAATGGAGTAGATGCTCATCACAGACCTTTATGGAAGTGGCTAGCGCTTTCCCGGTGGCAGGAGTGGTACACTTCCAAGCTGCCATACCTGAGTGTGGCGGCCTTGTTCCTGGCGCCACCGGACACTCCCTTTCAGAAGCTTCTGTCGATGCTGGGGACCGTAGCGCTCTTGGCCGCTTTCGGCTATGCCATCAACGAGGTGGCGGATCAAGATACGGACCTGAGCGCAGGGAAGTCTAACCGAGCAGTTGGACTTCCGGGATACGGTATCGGAGCTTTCCTCTCAGGCACTGCCATAGCTGCGGTAGGTTTGACCTTTACATGGGCAGTGGATCCGATAGGTGTTGCGTTGGTGGGTGGAGTTTTGGTGCTGGCCACAGCTTATTCATTGCATCCTTTTCGTTTAAAAGAGCGGGGAATCTTGGGTGTCATAGCTGGAGCGGGTGCACAGTGGGTTGTGCCTGTTTTTGCCCTCTCCATGTCACAACCGGACGGGTGGCATCAGCTTGTTGCGTGGTTGCTCGCAGCACTGGGGCTGGCAATTGGCGTGCGCTACATGGGTGTCCACCAGTTGATTGACGCCTCTGCTGACCGACGGGCAACAGTACGGACGTATGCTGCTACCGGAGGCAACATTCAACGCCTGATTGTAGCTGCATTGGCAGCAGAGGTGGCTCTCCTTCTTGGGGTATTGATCATCTCGTGGCCCTTATCCTTTCCGGCGTTTATAGCTTTGGTGCCTTGGGGAATACAAGAATTGATCTTTGGTTCTAGCCGGGGTCATATTTTTAACAGATTGCAAAGCTATGATTATGCTCCCTTGTCTGAATACTATTTCTTCTTATTGCCTGTTGCGCTGGCTATTGGGCGGGCAACTTTCTCACCTCATTATCTGGTGGTAGTATTCATCTTGTTGATTTTAGGCTGGTGTTACCTGCAGATGATGGTGGGCGAGTGGCATAGCCTGCTGAAAAGGAGGGTAACTAGCAGGTAATGTCCGGTATAATTTCCAAAACTTATTCGTTTAATTCACCTGTTATATCGGTAGTTGTACCAACAGAGGGCCGTGCAAAAGAAATTGACCTTCTGGTCTCCTCTCTTGACGTCTCCTGGAAATACTATATTGCATTGAACGGAGATTCAAGGGGGCCTTCCGAAATATTTGAGCTTCTCCTTGTAGACTCGTCGGACCCGCCATTGAATCTTGAAATATTTTCAGCATGGGATACCTCCTGGATGCATAAATTGTGTGGCCCTAAAAATGTTCGGCAAAAACGCAACCTGGGTGCTGAAAAGGCACGAGGGTTGTGGGTAGCATTTGTGGACTCGGATTGTGTTGTTGATAAGGGTTACCTTGACGGGCTACTCAAAGCCGTGCGTGAGGAGCGAACACGCGCGTTTGCCGGGCGAGTCATATTTAGAGGTAAGGATAATCTCGTGTGGCGCATGATCAATGCCGCAGGACTGGCGACACCGCAAGCTCAAACGGAGGGAGATGGTGAGGTAATATGGTGTGCAACAGCCAATCTATTGGTAGAACGTCAATTCTTTCTGGAAATGAATGGCTTTGACACCACTTTACCTTTGCGCTTGGGTGCAGATGATGTGGACTTTGGATTAAGACTGCATCGAAGAGGAAATGGCTTGCGCATATTAAAGGAAGCTTCGGTTTTTCACCCAAAGGAAGCGTGGAGCAATCTTCGTGCGATTGTGCCGCGAACCTGGAGATGGGGGCGGATGGAGTATCATTTAGCACTTCGGCACCGAGACCGCGTGAAAACAATGCCTCCCTTCTTTACTGCTCAAGCTTTGATGATAATCACCGGTATTAGCATCACTGCTATGTTTGCGCAAGAATTAACGCTTCTCATAATGTTGCCTATCTGGTTGCTGCTAGTCACAATTATCCTTCCCTTCTTAAAAGAACGGCAACAGCATGCTGGTTACCTTGCAAGCTATTTAGGTAGCTGGTTAGCCCTTGTTTATCATCTTGGAACTGCTTATGAATACATCTCAAATGGCTCGCCCCGCTTTCTATGGGAAGGTTTAATATTGACAGACAGTATGGAGGATATGTTTCCGGCTGAAAGGGCTAATGCGTGGTCCTGGTTGCTGGCTGCCATAATTACTACGTTAATGGGGGTACTGGTTCTGTGATTGTAAGCGAGCGTCCACTTGTCGCGGTTGTTGTACCTACGTTAGGTAGAGTAAAAATGGTCGCTGAACTGCTCAAGAGTGTCCAACAGGTTAGTCATTGTGACGACATTAAAGTAGAAGTGCTTTTAATCGATTCATCACCTGCAGATGAACAGATACAATTGCACGAGTTATGTAAAAACTTTGAGGCTATCCTCATTGAAGGACCTGTTTCTGTATCTGAAAAACGGAATCTTGGAATAATGCGGGCACGGGCGGAGTATGTTTTTTTGGTAGATTCTGACTGCACCCTAACCTCTGGATGTTTAAGGGCACACATTACAACTTTACAGCAGTGCGGCGCACAGGGTTCCAGCGGTGCAGTTTGCTTTCAAGGTGAGGAAAGCCTGATTTTTAGAGCAGTGTATGCCAGTGGCATCTTGGGAGCGCTTACTCCACCAGCTGATCAATGTATGACGTGGGCTCCATCTGGAAACTTGATGCTCCATCGTGACTCTGCAGCTAAAGTAGGGTTTGACTCTTATTTAGGCCCACCGGGATTGGGTGGAGAAGATGTTGACTTTGGTCTGCGTTACTCCCGGCATGGCTATAAGATGGTAGGTACCCCCGGCGCGGTAGTGTGTCATTCAACTGCTACGTGGAACAGGCTTTGGTTGAATGTCAGGCGCTTCTTTTCTTGGGGGCGTTCTGATGCGAGGCTTATACAACGGCATCTGGATATGAGTTTTATAGACGTTCCCAGCCCCTTATTAGTAGCACTCTTCCTTTTTATAACCACAGCATTTACTTCTGTTCTGTATCCATGGGCTTGGACTGCATGGCCCATTGGCGTAGCGGTCTTCGTAGCTGTAGTTATGTATGGAGGAGCCAGGCAGGCCGCCGATGACAAGCCAGCTGGAATGTTTCGCTATTGGGTGTTTTTTCTCCTCGATATTGGAAGAATATTTGAAGCTTGCCGCTCTAGAACATTTACCGTGATATTCCGTCGTTTTCGCTACTCGTCTAGCCAGTTTGATGAGGAATGGCCTGACCTGGTATTGAGTTTATGGGCCACCTGGCTAATGCTTCTATTCACCATTGTTTTTTTATGGCTAACCGTTACTCTTTAACTAATGCAAGACTCTAAAGGAGCAAGGAGTTATATTTGGCAAGGTATCTTGTTATAATGGAAGCTTACTGTATATCGAAGCCCATCAGAAAGGAGTATTCCTTATGGACTTAAGACAGGTTTTAGAAACTTATGATGAGCAATATGCCAATTCATACGATCACCGTTTCCTTTTAAATCAAAAAGGCGAGCTTAGGTTAGCAACAAAGCATGAGTTACAGATTATCAGCAAATTGCTCCACGACAGAGCTAACTGGTTAGACGTTGCTTGTGGAACGGGATTTTTTTTAAGCAAGTTTCAGACTGTAAAACGCGCAGGCATCGATGTTTCTCCAGCGATGTTGCGGATAGCAAGCGAAGCAAACAGAGATGCCATCTTCTTAAACATATGGGATTTTCGTAAAGACAATCCAGAATGGGCGCATAAATGGTCACTAGTTACCTGCATGACTTATGCTTATTGTTTAGTAGACTCCATCAGTGAAATTGAATTGGTTGTGCGCAATTTTGCTCGGTGGACAGCACCAGATGGTGTGTGTTTTGTCCCTCTTTGTGATCCGGCTATTCTTGCACCTGGCCTTAGCATTCCTTATATAAACAGAGATGGCAACTATGGCGAGACCCTGATGATAACCGGACTTATATGGACATGGATAGAGGAATCAGGAAAGATGCACGAAAATCTAGTTGCTCCACAAATTCAACACATGAGAGCTCTGTTTGAAAAATATTACAACAATGTCGAATTATTGGAATATCCCCTTTACAAGACTGCTCAGCCCCCATATAGAAAAGCAATAAAGGCTTACAATAGTAAGCTTATTACGTAGTAGTGTTATGAAGGTAAGCGTACAAGTGTGTCCTGAAGGCAAGATTGCAAGGAAAGGGGGAAGATGAGCAAACGAGCCGTGCTTTGTAGGGGATGAGGGAGGGCCCCTTGGAACCGGTATTCAGGTACAGGTTTCAAACCACCTTTGGGTGCTGCAACCAAAAGTTGTGGTGCTGAGCGCAAAAGGAAAAGGCCAGCAAACTGGTCAGGTAAGCGCCAATGAAGCTGAATGAGAGTGAAGAACTGAAGAAGCGTCGTTAATACGAAAATACGGTCAAAACCAGGAGCTTT
>Ga0207421_10004494_pt1 | contig 16008 bp, 14 predicted proteins | sample SodLakKL_010_SED_4_FD_187542 | JGI IMG/M metagenome (GOLD analysis project Ga0207421, IMG submission 187542) | Alkaline sediment microbial communities from Lake Tanatar, Kulunda Steppe, Russia - 8KL_010_SED (SPAdes) (version 2) | ecosystem: Environmental > Aquatic > Non-marine Saline and...
CCTGCATCCGAACAATCTTGAACTACCGTGGCAATGATATCATCTGCCTCATACCCGTCGGCACTCAAGGTCTGCACCCCTGCTTTATGCAGGATTGTTTCAATGAGCGGTATCTGATCATGCAGCTCTTCCGGTGTTTTATCCCGCTGAGCTTTGTACTGCTCATATATGTGATGCCGGAAGGTCGGTACTTTTGAATCCATTGCTACGGCAATACGGTCGGGTGCATACTGCTGAATCAAAGAAAAGAGGGAGCGGAAGAAGCCGTATATTGCCGAAACATTCTTACCCTCCGGGTCAGTAAGCGGCCGGTTCACAAATGCAAAATATGACCGGTAAATGAGTCCGTACCCGTCAACCAGCATCAAATGTTCCTTGGTATTGCGCTTTTTCATATGCCTCCTCCTCAGGCAGGCAGTTCAATGGTAAGTCCGTCAAAAGCAGGACGGACAGAATGCGGAAGTTTCCGCTCAAGTTCCGCATGGCTTACATCATGACACATATGGGTCAAATAGGCTATACGGGGATTGAGTTCTTTAATTACTTCCAGTACCTGCGGTATGGAATAATGGGTCGGATGGGGTCTGTAGCGCAAAGCTCCAATTACCAGAACTTCCAGGTCTTCCAGCAGCCCCCAGCTTTCATCCGGGAGCCCGCTGCAGTCCGTAAGATATGCAAAGGGTCCGATTCGGTAACCGGTAATCCTCTGTCTTCCATGCAGCACAGGCACGGGGATAACAGGCATTCCCCCAAGGACAGGCTGAGATGCATCAATGTCCTGGAGGTGCAGGTCTGCAATCCTGCTTCCGCAGAAGCTGTGTTCTGAGAACAAATAATCAAACCGTTTCTGCATGCTTAAAAGAGTGTCTCTGTCAGCGTACAGCGGCAGGGTCTGCTCACGGGTAAAGGTACGCAGATCATCTATTCCAAAGACATGATCTGCATGCCCATGGGTAAAGCACACCGCATGAAGTGATGTTATCCGTGCCCTCAGCATCTGAAGACGGAATTCCGGCGGGGTATCAATCACCAGAGACTCCTGATCATTTGCGATATACACTGATGCCCGCCAACGGCTGTCCTTAGGGTCATCAGAACGGCAGACACGGCAGGAACATCCTATGACAGGAATGCCGTGGGAGGTTCCAGTCCCGAGAAACGTAACCTTCACTGTATGGTATCCATCCTTTGCTGTAAGAATTCACCTGATGCGGCAGTCCCTTTTTCTACTACCGCATCAGCAATCTTGCGGAAATCAATTTCCCGGGCACGCTGAACAAACGTATCACGGACTGCATCTACGGGAATATTTCCAAAAGCAATACGTTCACTAAGGGTATCAAAAAACTGCTCAGCTGTCTTTATCCCCTTCTCTTCCTGCATCAGCTGTGTAAGGGTATCACCATCTGTCTGTTCGATGATCCGACGGGCTTCTTCCTGCTCAATTCCTGTCTCTTCAAGGGAATATTCCAGTTCTTCAATAGTCCTTGCTATCTGCTCACCTGCTTCTTCAGCCCTTGCCGGACCTGAGGGACTTTCAAATACCATCCGCTGGTATATATCAGGAAATGCCGCATACAGCAGGGCATACAGCAGCACAGCGAGGAACAGCAGTCCCAGTAATTTACCAATAAAAGATGATACACATGTCATAGCCAACCTTTCCTTCTGTGCATACTGTATACAGAAGCAAAAAACAGTTCAATAACTCCCCTGCTGCTCTTTAACACCTAGGAAACCGACAGGGCAAACTGCAGAGACAGCAGCCTGACCTGTGCTGAATCTGACCGGGAAGTCAGCACCGCTGGAACAGTGAGTCCAGCTATGATGCCGGCATGCTCACAGGCTGAAAACTGGGTAAGTGCTTTATAGACTGCATTTGCAGAATCCAGACAGGGAAACAGGAGAATATCCGCATCTCCCGGCACTTCTCCCTCAATACCCTTCATGCTGGCTGCTTCCCTGGAAACGGCCCCGTCAAAAGCTAAAGGACCTTCCAGCACAACATCTCCAAACAAATGGTCATGATGCTGCATCATTACAAGCTTGCGGGCATGGACTGTGCTTTCAATTTTCTCGCTTACTCTTTCTACAGGAGCAATGCAGGCAATTTTCGGACGTTCTACCCCCAGCTTGCGGGCAACACTGACAGCATTCTGTATAATAGCTGCCTTTTTATCCACATCCGGCCGGATATTAATTGCGCAGTCAGTCAAAAACAGTGGTTTCGGATACCCTTCCAGCTGAAATACACTCACATGACTGAGTGTTCCCCCTTCAGGAATTAATCCTCGCTCCTTGTTCAGCAGGGCGCGGGTAAATACCGAAGTCTGAACATTTCCTTTCATAACCACCTGCACATGGCCTTTCTGGGCGGCATCTGCTGCTATATTGCAGGCAGCATGTTCATCGGACTCATCTACGATATCGGCTTTTGAGATATCCAGATCATATTTGTCAGCCCGCCGCTTTATAATTTCCAAATCACCAATAAGTACAAAGTCAGCCAGTCCGGAACTGCCCGCTTCGTGGACTGTTTCAAGGGCTTCTTTTTGTTCAGCTTTGGCTACTGCAACTGTCATTCTTTTTGCAATGGGAAGGAATTCTGCTAATCCCATGGGATCCCCCTTTATACTTTTCGATACTCCCCTGCAGCGGTTTTGCCGGTAATTGCCCGCAAACCGTTTTCTGCAAGGGCCACCATTTCCCGTTCGCCTGCAATAATACTAACTGGTGCAATAAAGGATACACGCTGTATTACAGCTTCTGTCAACAGTGTGAGCTTCGAGGCTCCTCCGGTCAATATAATTTTATCGACTTTCCCGCTGAAGTACGCAGCCAGGGAACAAATTTCCTTGCTAATCTGATAGATGATTGCCTGCAGAATCAGCTTTGCTTTCTCATCGCCGTTTTGTGAGCGCTCTGCGACTTCAGGCATGTTTTTTGTTCCAAGGTATGCGTACACCCCTCCTTTTCCGCATAACTTCTTCTGGATTTCTTCAATAGTATATGTGCCTGAATTTACCAGCCGTGCAAGCTGGCCTGCAGGCACCCCTCCGGAACGCTCAGGACCGAACGGACCGTCTCCATCCAGTGCGTTGTTGACATCAACTACACGCCCGCGGTCATGGGCTGCAATTGATATTCCGCCCCCCAGATGGGCAACAATAAACCGGCTTTCCTCATAGGTCTGCCCCATATCCCTTGCTGCTTTTCTTGCAGTGCTTTTATGATTCAATGCATGAAACACACTTTTCCGTTCAATCTCCGGCATCCCTGATATCCGTGCTGCATCCCACATTTCATCCACCACCACCGGATCGGCAATGAATGCAGGAACTGAGAGCTCTTTTCCCAATCTGTCTGCAAGCACAGCACCGAGATTGCTTGCATGTTCTCCGTATACTGCTTCCCGCAGGTCATCCAGCATGTCCTGGGTTACTTGATACACTCCGCTCTCAATAGGATGGAGCAGTCCTCCCCTCCCGACAATCCCTGATACTTTCCCCAGATAATCCTGCCTGGGTGCCAGTGCCTGTCGGATGCATTGGTAGCGGTATTCCTCCTGATCAGCAACAGAATCATAGTGCTCCAGGGATTTCCATTCATGGGGGATCTCCTCAAACCATACCTCTTCTGTCCCCCGGTAGCCAGCAGTTTTTGTTGAAGTTGAACCAGGGTTAATGATCAGCAAATACGTAGATTCCTCTGCGCCCATAGCTCCCACCTGTTTATTCTCCGGTTAGTTTATGTTTTTTCATATAAGCAGCACTTTTATCAACAATATCAATGTTTGTCTGTATATGTCCTTCCCTTTTGACGCTTTGGGGTATCAAATCCTTAACCGTTTTGAGTGCCAGAACATTGGTTTCTGCAAGATATGCGGTAAGCATCACCATATTAGCCGCAGCAATAAGCCCGGCTCCCTTAGCAATCTCTGAAGCCGGTACATACACCGCTTTAACATCCTTCCTCTGTACCTTACGGTCAATTATTGAAGAATTGACCAGGATAAGACCTCCGGGCTGAACATCCTGTTCAAAAGCCCGCAGAGAAGGCAGATTCATTGCTATAAGTACATTCGGCCGGTCTACCATCGGGGACCCGATCACTTTCCGGGAAAGAATTACACTCGCATAGGCTTTCCCGCCGCGCATTTCCGGCCCGTAGGAAGGAAGCCATGTGGCATGGAGACCTTCAGCAATACCTCCTTTTGCTAAGAACATTCCGGCAGAAAGGATGCCCTGACCTCCAAAACCAGCAATTTTTACATACTGGTCTTCTTTCATCCTGCTTTCAGATGTTTCAGTGATTGCGTATTCCCCCTGAAGAAGCCTCACCAGGTCCTTTCCCTTCACATATGAGCTCCCCTGCATGCTCTGTTCCCGTTCTCCCGATGCATCCCTGAAGCACTGGACGGGGAAATCTTTTTCCAGGTTTTCCCTCAGCCATCGGCGCGCAGTGTTCGGCTCCATTTTCCAGTTAATCGGACAAGGAGAAAGTATCTCCACAAACGAAAAGCCCCGTTTCTCCATTTGCTGCTTAAGCCCCTTACGTACTGCCCTTCTGGCTTTCAGAACTCCCTGGGGTGTTCCAAGAGATACCCGTTCAATATAGACCGGCGCCTTCAAGGCATTGATTACCTCTGACATGCCGATCGGTCCTCCGTCGCGTTCGAAGTTCCGGCCGTCAGGTGAGGTCTGGGTTTTTTGTCCGACCAGCGAAGTAGGGGCCATCTGCCCCCCTGTCATACCGTAAATTGCATTATTTACAAAAAATACGGTGATATTTTCTCCCCTGTTTGCTGCATGGATGATTTCCGCTGTTCCGATGCCGGCCAAATCGCCGTCCCCTTGATAGGAAATCACGACCGCATCATCCAATACCCGTCTCACGCCAGTTGCGGCAGCAGAAGCCCTTCCGTGGGCACATTGAAAGTTTCCCACATCAAAGTAATAATAGGCAAACACTGAGCAGCCTACGGGCGACATAAATACTGTTTTGTCAGAAATTTTAAAATCACTTAAGGACTCCGCTATGAGGTTATGGATAATGCCGTGTCCGCATCCCGGGCAGTAATGGGAAACTTCCTGGCCAGGACCTTTCCTTTCAAAGGTGTGGTAAAAGGCTTCCGGCTTCTTGTGCTTAATCATTACCTTCCTCCTTTCTTCAGATCTTTCATGGCCCGTTCTGCCACTTCCTCCACCGTAGGGACAATTCCGCCAAGCCATCCGTAGCTGAGCACCTGCGCCTTCCCTTCTGCTGAAAGTTTTACATCATCTGCCATCATTCCGTTGCTCAGTTCTGCCGCGATAAATACCGGGGATTGCTCGGCAAGCCTTCGAATGCGTTCATGGGGAAAGGGATAGAGTGTCTTCAGCCTCAGCAAGCCGGAAGCAAAACCTTCGTCTCTCATCCGGTCTACCACGCTCATGCAGATTCTTGAGGTAATTCCATAGGCTACAAAAATACAGCGGGCATCTTCTATGCAGTATTCTTCATATTCCACGCATTCCCGTTCAAGCTCGGCATATTTATCCTGCAGTTTGCTGTTATGCTTTCCCTGCAGCACAGGATCCATAAAAATTGAGCTGATGAGGTTTTCTTTGCTGGCATTATCCCCGTATACAGCCCAGTCTTTCCGGCTTCCCTCGGCTGCATCCCCGCTGATTTCCACCGGTTCCATCATCTGTCCAATATATGCATCGGCAAGGATGCACACGGTCATCCTGTAGGTATCGGCAAGTTCAAAGGCCTTCCGGGTAAAGTCGCACATTTCCTGGGCAGAATGGGGAGCAAGCACGAGATTCCGGTAATTTCCGTGCCCTCCTCCTTTCACCACCATGTTGTAGTCACTTTGTTCAGGCCAGATATTCCCCAGCCCCGGACCTGCACGCTGAACATCAACAAGCACTGCAGGCAGTTCTGCTCCGGCAAGGTAGGAAAGACCTTCCCCCATGAGGGCAAACCCGGGCCCTGAAGAAGCGGTCATAGCCCTTGCTCCGGCTCCGGCTGCTCCGTATATCATATTAACTGCAGCAACCTCGGATTCAGCCTGCAGGAAACACCTTCCAGACAACGGAAAATACTGGGATGCTCCGTGGGCTATTTCGCTGGCAGGTGTTATGGGATATCCGAAAAAATGTGTAGCCCCTCCCAGGAGGGCTCCGTGCACCACAGCTTCGTTTCCTTTCATTAACCGTTTGCCCATTACGTATCCTCCTCGTTTTTGAAGACCGTAACAGCTCCAAATTCCGGACATACATAAAAGCAGATGCCGCAGGCTGTACAGGAAGCGCCCGGTACAAACTGTGCATACTGATAACCTATTTCGTTAATTGATTCACTTAGGGAAATACAGTGTTTCGGGCAGCTTGCAATGCATACCCTGCAGCCCTTGCATAGGTTCGGTTCTATGGTTATATAATTCATTAAAATGCTCCAAACAAATCATCTGTTCCTTCGCCGAAGAAATTGATATGACTGATTGTTTTAACCAGATCATTCGGCAGGTCAACAACCTCCAGCCTGTGGCTCGGACAATTCAGCTTTGCACAGACATGCACAAGATTGTTCTCTCCAGGCAGGTAGAACACAATCCCGGTATCTGACCCGCAGTCATCTTCATCACAGTCATACCGCTCCATCATTGAAGCACTGCAATGGGGACATCTCGCAATAACTGTTGCATGGTCATGAATTGTACCGGGGAAGAAGCTGAATAGCTTTGTATGGCTTCCCCAGAAGGAATCGATAAACATAATTCCTTCCCGCTGATCTATCGTCACACTTATTTTGATGGAAGGCTCTCCATGGATTTTTACAGACTCTACAAGCAGGTTATGTCCGTTCCTGCAGAAGATTGATTCCACTACCAGATAATCATGGTCATCTTTCCAGACTATTTTAAATCCCGGGGGTATATTCTCTTTAAAGACTTCCGGTATATCTATTTTGTCCAATTTCATTTGCTCCTCCACTTTCGTTCAAGCACTGAACGCTCCACTGTTTACCATAAAATCATACACCTGCTGTCAAATCATTGTCAAATTTTTAGTTAACTGAAACAGCATTACTCTGCATTAACAAAGTTTTTACCCGTCATCGGACCAGATATCGCAGATACAATCCGCAGTATTTCATTACGCACGGGCTGAACATCCTGTATCAGTCTCCGCAGAGAAGCAGGTGAAAACCGCTCAATGCGTATAATTTTCTCTTATCAGCAGCAGCCTGCAGCAGCTTATCATCCAAAGTACTCTCCTTTCATGGCCTTATCATACCGTGCATCGATGGTATTGACCAACCTTTTATCAGCCTTTTCTGCCCATCTCAAAGGAAAAATCCGGTATTCTTCAGCACCTTGTTCAGATAATGCTTTTTAACCCCTGCTGCCCATGCTATAGTGCTCCTGTTATGCACCACCATGAACAGCCGGTCCATCAGCAGCAGACTATCCTCAGGATCAGCATGCGGTCCATGATCTTTGCCGGTTTCATCCTCCTGTTACTTATGACTGCAGCGGGTATCTTTACGCACATTATCACACCGGGAAATTATGACCGGGAAGAGATCAACGGCACGGAAATGATCGTGGAAGGGTCCTTCACCTATACGGATGCTGAACCTCTTCCTGTATGGAGATGGTACACCTCCCCGTTTGAAGTGCTCGCCGGTGACGATGCTCCCATGATTATCGGGATTGCTTTGTTTATCTGTCTGATTGCCGGTGCTGTTCACGTGATAAGCCGAGCAGGAATGTTTTCATATCTGCTCCAGAGGATCATCCAGCGGTTCAAGGGGAACCGGTACAAAATGGAAGCTGTGATCATCTTCGTGCTTATGCTTTTCGGAAGCGTGCTCGGCACCATGGAAGAGGTGGTAGTGCTGGTCCCGCTGCTTACCCTGCTGGCAGTACGGATGGGGTGGGACACCTTGACCGGTCTGGGTTTGAGTCTGGGTGCAATTGCATTCGGGTTTGCAGCTGCACTTACCAACCCGTTTACCATAGGAGTAGCGCAAAGGATTGCAGGACTTCCTGTTTTTTCAGGTCTGCTGTATCGCCTGATCATATTCACTGTCGTATATCTCCTGTATACATGGTATGTGATCTCCCTGTCAAAAAAACAGGAGCTCGTCACTCCAGGAGGAATGTTCCGCCCGGATGAGGAAATGGAAACGGAAGCATCCCCCTCCTCCAGGAATGCACTGCGCTGGCTCCTCCTTTGGATCGGCATCATGGCTGTTTCCATCTTCGTGTTTTCCCGGACAGAGACATTGCACACCCTGATCCTGCCCATAGTTATCTTCTGTTTTGTGACAGGAGGCATCGGCGCAGGTCTAATTTCAGGGCTCAAGATTCCTCAGCTGGCCATCTCATTTCTTCAGGGAGCTGCGGGAATAGCACCGGGAATACTCCTGATACTCATGGCCGCCAGTGTGGGATACATCATGAGATATGCCGGAACGATGGATACTATCCTGTTTTGGGCTGAGCAGCGGATCGGAGAAGCTGAGCCCTATACTGCCGTGTTTCTAATGTACGCTCTCGTGCTTGTCCTCAATTTTTTTATCAGTTCAGGTTCAGCCAAAGCCTTCCTCATTATGCCGGTAGTCACACCGTTAGCAGATCTGACCGGGGTTTCCAGGCAGAGTGCCGTACTTGCCTTTCAGTTCGGTGACGGATTTTCAAACATCCTCTACCCGACAAATGCACTCCTGCTGATATGCCTGGCTATCACGGGAGTCAGCTATTTCCAGTGGTTTAAATGGGTCTGGAAAATTCAAGCTGTTTTCTTTCTCCTTTCCCTTCTCTTTCTTTTCTTTGCCGTGTATAGTGGGTATCAATAACAGCAACAGGCTGTTGGAAAGATTAGGGGGGATATCATACGATGCTGCCTATTCTGATTATTGCGGCAGTACTGCTGCTTCTTCTTATCCGGACACCGTGGAGAAAACCTCACCTTGATGCTGATCCCGGACCGACAGCAGCCTCGCCCCTGATCCAGGAGACGGCAGCCCATTTGGGACAGGCCGTCCAGTTCCAGACAGTTATTGATCCCGGCGGCAGCAGCACCGACTGGAAGGCATTTATTGCCTTCGGGAGCTGGATAGAGGAAACCTATCCGCTGGTCCATCAGAAGCTGCAAATGGAGATAGTTGACGGCTATACACGCATCTATTGCTGGGAAGGTTCAGAACCGTCAAAAAAACCGGTGCTTTTCACTGCCCATCAAGATGTAGTTCCTGCAGAAAACGTGGATTCCTGGACCCATCCTCCTTTTTCAGGAACCGTTGCAGACGGATTCCTGTGGGGAAGGGGAGCCCTGGACATGAAAGGCCAGATGATTATCCTCCTTGAAACGGTAGAGTCCCTTCTTAAAACAGGATATCAGCCTAAACAGTCAATCTATTTAGTCTTCAGCCATGATGAAGAAGTGGGAGGTTCGGGGGCTGCCAAGGCAGCAGAATATTTCCAGGAGCGCGGAATTGAGTTTTCCCTCCTGCTTGATGAAGGCGGATGTGTTACGGTGGGAATCATGCCGTGGATCAAGCATCCTGTGGCCGCTGTCGGCGTTGCAGAAAAGGGATATGTTGATATCGAACTTACCTGTTCATATTACGGCGGACATTCTTCGATGCCTGGGAAGCGGACTTCACTGGGTATTCTCTCCGAAGTACTGGCAAAGGTCGAAAAACACCGTTTCCCGTTAAAGCTCACCAGCGTTTCAAGACAGTTTTTTCTGACCCTCATGCCCCACATGCCCTTTTTTATCCGAGTGATACTGGCAAATCTATGGCTGTTTAAACCTGTATTTCTCAAGAATATGGCAAAAACGCCGTCAGGGAACGCCCTGGTCCGGACTACCACAGCAGTCACTATGGCATCCGGCAGTGATGCACCGAATTCTCTGCCTTCTGTTTCCTCAGCAACGGTGAATTTCAGACTGCTTCCAGGGTACAGTCCAAGAGATATTATCCGTCATGTAGAAACCATTATCGGCACAAGACCAGTTACCTGCACACCAAGACGCAGTGAACCGCCGTCTTTTATTACCGACTGGGAATCACCTGCATACCAGCTCGTGGAACAGACTGTCCGTGAAATCTATCCTGATGCGGTAACTGCGCCATATCAGCTTACAGGGGGAACAGATGCCAGAAGATACCAGCAGATCTGCAGCGCCATCTGCAGGTTCAGTCCCTACCGGCTTACACAGCGGGAGATTAACGGCATGCATTCCCAGGATGAACGCATCTCCCTGGACAACCTGCACCGCGCCCTTTTATTTTACCACAAACTGATCCTGCGGTTGGAATAGTCCCCTAAAGGCTGCCGATGGAAGCTGCCATAACTGCTTTTATGGTATGCATCCGGTTTTCAGCCTCATCAAACACAATAGAATGAGGACCGTTGAACACCTCATCGGTTACTTCCATCTCCCGTATCCCGAAGGATGCATGAATTTCACGGGCAAGCTCAGTCTCCAAATCATGAAATGCAGGAAGACAATGCATGAATTTCACCTGCGGGTTGCCGCTCGTCCTGATCATATCCATATTCACCTGAAATCCTTTCAGCAGGTCAATGCGCTTGGCAGCCTGAGCTTCCTCTCCCATAGATATCCAGACATCGGTGTACAGGACATCCGCACCGGCAGCACCTTCTGAAATCTTATCTGTTACGGTAATTTCGCTTCCGGTCTGTTTCCCCATCTCCCTCATTTCATCCAGCAGCTGCGGCTGGGGAGACAGCTCAGGAGGACAAAGGAAAGTAAGATTCATTCCCAGTTTTGCTGCACCGATCATCAGGGAATTGGCCATATTGTTTCTGCCGTCCCCGACAAAGACAAATTTAACTTCGTGCAGCGGTTTAATCACATGTTCCTGGACAGTCATAATATCAGCAAGAACCTGCGTCGGATGATATGCATCAGTCAGGCCGTTCCAGACCGGCACCCCTGCATGAGCAGCAAGAAGTTCCGCTGTTTCCTGGCGGTATCCCCTGAATTCTATCCCGTCATAATATCTTCCAAGAACCCGTGCGGTATCAGCGATGGATTCCTTTTTCCCCACCTGACTGTTAGTCAGGAATGTTACCTGAGCTCCTTCATCAAAGGCGGCAACTTCAAATGCACATCTGGTCCTTGTTGAGGTTTTTTCAAAAAGCAGCACAATATTCTTCCCTTTCAGCAAAGTCCCGTGAATGCCCGAGCGTTTTTTCTCCTTCAAATCTATAGAGAGATTGAGAAGAAATTTGATTTCTTCAGGACTGTAGTCCTTCAGTGTAAGCAGGCTTCTTCCTCGTAAATTGACGGGCATATTTCCCCCCTTGGTTATGATTCACGGCATAGCGGCATGCTCATGCAGCGGGGACCGCCGCGACCGCGGACTAGTTCTGATCCCTTAATGGAAATCACTTCCACACCGTTTTTCTCCAGTGTTTCATTAGATACCATATTTCTGCGATATGTGACAACTCTCCGAGGACCAACTGCCAGAGTATTTGTGCTGTCATTCCACTGTTCCCTGGCAGCGGCAATGCTGTCCCCTCCGCCGCTTTGAATGATACTGACTGCAGGAAGCGAAAGGGCTCGTGCCAGCGCCTTTTCAAGACTTTTCTGTTCAGTGACAACGAGTTCACCGGAAGGGCTGCGGGTTACAAGGAACTGGTGGAGATGGGGCTGCACCCCGGGGAACATGAAAAACATATCAGCATCAAGCATGGTGAATACGGTATCTAAATGCATATATGCCCGGGTAAACGGCAGCTGGATAACCACTAGCTGGGAAAATCCCCCTCCCCCTTTCTCCCTTGGAGCCAGGCTCCAACAGGCAAATTCTTCAATTGCACCAGCTGTTGTCCTGGCGCTGCATCCGACTGCTGCCGTATCAGAGCTTAACACGAGTATATCTCCCCCCTCTATGCTTCCGTCTTCAGCATAGAAATCCAAGCACTCAATTTCATCAAACAGGGGATGGTTTCTCATCACATGGGAAACAAGCCATGTCTCCCGGTTCCGCGACCTGCTGTGCATCCTGTTTATCAGTACGGTATTTCCGAGGGCAGTTGCAGGATCACGGGTAAAATAGAGATTCGGGAGCGGACTGATATAATACGGATAGGTATCCCTGATATAATAGGACAAGGGCCGTTTTTTTATCAGGGCATCCACATCTGTCTTCCGTATGCCTTTTATCATATATTCCACCAGTTCAGCCGGCGAGCAGTCTTCAAGAAACTCCCTGATCACCCCCTGGAGAGATCCATGGAGAGATGCGGCCTGACTGGTAAAACATGCAATTGCCTCCTGCCGCTGCTTTCGGGAGGCTGCCAGTACTTCTTCCAGCAGTTTCTCAATATACAGTACCGTGCATCCTTCATTCTGCAGGGTCTGTGCAAACAAATCATGCTCTTCCTGCATTTGTTCAAGGAACGGAATATCCTCAAAAAGCATCGCATCAAGATACTGCGGGGTCAGCGACTCCAGCTCGTTCCCTGGTCTGTGAAGCAATACCGTGCGAAGTGCAGCGACCTCGCTCTTTATTGAAACCTGTTTTCCTGCATGCATGCAGTTCTCCTCTTTTCAGCCGCAGCGGCAGCTGCCTCCGGTGTGCTTTGCAGGCATTTCTTGTGTCAGCAGTTCTATTTCTGCTGATACAAGGAAATGCTTCCTTCCGGATCAGGCAGGTCATCCTCCAGATGAGCATCAATCATAGTCTCATACGTTGGAATTCCTTCGTTATCCCATCCCATCATTGCGTAGAAAGTCTTTATTGCCCTGGAAAAATCCCGTTCATCAAGGACATCGCCTGTCCGGTTTGCACCTCGGATCTGCTCCTGGTAGAACCGGTCCGGAAGCCTGTCGAATTCGGCCGTGATGCCTTCCCGGGCGTTAAAATATCTCATGAGGTGAATACGCCGTTCACCAAAACGCATAATCTCCCATGAGCTGGTTTCCCATCCGGTAACTGCATGCACAAGTTTGCTCATATCCTCTAAAGAAAGCGCTCTGGTCGGAGCAGAAGCAAATATGCAAAGATTCAGCGCATCTGCAGCTGACCAGAGGGTGAAAAGAGCCTTAAAGTTGCGTACCTTCCCGGGACTGAGCTCATTCATGGCAATTCTGTCTAAAATCCCCAGGGTTCTGCTTAATTCAAGGGTGTGCTCCCATCCTACCTCCGTATCAAAATCCCAGTCATGCTCACAGATATCATAACGGGGCCCGATCGGTGCTGCAGCATATCCCAAAGCAAGGTTTGTCTGACTGCGAGGTTCAAACGGTACAAGTTCCAGGCCTTTCACCTGCATTGCATAGTATGCTGCTTCCTTTCCAAAGAGACGGGAAAACCGCAGACTGCCTTCGGCAAGCTTGTCCCCTGCTTTTTCTCTGTATGCAATCCGGCGGATAAGTGCATTCACACCTCCGGCATCACCAAATTCTGGAATCTCTTCTGCAATTTCCTGCGGAAGAAGCTGTTTCTGCTTTAATTCCATGGCGCAGGAAATCGTAAACCCGAGGGAGACAGGGTCCATCCCATATTCATTGCACCATCGGTTTGCTGTCAGCACAGCTTCAAGATCACCTATGCCTAAATTCAGCCCCAGTGTTCCTGAAGCTTCCTGATGGATACCGTCAGCTCTCCTGTCGCCTTCTGCTGTGTTTGGATGAACAGCTTTTATACACCTCAGCGGACAGTAGGGACAACCAAGCTCAGTGATTTCATGGGAGAGGAAAGCCTCTTTGCTGTAGGATTCAACCATCGGATGTTCTGATTCGCTGTAATTATGGACACAGAGCGCTGCGTCCAGACCATGCAGGTGGACCCAGCAGCTGAAACCAGGCGGTTCATGCTGCCAGCGGGTTAAGTCATTATTCTGAATTCTCTGAGCAAATGCTTCTCTCAAAGAACAAAGAGCATTTTCATCATACGGCTGAGGCGGGAAAGGCTCTCCCCCTGCAAGGACTACTGCCTTGACTTTCTTCGCACCCAGCACTGCTCCCGCACCCATTCTTGATGCCTGATAACAGCGTTCGGTAACAATTGAGGCGAACCTGACAAGATTTTCACCGGCTGGACCGACAGCAGCTACCTGGGCATCATCACCCCAAGTTTCCTTGAGCCGGTCTGCTGTCTTTCCCACGGTCATGCCCCGGAGGGACTGGGCTGATGCAAAACGCACCTCGCCCCGGTCAATCACGACGGTAACCGGTTCCGCTGAACTGCCTCTCAGGACTATCAAGTCAAATCCGGAACATTTGAGAGCCCTTCCCCAGGGACCTTCTGTACGTGTTTCTCCTATCCCGCCTGTGAGCGGACTTTTTGTGCACGTGGAGAACCTTGCAAGACCCGGGGCTGGATTTCCCCCAATAATACTGGATGCAAATATGACCATATTCTTCGGGCTGTAAGGTGATATCCCAGGCGGAAGTTCACGGAGCAGGATATGTGCTGCTGCAAGTCCGCCCCCGCCGTAAATTCTCCAGAAACGTTCATCCCTTTGTTCTGTCCACCACGCCTGTTTCCCAAGATCTACGTGGAGTATGTTCCCGCTGAATCCATACGGCATAGATACCTCCCAAGCATACCCTGTATCAGTTTTGCTTCCTGCACCGTCAGTGACTTCCCCATGGTATCAGAGGAACTTAACGAATGCCAGGAGAAAGGTGGTTCTTTTCCCCGATATACACAGCAACTTGCTTTTGTGATGCTGATAATTTGTTCATACCTGACGCGGCAGGGATGCCGGTTATCCGGCATCCCCGGCACAGATCCGTACAAGCACTACTCACGCATACAGCTCCTGCCTTGAGTGTCTGGCGTAGAAACATTGATTTGGGTAAGGATGTGCTGCATTAACCTTCGGCAGCATTGGTGAAATATGGTAATTGAACTTATCCCAGTTTAATCGTTTTCGTTAATACGGGGTATATGTTTATAAGTCCAGGAACCAATGCTGATTTATTCACGATCGTGTTGCGGGATTATCTCCCATGCAATCACATTCGTGGGAGATTATGCATCATCTGGGTTCCGCACACAGTACGTACTCCTCCCTCCGCCTTGTATACGTATATATCCTTCTTCCTTGAGTTTCTTCAGGGCCGCTTCGACAGACGAACTTTGTATACGGGGACACTGCTCAAGGATTTCTTTCTTGGAAAATTTACCCAGTTTTTCACTTACTGCCTTCCTTACGATATCATAGGGGGTGCTTTTTCGATCAATAGAACCAATCCTTTTTTCAAAATCTCTTCAGCAATTATGAATGATTCCTAAGAAATACCATTTTTGGGAGATTTTTAATGTTCATGGGAGAATATTGAGACGAAAAACACGTGCATGACCGATTTAGTTTCTCTGAGTGTTGTATGCTCTCACGAAATACAGTTATCTCCCATATGTAATATGATATGGGAGATACCTAGATATTGAGAAAGAAACATTCGAGAACTTGATACCGTTTAAAACGTTACATTATCAGAAAAATTACAGCTGCAGACAGTGAACCTGCTGTACTATGGAAGAGTACTCTAGAGTAATTTTAAAATTATTGGAACTTTACTAAATATTTTCGTTATAGTACTATATAGAAAAATATAGCTGTTTGTAGCCATATTTGACAGGCCCAGAAAGATACATATAGCTGCCTTGATATGGTTGAAGTCTTTGGTACAAATCCAATACCAATATCGTCCAAAGGGCAGCTGACTTGATAATGACAAATAAGTTGCACTTTTTGTTGTGCTGAAGGAGAGGAAAGCCTGATAGTGGAAGCGTAATTATGATTTTTGATGGGTCGGGTGATAATAGCAGACAGGTTACGTGGGGCAGCATGGTAATTGGGATCTCTTGTAAGCGATGCAATTTCTGCAAGATTAATATGTAAGTATATACATTACAATAATAAAGGTTGTATTCATGACACACAAAGAGCCAAATCGGGACTCAGCACACCAGGAAGAGATGCACGACCAGGGGTATGGCGACCTGACAAAGCTGAAT
>Ga0207421_10004495_pt1 | contig 16006 bp, 11 predicted proteins | sample SodLakKL_010_SED_4_FD_187542 | JGI IMG/M metagenome (GOLD analysis project Ga0207421, IMG submission 187542) | Alkaline sediment microbial communities from Lake Tanatar, Kulunda Steppe, Russia - 8KL_010_SED (SPAdes) (version 2) | ecosystem: Environmental > Aquatic > Non-marine Saline and...
CGTTGCAGAGAGATGGTTAGAGAGAAAAGATCAGTTGAATGTTCACCAGGTAGGAGAGGCCGGTGAGTTCGATCACGGCAAAATCGATAGGGGTGAGGGATCCTGTGCTGTTCTGGCTAGAAAGATCGACGCTGAGTTTTTGATAACTGACGACGTCAGAGCTCTTCCTCTCCTCAAAAACATAGCTTCAACCGAAGTTGTGATCTCTCCTATCGTTCTGAAGGCGCTGGTGAAGAGAGGTCTATTGGGTGACGACGAAGCTAAGGAAAAACTGGAGAAGTTGATCGAGAAGAGAGATTGGTTTGAAACGCCGATCTATGAAAGGTCTTTAGGGCTTTTCGGAGGCGGATCTACGGAGGATCGTTCGTAGATGATCAATAAGGTGTTGATGTTTCGAGGGAGTAGCCATAGAAAGAGGAATTTATTCTTCCCTCGGAGTTCCAGATATAGAAAATAATACAGTTATTAATCTTGGATAGATATCTGATAGACGATTATTTTGATTATGGTCGACATCTGTTTTTATTGCGAACGGCGTCTGATACCTGACGTAGATCGTGTACGAGTTACCAAATGGCGTTCGTAATTATTTGCATGATACCTGACGACAATCGTAGAGGAAAAATAGATGAGTAGGAAGTAAGAATTTGATATCTGAATGAAAGAAGAGGTGACGCAGATCGTAATCTGATAGACGTCAGGTGGAGAAGGGGGCCGGAGCGGTCTGATTCAGAGGGTTTTTATTCCAGTAAAAATGTAAGAGTATTTTCCGGTTGAGTTGAGAGGATTTTGAAAGTGATTTTAGGGTGTTTTTTTTGAGCGGGGTTAAAATTCTAAAATAAAAGTGATTACTAATAATCTGCTAAAGATAAGTTATAACTGAGCATACTCTGAGATTTATACTGGTAAGTACTTATTCTATCGCTAAATCATGGAGCATATTTATAGCTTGTTCAACAGCCTTTATTGATTGATATACCTTATCGGTTCTAAAATTTTTCCTTTGATGATGTACAACATTATTTCTTGCATCATAAGTCTCTTGGATTTTGTCAAAAAATGATTCATTTATGTCTTTTCTTCCAATAAAAATAAGTAGGAATTTTAAACGATCAACCAATCCCAAATCTTTTCCCATATCTTTTAAGCTTTCTTTGAAGGATTCATTACATTTTTTACTAAAAACAAAATTTTTATAAATCCGATTCCAATATTTATTGATAGCTATTTCTAAATCTATAATAAGTCTGATATAGACTAAATCAAAATCATGGGTGGAAAAATGAACTTTAGCTCTTTCAAGATGACTTCTTTCTATCCTTATCTTTTTTTCAGTACTATATGGGACCAACTCGTAATTTCTACAAAGATCCTCAAATTTTATTTCTTCGTATATGTTTATTTTTTCATCACCTTTCTTAATCCATCTATCTTTTCCTTCGGTTTCGATTTCCCACCATCCATCTCTACTATAAAGTTCTATATTCTCCTCGATTTCATAACCTTCCTTTTCAAATGCTATTCTTAATTCATCATGAATGGGGCCTTCCTCAAGATACTTTTCATACTCTGAGCGGTCCAAGCTGAAGAGATACTTTCTTTCACTCAATACAGCCTCCATCCCTTCAGTTAGATGGAGAAATAAGTTATATTGATTAGGGGCCTCGTTTAATTTTGCCCTAATCCTCCTTAAAATAGGGAAAAATCCTAATGATTCCCCCTCCATTTTTTTCTGTACATCATAATATTTGTTAAGTAATCTGTCCTCCTCTTCATCACTCAACTCGTCACTTAATTCATTATCCCAGAATTCATCCTCATTCATTGTGACGAAACGCATATTCTCTTCATCTTTAGAAATATCTAATATATCACAAATTATCGTATCAATTTTTTCAAGAGTTAATCCTATATTATCTAATCTACTTTTAATAGTTTTAACATCATTGTAATAAAATATTTCGAACCGTTCCTCATCTATAAATGCAGCACATTCTTCCATTCGTTTTTCTTTATACTTACCACTGTACATTTTTTCAAATAGATTTCTCAACTTAATTTTGCCAGAATACTTATCTTGTTTAGTGAATATAAAATTAAAATACGACTCTTCTTGATTAGGGACAGCGTTTCTCCATGACATAATCGTCTTATCATTAAGGATCAGATCTGAATAATTAGCCATTATATCACTACTGATAAAAAAACAGTAATCTTATATATTAATTTGGTTTTATAGGTATTTATAAAACCTTTTCTAAGAAGTCATCTTTCTCGATTAATAGCATAAATAACAGGAAAACATCTCATTAGATTTCAAAATATAGGGTTAAGGATGTTTTCTACTGAGTCTATACTAGAAAATATTTAAATATGTTTTGAAAATTGTAAAAAGGAGGATATATGCAAGAAGAGATCCAATATATACTTGACTTAATTACCTCTCTTGACCCCTTTGTTGTAGGCCCCTTTATCGTAATCATCCTAATAACTATTTACCTCTCCTATAAATACGATGTATATAAGAGACCTTTCTTAACCCCATATTTTTTAATAAGTGTAATATTTATTTTATCCCTATACATCATCAAAAAAATACATGGTTTTTCTGAAGCAATAAACACAGCAGTTGCAATAGGTACAATATCTGGTCCAATACTTGCTTTTTTATTTGGGTTAAAAATTGAAAAACAAAAGACAATAAAAAATTGGTACAGAAGATTATATCATCAATTGGTTAAATTAGATCCCCGAATTTTTAAGGATTATCCCACATTTAAATTAGGTTCTAATAAGGTTATACATGAAGCTATATTGGATGGACTCATAGAGGTACAGAGTGATATTCCAAGTGGTATTGATCCTGAAATTAGTGAACTCATATCTGATATCATAAATGAATTTGTCCTTGCAAAATCAAGAGATGATGAAGATATATCAACCAACTCAATAGAGAATAAGTTAGATGAATTATACCGCCTCCTAGATGAAAAACTTGATACAGAAATATCCATTCCTGAAAAGGATAGTTAGAGTAGTAGGATTATTATTTATAATTGTAAATCAGTCTTTATTATGATTGTATATCTGCTGCCTCACCCACTCCACCCTCTCTTCATCACTCGGATGAAACACCCCACCAAACAAAAACCCAAGCACACCACCAAGCTCCCCACCTCTCTCCAACAGATCCGCCATGATCTCTTCCGGAGGTCTTGAAAACCTCTCCGCTTTTTTCAACCTTTTACAGGCATAAACATCCGCTCTCAGCTCGTCCTCGTGGAATCTGTCAGAATAGGCTCTTGTAAAGACCACCACTATGATTCCGAAGATTATAAGGTAGGTCCAACTTGGTCCAATCGAAGGCACCCCTACCCCAAATAAAGTAGATAACAAGTATGGAATTGTGAATGCAATAGCTAAAACACAGACGATAGCGAAGTATATAGGCGTATTTTGGGTAGTCTCCTTGTGCCCCTCCTCATGTAATAGAGCATAAGCTATCTCTTCTTCATCAAGGTCCAATTTTGGATTGTACAGGATGCGGTTCAAAAAGGAGGCCTTAAATCCCCTCTTCGTATTTTTTGGCTTGATCCTGCGGGACTCCTTTATCACGCCCTCCTCGTCGCGAAGGTAGTAGAAGATATCCTCGATCTTTTTGTTGGGTTTCATGAGGGTTTACTCCTTTTTACGGATGAGATTTAATTCCTTTATTTATTCATAATTCTTAAATATTCTGTTATTAATTGTCGAACTATGAGCTATTAGGTGTCTAAATAAATATGAAATGGGTGGATTGGTTACTAAATTATGGTTTGAAAGCAAGTCTGATAATAATTCCTATAATATCATTATATAGAATACTAGTAACTGGTTTTATTGAAAATGAATATATTAATTTATTCATCGCACTATTGACTGTTTTCTTTGTTTTTATTTTCTTTTTATGGGATTTAAAATATGCTCGGAAACAGAAATCTAAACATTTAAAGATATTTGAAAACCTTATGTTTCTTTGGGTATCTCTAGTTATTATATCCATTTGGTTTGGTTATACAACAATCGCTTCAGGGGTAATAGGATCTGGAGTTCCAGGTTTATACTTCTTTTATCAAATTATAATGAAAAAGCCTTCTATTAAATTGAAAGAGGGTGTGGAGGCTTCTAAAACTTTAATTAAAGGAAACTCTAAAAAAGAATTTCCTGTTATACATATTTATACATCTCTAAAGAATACTGGTCCAGGAACACTAAAAAATGGTTTTGTAAAAATTTCAAATGAAGATGATAATCTGAACTACTATGGTAGATGGCAAGGGGATGAGATATATACTGATTTCCATCCTAAAGATACCAAAAAACTATCACTCATGTTTTTATTTCCTGACATTAAACGATCTTACGAGCTCGCTACTATTGAGGAGGAAATTGGTCATAATGACAAGGAGACTGATCAACAACTTTTTAGATCAGAGTCCACTAGTCCAAATCAGTTTTTACCGGTTGGAGAAGGAAAAATAAATATTACGGAAATTGGACCCATAAAAGATGGACCCATCCTTAGTATTTTTTCCCCCGAAGTTTTATCTGATGAAGAGGGTTGGAAAATTGACGAGGATAAAATATCAAACGAATATTACAATACAAATATCAAAGCCCGAAATGAGTATGAAGTCAAATTAATAGTAGGTGGAAAAAACTATAATGAAGAGATAGAGTTAGAATCTTTTTCCATAAAAGATATGCTCAAAAAAAGAGATTGGCCACCATCTGTAGAAACTAAATTAGTTAAACATTTAGAAACTAATAATTTATGAATATCCTTTGAAATAAATCTAGGTCTTAAATCATATTTAGGAAAAAACAGATCATCTAACTGACTAGGAGGTAAAAATGGAAGAAAACAAAATTTGGCAAGAAATGCTCCTTAAAGGAGTGCTAATATTGTTTTGTGTTTCGATTTTTAGTCTATCTGGAATTTTTTTGGAAAAAGCTAGGGAAGCCGTCAATTTTTATGAGTTTTTATTTATAGTACTATTCTTTCTTTCCGCTCTTATTTTCACTTTGATGTTTTTTGAAGAAGAATTTTATGATAAAATTGACTTAGAAGAAAAGGAGAGCTACATATTTCTATTGCCTATATTGCTTGGTGCTAGTTGTTTATTTTCCGGTTTTTATCTTCTATCTCTTTTGTGGGATCAATTAATTATATCGATTGTTAATTTGATTGCTGGAATATTTCTCTCAGGGATTGGAACAATAATATTGTATCTGGTTGTCGATAAGGATATTGGAAAGATTTTAAAGACTTATGTTCCTTAGTGAATTTAAATAGAACATCCAGAATATATTATTAGAATGATATTAATTCTTAATAAAATCATATTTCCCCATTATATCCACCTTCTCCTCCTCATCCGTATCCAGACTATCCAACACCACCTCAACTTCCTCCTCTGTCAGATCATACAGATCAAAGACGATAGCATCGATGGTATGGTCCGTTTCCTTTATCTCCTCTTCCAACCGCTCGGCTTTCTCCTTCTGCTTGAGATATTTCTCCAAGCCCTTCTCCACATCTTCCAATTTAGGCAAAGTCAGTTTTCCCAACCGATCAAGGATAGACATGGTCTTGGTCGCACTTTCCCGGAAGTTGGCAAATCTACCTGCCTTATCCACAGCTAGCTTTGTAAATTCACGGATCAAAGCCAATTCTCTTTCGGAGCCGGTGAACTTCATGGCTGGAATAAGTTCAGTCTCCGTGTAACCCCATCGATCCAATTCGTCTTCCGTTAATTGTTCTTCGTTTTCTGGCTTGTAGCGGGCGGAGGTTTTTAGGGTGAGTTCATTATTGCTTTCTTCAAATTCGATACTGCCGATTCTTAGCTTTTCTCGATCAGCAGCAGTGTCTGTCAAGATGGTTTCTGAGACACCTTCGATGGGTATATAGAAATCATCAATATTTTTCCCTTCAGAGTAATTTCCTAAATAGTCTTCAATCTTCAAATTGATCGAATCAAGTTCTTCATTTAAATCTATCATTTTGTCAGCTAAATATGCTAAAAAGTCATGTTTAACTTCATCTTCTATATTCATTTCCTGCATATTCAAACTATTATCTGAAAAATTTTCTTTTAAAGAATTAAGTTTCTCTTTCCTTTCATTTGTATCAAGTTTAAATTCTATATCAGGAACAGAGAATGGATTGAGATAATCCGTTTTAAATCTAAAATAACCTCCTCGCATCACATTTCCCCCTCCTGTGTTTGAGAGGAAAAACCAAAGGAGATTATTATTTAAAATCGATAGCAGGTATTTATCATCAATTTCGCCATTATCATCCAGAATGAAACTATAAACCATGGTAGTATGATATAACCCATTAGAGTCGTATGTGAAGTTACATCCATTGCTCATTTCGGGAGTTAATATTTTAGATTGCTCAAATTCATCTAAATTATTTAATCTTCCAAATTCATACCATTTCTCGTGATCCATTTTTCCTCCTTCTCTATTTCTCAACTGTTCTTCTTTAGATTTCAAATATCCCCATGTTTTTGGATATTTAGTCTGGACCGTTTCTGGCCTGATGAAATCAGCCCCTTTTTCTGAAATATTGTAGGGGAATATAACCCAATACTTTGGTTTTAGAGGTTGGTATCTATGCACATCATCTCCCTTCAATGCTGGTTTTAGCATTTCGGTCTCTAATTCCCATTTTTTGTTCTCCACTTGATCTCTTACCATCACTGTACCATTTTTTGGCTCCTCTATCTTTTCTAAAAGATAAATTTTGTCTGCACTGGTTTGTAGACCTACGAAAATTTTTCGTGTTAGTTCTGCCAAGGTCTTTCCTGAATTGTCTATTTTGGCCAAAATATTTTGAGTCTTGGGGTCGTTGAATATCCATTTTTCTGAATTGTATTCTGCAGGTAGTTCATAATGCTCTATCTCTTTTTGTTCTTTTATTTCCTCAGGAATGACTTCTAAGTACCTGAACTTTTTACGAGGTTTTTTAGATAAGAATAATAAGCAGGTATAAACAGACGCTTCTGGGAAAACTTGATGTTCTCCAAAATGAGTCACTTCATAAAGAGCCTTATTTTCTGATATTATTTTCCTCAGACCCTTCCCCATCCTTGCTTGGAAAAATTTGTGTGGCTCAATATAACCCATTAATCCATTTTTATTGAGTAATTTATATCCTTTTTCAGTAAAATTCACGTAAATATCAAAGTTCTGGGTTGAAGATTCATATGTCTCTTCATAATATTTCGCCATTTCTGGAAAGTTTTCTTTAAGTGATTGTATCCTAGCATACGGCGGATTCCCGATCACTACGTCAAAGCCATCATCCTCTTTTTTCCCACCTTCATCCTCGTAGAACACTTCGGGAAAAGCCAATTTCCAATGAAAAAATTCCCTATTACCAGCCAACTCCTGCGCCTCGTCGAACCAGTCCTTCCCTTCAATCCCTCTCCACTTGGATTCATCATCTACAGCCGAAGCCATACTAGAGAACGCACCGTCAGGCACATCTACACCGAACTCCCGTGCAGTATGCACGTTCGCTATCGCCTCTAATCTTTCCTTTATCGGCTCGTGTTCGAACTTGTGATACTTCTCTTCCATCTCTTTTATATCCGATAACTCCTGATTCTCGATCTTTATGAAGTCCTGATAGATGCTCATCAAGTCCTCCATAGTTCCCTTTTTCGTCATGCCGAAATCCTCTAATGTGGTGGAATTGACTTCACTTTCCTTTTTCTTCCCGCTGTCCAATTCTTCGATATCTTCAATATCTGAACCTATCAATGAATTACCAGTTTTAAGATGATGATCCAAAAATGCTAGTGGCTTCTGTGCCGCTAGAGTCCTCAACCACAGAGACACCTTGGCCAGTTCCACGGCCATATCATTCAGATCTACGCCGTAGATACACTTCTGCGCGACTTGTCTCCTGGCCCAGTGAATATCATGACTTTCATCCACTGTCTCTGCACCCAATTCCTCGGCCTGCTTCTCGTGAGCATTAACGATCTCACGAGCAAGATGATCCACCGCATTGGTCAAGAAGTGACCGCTTCCCATCGCTGGATCAAGAACCTTCAATTCGAACACTCTCTCTGCAAAATCATTGGCAAAGTTTCCCATCCCCTTCTTCAACAGATCCTCTCTTATCTCATCCAATATCGGATCTAAAGTATTTTCAACTATATACTGCACGATATACTCAGGAGTATAGTACGAACCAGTAGCTTTTCTTTCACCTTTATCTGTGGTCAGATAAACTTCGCCTTCTTCTAACTCTTCTACAACGGTCTCGTCACCATCATAATCCTCTGCAGAATACCATTTCTCTTCTTTATCCTCCTTAACAGCTATCATATCTTCGGAAGCTACATTCAAGTGATACTCCAACAATCCCTCGTAAATACTGCCGAGATGCCTGATATCTAAAGAGGAATAATCCACGAATACTCTTCCGTCTCCGTTCTGACTCTCGTGCCTCGTCAATAGATCTATAACTTCAGCTAGGTAGGAATCCGCGACCTTGTTCTTCTGTAAAAATTCAGCTTCATCGGAAGTCTCTTCTGTAATCTCAGTTTTGAACAGACCGCCGTTATAGGCAGGGACGTAAAGCTCATCTTCAGGTATACCTTTGCTCTCGCTTCCTTTATCGATCAGCTCGAACAGTTCCTCCAAATCATCCCATATATCTGTCCTCCAACTTGTATACTTCTTCTCACTTTTCTCCAAATCCTCACAAACTTCCTGTTTCAAGGTGTTCAGGCTGTAATGTTCGTTATAGAACATGTTGCTTGTATCCAACAGTTCTCTTCCTTCGCTTTCGGCGTAAAGAATGAATATCAGCCTATAAAGATAGATCAGAGAGCTGTCGTGTATCAATTCAAGGTCATCTTCGGGATCGATATCGTTCTCAGAGAAGTCCAAAAATCCTTCCGCAAGTAATCTGATCGCCTCATAGATATTCTCTTTTAGATCCTCTCCCAATTCCTGCGAGAACAAGTTACTTTTGTCGTAGACCTTGTCTAAGAAACATTCTCCCCTATTATCTTCAACAAAAGCTTCAGACCTGAACAACAAATAAAAATACTTGAAAAGCTCCAAGTCCTCTCTTTCTAGAACGCTAGAAAGATCGATCTCGTAATATGAGTCCAATCTATGACTCGTTTTGGAATAATACACTCTCCACTTTTTACCGTTGGTCAATATTCCCCAATCCAAAGGTGTCTCTTGAAGATATACATGGACTTGATGGGATGGGTTTGTAAAGTCTCTAACATCTCCTCTTTTATCGAGATTCCTATCCCACCTTTTTGCCTCTCCTAGACTGATAGCTCTCTTATAAAAATCATCTTCATCTTTTTTCTCAAAGGCCTCATCGAGAGCCTTCTTGTCCTTGAAAAGAGCTAAGTCTGGCTGTCTACCAGAACGTTCCACCGTTTCTTCAGAGGCCAGGACAAATCCAAGTTCTTCAAGTATGGGCTCTATGTACCATCCCTGTAAGGAAGATTCGCTCTGACTATCAAAAGACTCCTTGGTTTCCTCATAAATCTCCTTCACATTTTTAAATGTCTTTCTAATCTCCTCATCATCCACAGACTGCCACGTATCAGTCTCCGGAAGTAAGTTTTCTAAATAATAATTCGAGAACAGATCGCGATTGGTCAGAGGCTGCAACTCAGTCTGAACAGACATCTATATGCTCACCAAATATTGGATGGAGAGGAATTTATAAGTGAATACTTAAAGTTTGTGAAACAGAGTCTTTCTTTTCCCCTTCATCTAAGGATATTCATTTGTACTCCTGACAATTATCACAGTACCATCTGTCATACTGATCGATAAATCGCAATTCAGACCCACAATCGGGACATGGATTCTCTTTTTTAGGGGAAGGGGGCGGAGGGGGTTGCTGATTCACCGAAGTCCCGACTGCTTGACTGCCGGAAGTCGATGCCATGCCAGACGAGATAGTTTCAGTGTTCATGTCCTTTGATTGGATTCGAGAATCTTCCTCAAACAGCGTTCCACATTTTGGACATCTATTCGATTTCGCATCTATCCATTCTCCACAATTCTTACATTGGATGATATCCTGCCTGAACTTCACACCACAATTAGGACATGAAGTAGCATCCTCGGGCACAACGACTCCACATCTTCCACACTCGACGGAACTACTCAGGCCATTAGGAGGAGGTCTTCCTTTTTTGGAACTTCTCGATATCCCTATCAAGAGCGATATTAGCAGTACCGCGGCAAAAAAGAATATGATCCAGCATAAGTATCCGTCAAGAATATCCAAAGTATTCTCAAATATAGATTCACTTTCCACTTCGAATTCTACCGTTTCATTAGCCGTATTGTCAGCTCTATCTACTGCTTGAATCACAACGGTATGTTCACCAACATCTAAATCTTCAAGAATATATGTAGTCCTCTGAGCGAGAGATATCCAATCTCCATCTCCAATCCGTATTTTGTAATGATCGATGCCCGAATAATCGTCATTTCCCTCCCATCTTAACGTGACATTCTGATCGCTCTCAAATCCCTGACCATTTTCAGGCTCAAGTATCTCTAACTCAGGAGAAAAATCGTCTTCAAGTATATCTATCGAACCACTGGTATCGGAACGACTGTATCCTGCTTCGTCGATGGCCTTCACAGATAAACGATAATTTGAACCGGGATCATCAGGAACACCCCAAACGTAACTGCCAGTGTCTTCTATCCCTTCAGCGATGACCTTCTCTTCAATATATATCTCACCATTTTCTTGGACTTCCTGTATAAGACTGATATCTATACCATCCACCCCGTTATCACCGCTAGTCGTTTCCCATCTTATCTCCTGTTCAGTACCTTCGTACCACTCTTCTCCACCCGAAGGAGATAAAACCTCTACCTGAGGAGTTGGTTCCTGATAATCAGATAGAATACCTTTAGTCTCACGTATTGTTCTTGCGTTATCACCGTCCTCTGGATCTCCTGTTAAATCCCCTTCGTGAGAGACATCCGGATTTGAAAAGTACAGAACTCTTTCGTCATCACCCCAAACTCCCTGATATGGATAAGTCATCACCGATACATATTCATACAATATTTTATCTCCGCTCCAACTCCATCCCGCCGAATAATCATATAGCTGAGGGCCGGGATTTTGATCTTGATCTTTTGCATGGCCCGCCCCGAAGTTGTGCCCTATTTCATGGATGAATACATAGTCTGATATATGTTGTACACTTACAACAGAAAAAGCATTATTAGAATTGAGGGCGTTAGACTCATCTGGAGCTGATCCCAACCCCAAAACCTTGTAATCATCGTCCTTTTTAACAAATAGAGAAACCAAGTCCGCTCCGTAATAATCACGCCAATCATGAACTTCATCCATGGAACCATCCAACGGATCTGCCAATTTCCTAATATCTGTCCCAAAATCATCACCTGTCTCCGTATAAACCACTTCACTAGAGTGTGCTAGATTTATATCTAAATCAATCTCACTATTCTCCATAGCAGTGTTCGCATTTCCTATAGCTTCATCTATCGTATTTTTGATACCTCCATCGTTGCTGGTAGCCCAATTTTTTGCCTGCGAAGTATAGACTATCATCACGTCCACTTCTCTATCAGAAGTGGTTTGCTCAATGTTATTATGTGAAAACTCTGTATCTAAATCAGAAGTATTATCCAGAGATAAATCATCAACTTCATACTGCTCCTCAAGAGAACCTCGGCTTGGGATTTGATCAGATGAAACTACAGGTACGAAAAACATAGATGTGAAGAGGAAAAACACTAAGCAGAAAGAGAGCAGATTCTCTAGTGAGGCACTTTTTTTCACCATAGATTACCTCTCGCCTTAAGAAATGAAATATGATATAAAAATCTAACTAAAATATTATCAAAAGAGCGGAATCAGACTGCTGGAGGATGGCAACGGCCAGCACGGCGTGAGTCGGATGGGGAAAACGACTGCAACTCTACTCACTATACTACCCTTCTCCCTCTTCAACCTCCTCAAAGTAATCCTTAGTTATATAATCGCAGCTCTTACAGAAGCCGGTACCGTTCGGATCGACTTCCAGCTTCTCTTCTCCACATTCAGGACAAGTCATCGGACCTCCATCTTCAGGGTAACCCTCTTCGACGGCACTTTCTCTCTCCTCTTTCATCATCCTCCAAGAAGAGACCAATGCTCCTCCATCTACCAGAAGTAACGGGATATTACAGATCAACAGACCGTATTCCTGCCGAGATATAATCACGCCTGTGATGATGAGACCTAACAATATGAAACCGAATCCGAGGGATGAAATTTTGATTACCGCATAGCTGGTGAACATATCATCTAGACTCACGGTATCTACCTCAAGTAGTAAGAGATTACATTCTATTTATATCTTCATGGGTCGCTAAAATCATCGGAACCACTCTCTTCCAATTCTACTAACAAAATCCCTTGTTCCTATCAATTACAATCAGACTTCACTATCTACAGCGTTCGTACATAACCATCATCTAGTTTCCTTAAACTCCATTCCTAATCTAAAGAAAAATATTATATAAGCTTATCAAAATATACGGCTGGTGAGGACCTTGTATGAAAATCTAGTAGATGAGGTGGATTATAGAGCGGATGAAAATGTAACAGAATGGACCATGGCCCAATTCAAGGGAAAGGACAAAGCTATAGATTTAGGGCTCGAAAAGAACGGGGCTCTTATACTTACTGACCAAAGAGTTATCTTCAAGGGTGGAGTCGTTCTCGGCCACGGATTTCAGGACGAGATTTCAATACCTTTATCCCAAGTACAAGATGTTTCTTCAGAACGGAAACTTTTCAAGGATGAGTATAGAAAATTACTTGTTCTGAGATGGCAGAGCCCTGAAGGTGAGGACTCCGCAGTTTTCTATCCCACTGATAGCAAAACTGGTAGTGAAGGCGTAATGAAATCGATATCCAGCCTTAAACCGGGGGAAAAAGCCCTGGCTGAAAGATGGAAAGATAAGATCGAATCCAATATCTCTTCTATTCCAAAAGACCAAACTTCGACTCCCAACTCAAAAGATTCTCAAGATATCCCACCACCTCCACCAAATCACCAAGAAGAACAAAAAACATCTTCAAAAAGCTCTACTGAACAACAGCCCGATACTTCTACCTTCAGTTGTCCGAACTGTGGAGAAGAAACTCAACAAGATATGAATTTCTGCCCCTACTGTGGATCAGAACTTGAACTAGTCTGCGATGACTGCGGGATGGAACTTGAAGAGGATTGGAACTTCTGTCCCAACTGTAAAAATGAGATTTAAAGAAAGGTGCTATCACCATGGAGGTAGATGGCCTTAAAGAAAAGGTAAAAGAAGGCACCCATGATATGAAAAAAACGGGGAAAGACGTTGGAAGCAAAATACCCATTAACGGACCGATTTTTGCAAGCAGTGAACATAAGAAAAAATGGTACCTCGCTTACGTCCTCTGGTGGATCGGAATCATTTTCATCTTAGCTTCTATTTTCCTCCCATGGTGGTCTTTTGAGTCTAGTGTTCAAGGAGGAGATCTTGCCGAAGCATCGTTTTTGGAGATGGGGGTAAGACCTTTAGACGGTCCGTATCTGAATACGCCTGTAGGAGACTTGCAGCAATTGGCAGATCCTTACGTGACCGCCATCTCGGTGGCGATCATACTTCCGCTCCTTGTGCCTCTAGTCCTTGGGGGCGTCTATGGCATCTATTCAGCCGCTCGTAGGCGTGTTTCAAAAAAGACGATGGTCGCTCCTCTGTGGGCAGTGGTAGCTTTTATCACATGGTTCTCGTACTACTATGCAAACTCTTACCTCCTATCAGAGATAGGGTTGGATATACCAGCGAGAGGTTCAGAGACCTTAGAACTAGAAGGTTACACACTCGCTAGTGCCTCCTGGGGATGGGGGTATGGCTTCTATCTTGCGGTAGGGGCTATCATTCTCTTGATCGCCAGTTCTGTCTTAATGAGAAAATACAAACTTCCCTCAAATGCCTCATTGGAAATCAAACGGAACTTCTCAGCACATTCAGCAGTCCTGCTACTTTTCGGGATTGGATACATGATATTTGGTATCACTATTATAGTGCTGACATCTAATCTTCCGATTCCATCTATCGGAGCTTTATTCCCCCTTATCAGTGGAATAATCATCTTTGGGATGTCCTACTGCGCTACTGATGAATATTATGTATGTCCAGATTGTGGAGAATATATCGAAATAAACGATATCAATGACGATTACATCTGTGGTAATTGTAATGAATCTCTCTACAGTTTTGATGTAAGTCAAAAGGAAACGAAAACAAAAAAGATAGCTAAGAACATCGTTGACGAGGGAAACAAATTTGGAGAAACGGTGGAAAAAACTAGTAAAGATTTTTATGAAGATCCTAAAGAGCAATTCAAAAATGATTCTTATACGGAAACGACAGAGAAAAAACAGCCTATCCCTCCACCGCCTTCCAATCTAGAAAAAACTAAAGAGAGAAAAGATATACCTACATCACCTAATCTTGAGTCTAAAGAAGGGGAGAAAAAATACGAATATCGCTACTGCCCTTACTGCGGATATAATATACAAGAAAATTTTCAGTACTGTCCTAAATGTGGAGAACAATTACCAATCGAAGACGGTGGATAAATTATATATATAAAATAGAATTTTCCACAAAAAAGGAGGACTCTAAGGTATGAATCACAAAACACCAAGCGGTTTTGATCTTGAAGTTGGTGAAGAGGTCATATGGTACGGTAGAAGAAGCTGGAAGAGTATGGTATGGAGCATTATAGGTCTATCTATCCTCTTGATATTTTTTGTTATCCTAGGCGCCGTAGAAGTTGGGTTCATCCTTCTTGGACTGGTGATCTTCGGATTCGGTATCATCGGCGTAGCGATAAAGGTTATCGCCACAGAATACGTGATAACGGACCAGAGGGTCTCATCGAGATTTGGGTTGATCGGGAGGAAAACCAATGAAGGCAGTTTTGAAAGAATCCAAGATACTGAGTTCCAACAGGGTTGGGGTGGAAGATTGCTCGATTACGGAGATATAGGGATACGAACCGCTGGAACGAAAGGAACTGAAATCAATTTCAGAGGGATTAGCGAACCTAAAAGAATCCAAAGAATGTTAAGAGATATGATAAAAAGATTTGAAGAAGATAGGGAGATAGAAGAAAGGATAAAAAGATTCGAGGATAAATATCTCATCGGAGAGATCACCAAGGAAGAATTTGAAGAAGTTAAACAAAAACTTAGAGCTAGGATTAACAGAGAAGACAAAACGACCCCAGTAACGCCAGGCGAATCGCATTCTAATACTCCTTCTAGATCCACTCCTTCCCAAACGTATGAGGAGGAAACTAAGGATCAGTCATTAAAAACACCTCCTCCTGAATTGAAAAAAGAAGAAAAATTATGTCCCCAATGCCACAAAGATATGCGATATATCGAGCAATACGAAAGATGGTATTGTGACAACTGTGAGGAATACAAATAAACTCTTTTTCTTTCTCTTTATTAAACTTGAGAAGATAGATAAAACTTACCACTACCAAAAACTTCTCAAGACCGCGAGCAGACCGTTGGGCGAAGGTAGCGGCCAGCGCAATCCGGAGGAAAATAATATTTTCCTTCTTACCACAGGAACTTCTGATTCCTGTAAGGTCCACAGGAAACGACAGTTTCCGAGGGCGTTCAGGATTAACATCCTTCCGTCCTCACTACCGTTTCGGACGTAGAGGGTCTGTGTTCCTAGAGCGCTCCTTGGGCGGGGTAGTGGTTGTTCATCCTCACGTCAAAAACAGAATAGATAACACTCTTCTCCAAAAAAACCGTAACAGTTTTAAACAATAATCACCATTATACTAATCATGATTATTCAAAGACCGCGGCTCACTCAAAGAATAAAAGAGATAGACAAATGGATCATGGTTTACGGT
>Ga0207421_10004496_pt1 | contig 16005 bp, 14 predicted proteins | sample SodLakKL_010_SED_4_FD_187542 | JGI IMG/M metagenome (GOLD analysis project Ga0207421, IMG submission 187542) | Alkaline sediment microbial communities from Lake Tanatar, Kulunda Steppe, Russia - 8KL_010_SED (SPAdes) (version 2) | ecosystem: Environmental > Aquatic > Non-marine Saline and...
GGAGGTAACGCAATGCCCAAAGCGGTTTTGGAGGGACTCAAAAAAAAAGAAGTGGAAATATCGGCGATTTGCGCCATGTTGGATTCGGGTGGATCTTCCGGTCGTTTGAGAGACGATTACGGAATACTTTCTCCCGGAGATATCAGAAGAGCCTTTATAGCTTTAGCTAACACTTCGCCGGTAATCGAAGAGCTTTTTGATTACAGATTTGAGGCCGGAGAACTTCAAGGGCATAATTTTGCAAATCTTTTTATAACCGCTCTCAATTTATCGACAAAAGATGAGGAGAAGACTCTTGAAACCATAAATAATATTCTTAACGTGACGCACACCGTTTTGCCGGTAACTTTGGATAATTCTCAAGTTTGTGCCGTTTTGGAAAATGGGAGAGTCATAGAAGGGGAAACCAATATAGATATTCCCAAGCACGACGGCAGTTTGAAAATAGAAAAAGTCTTTCTCAAGCCCAAAGCCAAAGCCTATCCGAAGGCGATAAATGCAATTTATGAGGCGGATAAAATTGTGGTCGGGCCGGGTGATTTATATTCTACATTAGCTCAAATACTTCTTACCGAAGGTATAGCGGAAGCCATAAGAAAAAGCACCGGAAAATCGATTTATATTTGTAATTTAATGACCAAATACGGTGAAACAAATCGGTTTACCGTCGGCAAATTCACCGAAGAAGCGGAAAAATTACTACAAGGATCTTTTGATAAGGTTATTTATAATGAAAATATGCCGAGTGATGCAAGGATTGAAGAATACAGAAAAGAAAATCAAGAACTTTTAAGTCCGGTTGAGGCGGAAAAAGATTTAAATGGCGATAAGTTTATCGGTGCGGATGTTTTAATCGATTCCGGAAAAATTGTTCATGATCCGGAAAAATTATCCAATTTAATTCTTGAATTATAAGTATGAATAAAGTTGTAATATTGGCCGCCGGGTGGGGAACAAGAATGAGACCCCTCACTCACACCAGACCGAAACCGGCTTTAAGAGTAGCCGGAAAAACCTTAATAGAGCACAATTTGGATCAGCTCGTCGATTTGGTGGAAGAAGCTTTGATAGTGATAGGGTATGAAGGAGACGTAATAAAAAAAGAGATCGGTGAGAATTACCGAGGAATCAAAATAAGATATGTGACACAAGAAAAGCAATTGGGAACCGGAGACGCCGCAAAAGCGGCCTTGCCTTTTTTAGATGATCAATTTTTAGTGCTGAACGGAGATGATCTTTATAAGGGAGAGGATTTAAAAAAATGCATGGCTGAAAATTCCTGTATAATGGTTAAGCGAGTTGACGACCCCGATGGTTTCGGGCAAATTCTTCATGAAAACGGCAAAGTTAAGGATTTGATAGAAAAGCCGAACAAAAATGTCAGCAACCTGGTCAACATAGGAGCCTACTTTATAAACAAAAGCTTTTTTGATGAAAAAATAACAAAATCGAAGAGAGGAGAGTACGAAATTACGGATTACATCAAGTCTTATTTAAAGAGAGGAGATCTTCATTATCATGTTGCTGAAAGCTGGGATCCGGTCAGTTACCCTTGGAACTTACTGGAATTGACCGGCCACATATTTGATGACTTGGAAGAAAAAAAAGAAGGTCGGATAGAAGAAAATGTTTGTCTGAAAGAAAAGGTAGTCATAGAAAAAGGTGCCGTAATCAAGGCGGGAACCACCATAGAGGGCCCGGCTTACATAGGTAAAAATTCTGAAATCGGTCCGAATGCGTATATAAGACCGGGAACCAGCATTGACGAAGGAGTTAAAATCGGGCAGTCCGTAGAAGTCAAAAATTCCGTTATCGGAAGAAATACTCATATTCCCCATCTTTCTTATGTGAGTGATTCCGTTCTGGGAGAATGCTGTAGCTTGGGAGCGGGCACGATAACATCAAATTTTAAATTTGATAAGACGGAAGTAAAAACTGAAGTCAAGGGAGAAATTATGAGTACGGGGAGAAAAAAATTGGGAGCAATCTTTGGAGACGGAGTAAAAACGGGAATAAATGTCTCTTTGATGCCGGGAGTGATGATCGGTACCCGGGCCATGATTTATTCCGACACTACGGTTAATAAGAATGTTAAAAAAGAAAAAGTTTATAAAAAATGAAAAAATTAGTTTTGGGAATTGACGGAGGAGGGACCAATACTGACATAGCTTTGGCGGATTTGGAAGGTAATATCTTAAAAGAGATTGAAGCCGGCCCGGCCAGTCTCAGAAATACGGGAGTAGAAAATTCGTGCAGGAATATAAGCAAGGGTTTGGATTCGATATCTTTGGATGGAGTGACTTCGACTTTTATCGGCTTGCCGGCTTTTGCAGAGGAGCACAAAGACAAAGAAGAAAAGATAAGAGAAATACTATCTGAAAAAATACCTGGAGACATAAAGGTGGGGAGTGACCAGCTATCCGCCTTCCGATCGGGAACCGATTCTTCCGAGGGGGTGATCTTAATCGCTGGAACCGGAGGAGTGTCACGTGGATTTAAAGATGGGAAAACAATCAAGGTGAGCGGATGGGGCTATTTTGCAGATGAAGGGTCCGCCGTTTGGGCCGGAATCGAAGCCTATAGAAAGATTACTCGACAACTTGATGGCAGGATGAAAAAAAGTTTGATGACCGAAATGATTTTTGAAAAATGGAACCTTGAAAATGAAGATGATTTGAATAAAAAAATATATGAAAATCCCCCGGAGAATCTTCCCAAGATTTCCGTAATTGTCGATTATGCGGAAAGGGAAGGGGATGAAATTGCTCGGGAAATATTGAAAGAAGGAGCAACAAACTCCGCTTTTTCAGTTTTGAAAGTGGTAGAAATGATGGATTTGAAGAAGAATTTTCCCTTGGTTATTATTGGAGGAATGTTCAACTCCTCGTTTTATAAAAAGGAGTTCTCAAAAAAAATTATGGAAAATGTGAAAGCGAACATAATAAAACCCGAAAAAGGGCCGGTTTTCGGGGCGGTTAAGTTGGCAATAGAAAATTATGAAAAGAAATAATTTAAAAAAAGATTCGGAGCTTTTTAAAATAATTCAAAATGAGCGGAAGAGAAGAAAAGAAACCTTGGAGATGATTCCTTCTGAAAATCATACCTCACCGGCCGTTTTGGAAGCGATGAGCACGATATTGACTGATAAATATGCAGAAGGATATCCCGGAAAAAGATATTATGGAGGCAATGAATATATTGATGAAGTTGAAAATTTAGCCATTAAAAGAGCCAAAGAGATTTTTAAGACACCGTTTGTAAATGTTCAGCCCTATTCCGGCTCTCCGGCCAATATGGCTGTCTATTTTGCCTGCATGAATCCCGGGCAAAAGGTTTTGGGCATGAATTTGAAAGATGGAGGACATCTCACTCACGGATGGCCGGTCAGTTTTTCGGGAACTTATTACGAATCGATATTTTACGGAGTCGACAAGAAAAATCAATTGATAGATTTGAGTGAAGTGGAAAAAATTGTAAAAAAGGAAAAGCCGAAGCTTATTTGGGTTGGTGGATCCGCTTATCCGCGTGAATTCGATTGGAAAGGTTTTTCAAAAATAACGGGGGAAGCTTTTTTGGCTGCAGATATAGCACATATCGCCGGATTGATAGTAGCCGGGGTTCACAGCGATCCGGCTCCATATGTTGATATAATAACCACGACGACTCACAAAACTCTTCGTGGTCCGAGAGGAGGTATGATTATGGTTACCGAGAAAGGACTTGAAAAAGATCCCGATTTGGGACGAAAGATAAATAAAGCTGTTTTTCCCGGCCTACAAGGGGGACCTCATGAGCATCAAATAGCGGCTAAAGCGGTCTGTTTTGAAGAGGCGGCCAAGGCGGGATTTAAGGAGTATGGAAAAAAAGTGGTTGAAAATAATAAGATATTGGCACAAGAGCTGACAAAGAAAAATTTTGAGCTCGTTACCGGTGGTAGCGATAATCATCTTTGTCTTATTGATCTTAGAAATAAGAATATAGGTGGGGAAAAAGCGGAAGCTTTACTTGAAATGGCGGGAATTACCATAAATAAAAATGCCATACCGGATGATCCCGCTCCTCCCGCTGACCCTTCCGGAATAAGAATCGGTACACCGGCGATAACCAGTCGGGGAATGGGTGCTGATGAAATGATTGAAATAGCCGATCTTATTGATTGGGTTATTACCGAAAAGGATGAAAAAGCGGCTGAAGAAGCGGGTAGTAAGATTAAAAAATTAGCTGAAAAATTCCCATTGCCGTATGATTTTTAATTGCCAAAAATTAGCCTCAACTCGGCTTGAGGAGATAAGAAAAGATATTACGGACCGACTTTCTTTGGGAGTTGTTCAAATTGGTGAGGATTCGGTTTCTTCGGTCTTCATAAATGAGAAAAGAAAAGCGGCTGAGAAACTCGGAATCAACTTTAATCATTATCAATTTTCTGAAGATATATCCCTCAAAATTTTAAGAGAAAAGATGAAAAAATTTACCGATGAAGGGATTATTATCCAATTACCGATCAAGGGTAGATTGGAGACTCAGAAAGCCCTTAATTTGATTCCGTTTGAAAAAGATGTCGACGTATTATCCGAAAAGTCCTTGGGAAAGTTTTATACCGGCCGACTTGATATTTTGCCCCCGGTAGTTTGGGCGGTTGATCAAGTTTTAAAAGCGAACCGAATTGATATTGCAAAGAAGCATCTTGTCGTTGTTGGTCCGGGTAGATTGGTCGGAAAACCGACGGCTTTGTATGCTGCAAAAAGAAAAGCCACCGTTTCGGTTGTAGGTAAAAGTAGTCCAAACAAGGAAAAGGTTATTAAAATGGCGGATGTTGTCGTAACCGGAGTTGGGAAGCCGAAAATAATTACCGGGAATATGATTAAAAAGGGAGCAGTGGTGATTGATGCCGGAACTTCAAAGATAGACGGTGTGCTAACGGGTGATGTGGATACGGAATCGGTAAAAGAAAAAGCCTTGGTTACTCCCGTTCCCGGGGGAGTGGGACCCCTAACCGTAGTCGGCCTTTTAAATAATTTGGTAAGAAATGCTCAATCTTGATTTAACAATATTTGAATACATTCACCGATTTGCGGGTCAAAATTATTATCTTGATTTCACAAGTCACGCATTAGCTAAATTTTTGCCTTTCGGAATCATATTTCTTCTAATTCTTTTGACTATAAAAGACAAGGTTAAATATGGCCCCATAAGCTTTCAAGCCGTATTGGCCGGAATTTTCACCAAAATATTCATAGTTACACCTTTTGAGATATTCATGCCCCGAGAGAGACCCTTTGTGGTTTTGGGGTTTGACCCTTTGGTTCCCAAAGAGGCTTCGCCGGCTTTTCCCTCTTCTCATGCTACGTTTTTCTTCGCTCTTTCGACCGTTATCTTTTTTAAAAATCAAAGATTGGGAATATTTCTCTATATCTGTTCGATTTTAATTTCTTTATCCAGAGTACATACCGGACTCCATTGGCCCCTTGATGTGTTGGCCGGGGCTATGCTGGGTATTGCAACCGGATTGATTTTTCAAAAGATAAAGGAGAAAAGATCCCGCTAACCCCCTTTTTTACACCTCGTAGGTGTAAAAATAGGGTGTTTTTGAGAGCTACACTTTTTAAAGAGAGAAGATGGTTTTTCCAAGGTAAAAAATTGATCGGTTAGTCGCTTACCTGCTTAAATTAAATTATAATTAAAATAAAAAATCCGCTAAAAAGGCGGGATTTATAATTTATAGAATGAATATGAATGTGCCCGGGGTGGGAATCGAACCCACATGTCCTTGCGAACAGCGGATTTTGAATCCGCCCTGTATACCTGATTCCAGCACCCGGGCATGTTTTTTAATAGCGTAAAACTATTTTAATTAATTTTTTTTGTTTTGTAAAGAAGCACCCCCATTTTTACACCTACGAGGTGTAAAAATAGGGGTTGCATTTATTTTTGAGTATGTTATATTTACTAATAGTAATAGTTATCAATAAAATTATTACGAATAGATTGGGTCTCCTCTTAACCTTAATATCATTTAAATTAAAAAATATAGAAAATTAAAAATTAACCAAAAAAATTATGAACCATCAACTACCCGAACTCTCGTATTCTTATGATGCGTTGGAATCTTTTATCGATGAAAAAACGATGAAGATTCACCATACAAAGCATCATCAAGGATACATTGACAAACTAAACAAAACGTTACAAGGAACCGCTTTTGAAGATTGGGAGCTAAATAAGCTTTTGAAGGGGCTCGATGAGCTTCCGGATAAAATTAAAACCTCAGTCAGAAATAATGGCGGAGGCCATGCCAATCACATTCTTTTCTTCGGCGGCATGAGTCCTTCCGGAAAGAAGAGTCCGGAGGGAGATCTTTTGAAAATGATAGAAGAAGAATTCAGTAGTTTTGAAAATTTCAAAACTGAATTTGAAGAGGTGGCCGGATCTCATTTCGGATCAGGCTGGGCATGGCTGGTAAAGGCAGGCAAGGGCCTGGAAGTTTATTCCACTGGCGGACATGATAGCCCGGTAACGGACGGATATGAGCCTCTCTTAAATCTCGACGTTTGGGAGCATGCTTATTATCTGAATTATCAAAATAAGCGAGGAGAGTACATAAGTAATTTTTGGAATGTTGTTGATTGGGATGAAATTGAAAAGAGATTTGAAAAAGCTAAAAAGTAAATTGTTTTTGACAGTCGGCAAGCAATGAAAGCACCGGAATTTTCCGGTGCTTTTGTGTTTTTAATTTTTACACCTACGAGGTGTAAAAGTGGGGTTTTTAGTTAATATGTGCTAATATTGGAATTGAATTCTCTATTTATTTTATGAAATGAACAATCATTTTGAGCAAAAAAAACGAATTTATGAAAGCATGATCGACTTCGGTGTTATAGGTTCGGATGAAAATTATTCAATATCTTCCACGTTGCCGAATATTTTATATAAAAAAGAAGAGATATCGATGTCCGACTATCTGAAGGCATGGAATAATTTTTTGAATGAAAAGAAAGGAAATTTAAGCTTGTACGTTCATGTGCCGTATTGCATTGAAAAGTGTGCCTATTGCTACACTTCGAGCTCGAAACTGGAAAATGAAAGCGAATTGGAAGAGTATATAGATAGATTAATTTGTTATCTTAATTTTTTTGAGGAACACTTTAGAAATGAGGTTTTTGATAATTTGTATGTCGGGGGCGGGGATCCGGGAATACTTTCGGAGAAGCTTTTGGATAAGCTTATGAAGGCTGTGTTTTCAAATTTTGAATTTCGTAAAAATGGAGAACGTACAGTTGAAAATGATCCGAGAACAACAAATGAAAAGAAGTTGAAAATCCTAAAAAAATACGGAATAAACAGATTGAGTATAGGAGTCCAGTCTTTTAACGAAGAAGTTTTGGAGCTCAGCAACAGAATAAAACAAAAAGAAAAGAAGGTCCGAGAAGTGATAAGCGACGCTAAAAAAATCGGTTTTGACATAATCAATGTGGATTTGATGATAGGGCTCTATGAAGAGGATGAAAAATCAATAATTGAGAATTTTGAAAAGCTTGCTGAAATTGGACCGGATCGAATAAGCATATATCCGCTACAGCCTCAAGATAAATATTTGAAAAAGGTGTATAAAAAAGACAGAAGTACATTTTTCAAGATCAGAAAAAAGCTTTATAAGAAATCAGTCCCTGAAATTTTGAATATTGCAAAAAAGAATGATTACGACGTGAATAGAGAGCACTTAAGAGCAACTCAAAATGCCAATGATGCCAATTCAATAGCCTTCAAAAAAGAAAATAGCAGCCGTTTCAAAACCAATTATGTGGCATACCCCGTTGATGAAATGAATTCAATTTTAGGAGTCGGTCATATGGCTATGTCGAGAATCGGGAAAAAAATGGAGTGCAATGCCTTAAGATCTTTTGCGGAAGAGCCTGAAAACTACAATTTCGTAGGTTATTTATTGAGTCCGAAAGAGCAACTTATAAAACATATAATAACTAATCTTTCCTATAAAAGCAGCTTTTCTCTTCAAAAAATTAAAGATGATTATAATTTTAGTGAAAATCTAATTGAGGAAGTAAAAACAATATTTGAGAAGATGCAAGATTACGGTGTAGTGGAAATCAATGAATCGGAGATCAAGTTTAAGGTTGAAAATCCTCGGGAAAAGCTTCTTTATACACTTTTTCTTTTTGAGGAAAAAGATGTTATGAGCTTGTTGCCAGATTCGTGATTTGATTGAATAAGGCTTTTTGGCAAGTTATGTAGTTGATGGAGCAAACAATAAAATAGTTTTACAAAAGCTAAAAATTGTAATTAACGAAACTTGTGATATAAAGAAAGACAACGAACCAAAGTCTTCCCGCACAATTAATCGACTTTATAACTCTTAATGCTCAAAAGTAATTTTTAACAATCATATGAATAAAAATATCAGGACTGCAGAATTCGTAACACCCTCACATCCGGATAAGGTTTGTGATCAAATATCGGACGCCATTTTGGATGAATGCTTGAAGAAAGATAAAAATAGTAGAGTGGCTGTGGAGGTCATGGGTGGGCACGGAGAAATTAAAATAATGGGAGAAGTAACAACCAAAGCGAAGGTAGATTATGAGGGTTGCGCGCAAAGAATATACAGCCAATGTGGATACGATCAAAAAATTTCAGTCGAAGTAAATATTTCCAAGCAAAGTCCCGAAATATCTCAAGGAGTGGATACGGGCGGTGCCGGAGATCAGGGAATAATGGTCGGTTATGCGTGCAGAGAAAATTCGGAATTCATCCCTCAGGAGCATTTTTTAGCCAAAAGTTTATGTAAATTTTTGTATGAAAAACATAAGAAAGACGGGAAAACTCAAGTAACGATTAACGAAAACAAAGTGGATCTCGTCGTGGTAAGCATGGCCGACCTTAAAAAGGAGGAAATTGAAAAGATGGTAAAATTATGGATTTCGGAGAATGATTTCAATGTTAATTTTGAGGGATGTAACATTATAATCAATCCGGCCGGAGATTGGGCTATGAGCGGTTTTGATGCTGACGCCGGGCTTACGGGCAGAAAAATAGTTGTTGATTCATACGGACCCCGAGTTCCGGTCGGTGGAGGATGCTTTTCCGGAAAAGATCCCACTAAAGTCGATAGGAGCGCCGCTTATATGGCAAGAAAGGTCGCTCTTGATTATCTTAAAAAAAATGGTGCCGACGAGGCTTTAGTGAGATTAGCTTATGCAATAGGAAAAAGAGAGCCGGTAATGAAGATTGTAGAGCTTGACGGCAAAACGGAACGGATAGAAGGGTATGATCTAACTCCCCGGGGAATAATCGAGTCTTTGGACTTAAAGAGGCCCATTTATCAAAACTTATCCGGGATGGGTCATTTCGGAAGGAAGGATCTTCCCTGGGAAAACTGAACAAGGTCTATCAAAGCAACGTTAAAAAACAAAAAGCAAATCATATTACACTTTTTTCGGTTCGAATTTTGCTTAAATCAAAGCCCTACTTATTTTTATTGAAGCGAGACTGAATCGGATTTTAGTTTCTTCCTCTTGTTTTGAGTTGAATATTTTTAAGACTTCACCAATAAAATATCAAGCTTCGTTTTTGTAGCTTATCTATTTTTAATAAATTTGCTAAACTTAAATAAAAGGTAAACAAAAAAACTATGGTTAAGAAAAATTTAAAACATATAATAGCTTTTCTTATCGTCGCCTTGCTTCTGTTTTATCATTTTTACGGTCCCGCCGGACCGGTTGATCCGGAAGAGCCGACTTTGGAAGGGATTATATATCAGCTTGATGAAAATCAGTTTTTGATGGCCGAAGGGATTCTTTCCGAAGAGTATCGGGACCCCGCTGATTTGAGAGGGGATGCGGCTTATATGACTGTAACCGAAGACACTGAAATCATCGATATTGATGGAAATCTTACCGATTTTGAAAATTTGGAAATCGGAAATAAGGTGCAGGTTTGGGTTGACGGCCCGCTTATGGAAAGCTATCCGATGCAAGGAGAAGCTTCCGTGGTAAAAGTGATTGAAAAAACGGAAGCCATGAAAACTTATGAAAGCAGAAGAATGGGTGTTTCTATGAGAATTCCTCGAGAAGCAACTGCTAATTATGAAGAAGGAAGGCTGAAGGTAACCTATGTCGGGCCCGATAGTCAAATGACGGAAATAACGGATGGATTTACCTTTTTCTTGGAAGTTGTTGGAGCAGTCGATTTGGAACGGTTGGCTAATGAAAAAATGGAGGAAGAGTCTGAGATTCTGGAAATTATTTCCGAAGTGGAAAGTAAAAGTTTTGCCGACAGGGAAGGATACGGCTTTACTGCGGAGGGTGGCCTGGGTAATGAAGTCGAATATTTCATATATGAAATTGATGACAAGGCAATAATCACATCTCGAAGTGTAATGGATCCCAATGAGGAAGGGTACTTGGAGAAGGTTGAAAATATGGTCTCAACAATTGAGGTCGATGAAGATCTGCTTGTTGTTGACAATGATGTTGACAATGATTGTGTGGTAAGTGGGTGTAGCGGAGAGCTTTGCGAACCGGAACCCATGGAAAGCACTTGTGAACATTTACCGGGAGCCGAGTGCTTAAATTATGCCGATTGTCGCTTAGTGGAAGAAGAATGTGGCTGGATTCTTTCCGAAGAGGCAGCTCGCTGTTTTACGGAGGTAGAAGCGGAATGGGGTCCGGAAGTGAGAGATTCTCGAATAGGATACCTTTTTGAAAAAGCCGAAGAAATCTCAAATCAAAATTAAATTGTCTATGCGAAAAGTGACCATAATAGGAGCCGGCTTCGTAGGTAGTACTATCGCTTACAGCTTAATTATGGAAGATAATTTGGAAGAAATTGCGCTTATTGATATAGATCACGAATTGGTAGAAGCGGAAGTCATGGATTTGCAGCATTCGGTTCCTTTCAGGGGAAATACGAAAGTTAAAAACGGAAGTTATAAAGATGTTCGAGACAGTAAAATAGCTATAATAACTTGTGGAGCTTCGCAAAAAGAAGGAGATACCAGATTAGACCTAACGACAAAAAATTTACAGATAGTAAGTGAAGTCGCCGAAAAAATTTTTTCGGAAAATCCGGAAGTGATTTTGCTTATCATAACCAATCCCGTGGACATATTGACTCATTACATCGGAGAGATGTATCCGGATAAAAAAGATCGAATAATAGGTTCGGGAACCATTTTGGATTCGGCCCGGTTCAGATCTCTTTTAAGTCAAAGGCTTCAAGTCAGTCCCCAGAGTATACATGCCTATATAGTTGGAGAGCATGGAGACAGCGAGTTGCCTCTTTGGTCTACAGCCACCATCGGAAATGTCTCTTTGGAAGATTTTTCCGATTTAACTGAGAATGAAAAAGAGGAAATTTTTCAAGAGGCCAAAAATGCCGCTTACTCAATAATAAAGGGTAAAAGTGCTACTTATTACGCTATCTCCGCCGGTGCCGGCCAGATAACGGAATCGATTCTTTTTAACAAGCGCAGGGTTTTACCGGTTTCACATGATCCGAAAGGAAGGTGCGGAGTAGAGGGGATAAGTCTAAGCCTACCGGTGGTTATCGGTGAAAACGGAATAGAGAAAAGATTTGATTTAAAAATATCAAAAGAAGAACGAGCCCGCCTCAAATATTCAGCTGATAAACTCAAAAAAGCTTATAAAAAAATAGATTAGATATTGTCTTTTTTTCAAAATGGAAGTATAAAGAAATAAACCAAAAAATATAAGTATTATGGAAAAAGAAAAAAAGGAAGAATTAAAGAAAGAAATCAAAGAAGAAGTTTTCAAAAAGATTAAAAAAGAAATCAGCGAAGACGATGATTCACCCGGTGGATTATTTATTCCGGCCGGAGTTTTAGCCGGTTTGGGATTCGGATTTTTGTATAACGAAATAGTTGCAGGCTTATTTATCGGTTTGGGTATCGGATTTCTTCTTTTTGCGACTTATGAAATATTGAGATCGATCGGGAAGAAGTAATTTATTTGTAAATCTGAAAAATGATACGGTGTCGGATTCGTTTTTGCAGTGATAATGATTAACAAACATAAAAAACCTTATTATCTTGAAAATAGCTGTCTTTGTTTGTTAGACTTGGATAGTGCTCATTGACGGAAATAATTTTGCAAACTGTTAAATAAATTATTAATTAATCGTTAAATAGAATGCGGAATGAGGAAGTGATCAATTATATAAATAAACAGCTGGAAGCCGGTTATTCCAGAGCTGAAATTGAAAAAGCTCTTATTGATGCCGGGTGGAGTAAAGAAGAGATAAGTGCATCCTTCGATTCATTATCCGGATCCGAAGATGAAAAGTCGACTGTTACTGGAAAAACGGACCGGTCAAGCTCAGTAGGGCTATCAAAAAAATTGCGAATAACGGACAAGAAAAAACCGATAATTATTAGCCTTGCATTAATTTTACTTTTTTCTTTGTCAGTTTTCGGCGGTTTTTACTTAAGTGGAGAAGATGATTCGGAAGAAAAAGATCAAGTCAGTGAGGAGGTTGCTGAAGAGGAAGAGGGGCTTATTGAAGAGGAAGAAGATGAAGATATCGTCGAACCGGACAGAGAAAGGCCCTTTTTCGGAAGTGATGCGGGACTTTTGGCAGAGGAGTGGATTAAAACGGAGTCCCCGACATTTACGGAGCGCGGAGGTGACAACCTAAGACTTCTCGACACTGAAGAGGTCGACGAATCTGTTTTTGAAGTCAGTTTTAGTTTTGAACCCACTTATTCCGGCTATGGCCCGGTTGAAGAAGGGGAGGATTTGGAGGAAGCTGAGTCCTCTCATGTTATTGTGATTACCATTGACCGGCGCGAGGTTGTAGAAGCCGTCATTGATGATGAATTTAAGGAGTTAAACAGGTAGTTAATTAACGGATAAGATCAAAAATTATCTTTCATTTTTTTGAATTTCAATATCCCACTTTTAATTTTAACTCATACTTTAAAAAGATTTGGCTGAGTTCGTTGAATGTCTTTACAACGACACTTTTTGTTTTATGGGCAATTGTTTTCAGATGTTAACAAGGTGCAACCGTTTTTATTTTTTATGTTAAGCTTAAATTAAAATAATGAGATAAGATGAAAATAGTTTTTATTGATTCGTTTTACATCAGCAAGGAAAAAAGATTAAAGTGTTCGGGGCTGGGCATAATCAGTATCGGAACCATTTTAAAAAATGAAGGGCACGATATCGATATTATTTTTCCTCATAATTTGTTTTTTAAAAATGAGCTTTTTGAGAAAGACCCGATAAGAAAGAGTATTGATTCATTGGTTTCCATTATAGAAGAAAAAGACCCCGAAGTAGTTGGTCTTTACGGCATTTGTAACACTTATCATATTAATCTGAAAATTGCGGAAAAGATAAAAAAAAGGAATAAAAATGTCAAAATTATTTTTGGGGGACCGCATGCCACCGCAACGGCAAAACTATCAATGGACGCATTCCCATTCATAGACATCATAGTCAAGGGAGAAGCGGAGGCGATGATCGGGGATCTCGTATCGGCAATTGAGAAAAAGTCTTCTCTTTGTGATATTCCTGCAATTGTTTATAGAAAAGACGGTAAAATTGTTGAAAACGAGAAAATAAAGCTTATTGATGATTTGGATCAATTACCGGTTCCGGACTATTCTCTTGTTGATGACTTTGACAAAATGAGCATAGTTCCGATTGATCCGGGCAGAGGATGCCCCTTTAATTGTCATTTTTGTTCTACCAGCAGGTTTTGGAAAAAAAAGTTCAGAATGAAAAGCGTTGAAAGATTGGTTGATGAAATTGAGTTACTGCATAAAAAGCATAACAAGCGTATTTTTTCCTTTTTACATGATAATTTTACTTTTGATAAGAAAATAGTTATTGAATTCTGTGATTTGCTTATCGAAAAAGAATTAAAAATCAAATGGTTTTGCTCTGCCAGAATTGATACACTCGACAAGGAGATGATTTTTAAAATGAAAAAAGCGGGTTGCCATGCGATATTTACGGGAGTGGAAACCGGATCTCCCAGGATGCAAAGAATAATAAATAAGAATATCGATTTGGAAAAAGCATGGGAGAATTTTAAAATTTTGGATCAGGTGGGAATAAATTTTAATATCTCATTGATTTATGGATTTCCTGAAGAGACGGAAGAAGACTTCAATCAAACATTAAGATTTTTAATAAAACTATTTACTCTTGAAAGTATGATGAGAGCCAATCTCATGTATTTCAGAATAATGCATGGAACAAAATATTATGAAAAATATTTTGATGAAAGTGCAAAACTTTTAAGTGTTGATGAGAAGAAAGATCCGCTTTTGTCTTCTTTAACAATCAGCAAAAAATCTTTTCTATTCGGAGAAAAACTTTTTTCCGATTTTAGAGAAATATTTTCACATTTTTACAAGGTTAATAATTTATTTGATGATTTCGGACAAAGTTTTGACGCTTTCCACCATGTTTTGATAAGGTCTCTTACGAGAAATTACAAGAAAACACTTGATAAAGTATTAATTTTTTATGAGGATAGTCCAATTGAATTCTACCGAGATCTCGAGAATTTCGAGCCCAATTTTACCGGAAGCAAAATAAATAATATTTTTCGTAATTTCATGGAGCAAGATAGAGGCGATGACAGAAAGTGGAAGGAGGCTCAAAAACAGTTCGAAGTCGAGTTGCGGAAAAATAAAAATAAGTTTTTAAAAAGTTTGGGAGGCAGAAAAACTTCTAAAAAAATAAAAGACTTCAATAAAAGAAAAAAAACGGAAAAAGGGACTTATAAAAGGATCGATGTGGTTATAGAGGAGATTAAAAATGGAAAAATTAAGGCAAAAGATACAAGAAAAGAAGAGGAAAAAACGCTATCTTTCAATAGCGAAACATTGTTTATCGAAACATATCTGCTGGAGGAAGATTTTAGCGAAAAAAACAAAGAAGTCGATTTTAAAAAAATGAGAAGAGGCGACGAGGTAACCGTATTCGGAAATGAAAAAGACGGAAAATTAGAATGTTTATTGGTTAAAAAAATCATAGCTTTGGATAAATTATTCATTAGGCCTTGACTTGAAGTGATGATTTTTAAATTTATGAAGATTACAAGGATTTAAATTTATTAATCTATTTTAAATAATTTAAAATATTAGACTCTTATTAGCTAACCAACATCCAAATATGTCCGATAAAAAAGTGGTAAAAATACTGGCAAAAAGATTCATCACTCATGATGTAAAGAGCTTTATTGTAGAAAAGCCTGACGGTTATTCATTCGAACCGGGGCAGGCCACGAAAGTAGCAATAAATAAAAAGGGTTGGACCGAGGAGGGTAGGCCCTTTACATTCACATCACTGAACCGAGACAAAGTATTGGAGTTCATAATTAAAGGATATTACGATCATGACGGAGTAACCAAAAATATACATGAACTGGAAACGGGAGAAGAGCTGCTCATCGGGGATCCATGGGGAACGATAAAGTACAAAGGCGAAGGAACTTTTATAGCCGGAGGTGCGGGGATAACGCCCTTTGTAAGTATTTTGAGAGATTTGAAAAAGAAGGAGGAGATTAAAAATAATAAACTTATTTTCAGCAACAAAACCGCAAAGGATATAATTTTAGAAAAGGAATTGAAAGAAATATTTTCGAAAAAGCCGAACAATTTAATATTGACTCTGACCGATGAGAGCAAAAAAGGTTATGAAGATAAAATGATTGATGAAGAGTTTCTAAAAAACAAAATAGATAACTTTTCCCAAAAATTTTATCTTTGTGGCCCTCCGGCTTTCAATGAAGACATATCCGCCTCTTTAAAAAGTTTGGGGGCTAATCCGGAAACATTGGTTTTTTAAAAAAGCCAATTATTTGACCGGTTATATGTTGATTACCTCAAAATATAAGTCCTAACCGATCCAGCCGATTCGACTCCTTATTTTATTGGTGAGTGTTATCTGATATAATCTTAAAAATTTTAATGAGCAAAAGAAGTAAAATATTTAATCATGAGAAGTGAAAATTTAA
>Ga0207421_10004497_pt1 | contig 16003 bp, 14 predicted proteins | sample SodLakKL_010_SED_4_FD_187542 | JGI IMG/M metagenome (GOLD analysis project Ga0207421, IMG submission 187542) | Alkaline sediment microbial communities from Lake Tanatar, Kulunda Steppe, Russia - 8KL_010_SED (SPAdes) (version 2) | ecosystem: Environmental > Aquatic > Non-marine Saline and...
CTCCCGCTTGCGGGAGAGGGGCCGGGGGTGAGGGCCGGGCCCGGCGCTGAGCCCCCACCCCAACCCTCCCCCGCAAGCGGGGGAGGGAGCTTTCATGATCCCGGGTGGCGCAGAGGGCCATGGGAGTTAGCATCAAAATTCAGCCACGGATGGACACGGAACACGCGGAATGGAGTTTGAATCATGTGTTCCTGCTTGCTTCCGTGTTCATCCGTGTGTTTCCGTGGCTTTTTTTACGCTTCGGGGTCGCACGCCACCGGCGTTTTGACCTGCATCCGGAACTGACCGGCCTGCCGCGGGTCGATGGCAGGTAACAGGGACGGGGGCGACGATGCAGACACTCATCCACTGGGCGGAACGGGGCCGGCTCCCCGACGCCCTGATTCGCTTTGGCATTCGCCAGCTGCTTCGCCGGCGTCTGAGCGACAAGGGGCGGGACGTGGAACGGGACATGGAACGCCGGGAGGCGCTGCTGCAGACCATGCGCGGCGCTCCGGCCGCGCTTTCAACCGACGTCGCGAACGAACAGCACTATGAGGTGCCGTCCGGCTACTTCGAGCAGTGTCTGGGCCGGCACCTGAAGTACTCGTGCTGCCTTTGGGATGGAGACACGCCGGACCTGGATGCCGCCGAGGCCCGTATGCTCGCGCTGACCTGCGAGCGCGCGGGGCTGGCCGACGGCCAGCGCGTGCTTGAACTCGGCTGCGGCTGGGGATCGCTGTCGCTGTGGATGGCGGAGCACTATCCGGGCAGCGAGATCGTCTCGGTATCGAACTCGAGTTCGCAGCGCGACTTCATCGAGGCCCGCCGCGACCAACGGGGACTGAAGAACCTCCGGGTGATCACCGCGGACATGAACGTCTTTGCGCCGGAGGAAACCGGCTTCGACCGCATCGTGTCGATCGAAATGTTCGAGCACATGCGCAACTGGGAGGAACTGTTGCGGCGAGCGGCGGACTGGCTGGTGCCCGGGGGGCGGCTGTTCATGCATGTGTTCGCGCACCGCGAGCACGCCTATTTCTTCGAGAGCGAAGGGTCCGACAACTGGATGGGGCGCTACTTCTTCCGCGACGGGCTGATGCCGTCGGACGATCTGGCCCGCCACTTCCAGCGCGATTTGCGGGTGATCCGGCAGTGGCGGGTGAGCGGCCGCCACTACGAGCGCACCTGCAACGAATGGCTGCGCCGCCAGGATGCGGCGCGGGAAGCGATCCTGCCTTTGTTCGACGAAACCTACGGTCGCGACGCGGGGATCTGGTTCCAGCGCTGGCGGATGTTCTACATGGCCTGCGCGGAGCTGTTCGGCTTCCGGAACGGGAACGAGTGGTTCGTTTCGCATGTCCTGTTTGAACGCCCGGCGACGTGATCGCAAACGAGGGAGTTGACGGCATGGCGACTTTCATTCTTGGTCTGCTCGCGGCGATCGCGCTGATGAGCTTCGTCTGGATCTGGAGCGTGCCGCTTCGCGACGCGAGTTTGGTGGACCGCTTCTGGGGCGTCGGTTTCATCGTGGTGGCATTGGTCTGGTGGCTCCTGTCGGGCATGCCGGCGACCGGCTGGGTGATGCTGGTGCCGGTGATCGTCTGGGGTCTGCGCCTGTCGGGGCACATCACCTGGCGAAACTGGGGCCACGGGGAGGACGCGCGCTACACGGAAATGCGCGAGGACCGATCCGACTATGCCTTCGCGGTGCGCAGTCTCTTCACCATCTTCTGGCTGCAGGGCGCACTGGTGGCAGTGATCGCATTGCCGATGTTTGCCAGCGTCCGTGGCGGCGAGCCCGTCTGGGCTCTGGTCTGGCTGGGCTGGGCGGTCTGGCTGTTCGGATTCCTGTACGAGAGCATCGCCGACTGGCAGCTGGCGCGTTTCAAGGCGGATCCGGAAAACCGCGGCGAGGTGATGGACCGGGGCCTGTGGCGTTTCAGCCGGCACCCGAACTACTTCGGCGAGATCGTGCTGTGGCTCGGCTTCGGTCTGATCGGACTCGCGTTCGGGGGCTGGTGGGCCCTGCCGAGCGTGGCGCTGATGATCTTCCTGATCCTGCGGGTCTCGGGCGTCGCCCTGCTCGACCGCCGGATGACCGAAGCCCGCCCCGGCTATCGCGAGTATGCGGAGCGCACCAACACCCTGATCCCGGGACCGCCGAAGGAATCTGCGGGGTAGACACGGCCCCGGCTCCATGGGCGGAAAATCGTGCAGCTCTCCGCTCTCCCGCTTGCGGACAAGGTGCCCAAGGGCCGGGGACAGATTTGCAAATCTGCCGCCGGGTACGCCGCACTGTGCCCCGCCCGGAGGGCTTGCCGAACGTTCCCGCTCGGTGCAAGCTCGTGAAAACGTGCCCCATGCGACGCTCCGATGCCTTCCGGGCCGCGAAACGATACAATGCCCCGATGACCGCCATCTGCACATCGCCGGACGTGACCTTGCGGGTGTCGCATGCCTTCTGAGGCCCCGGGCGCCAGCCGCGAGAGCCTGCGCGCGATAGAGCTGAAGGGCCGCATGATGCTGGTCTCCGTCCTGCGTCTGAACACGGCCGACGCGACGGAGCTCGATGCCGCGCTCGAGGCCCGCATGGCCGAGGCCCCCGACCTGATGCGCGACATGCCGCTGGTGATGGACCTCGAGGGCCTGGGGGCACTGCCAGTGGCCGAGTTGCTGGTGACCGTGGAACGCGTGCGCCGGCACGGCTTCAAGCTGATCGGCATCCAGCAGGGCGAGGTTGCGACTGCCCCGGTGGGCGAGGCCTGTGGATTGCCGCTGCTGGTCCTGGGCGCAAAGTCTGGCGATGCCGCCGCGCGCAAGAGCGCGCCCGAAGCGCCGGCGCCGGAGCCGCCGGCAGCGCCGGCTCCGGCGCCGGCGGTTCACACGCCGACCCGGGTGGTCACGCAGCCGGTGCGCTCGGGTCAGCAGATCTACGCGCGCGGCGGTGATCTGATCGTGATGGGAGCGGTGTCCGCGGGCGCGGAGGTTCTGGCCGACGGGCACATCCACGTCTATGGCACCCTGCGCGGCCGGGTCCTCGCCGGTGTTCGGGGCCTGGCCACGGCAAACATCTTCTGTCGGCGTCTGGATGCCGAACTGATCTCGATCGGCGGACATTACCGGATCGCGGAGGACATCCTCGACAGCGAGCGCGGCGAGAACCGGTTGGTTACGCTGGCCGGCGAAACCATCAGAATCACCGAAATCTAGGCGGTCGAAAGGCGCCATATTCAAGGAGATGCAGGCTCTATGGCACGCATTGTAGTCATTACCTCGGGCAAGGGCGGCGTGGGCAAGACCACCACGGCGGCAGCCCTGGCCACCGGGCTCGCCATGCAGGGGCGAAAGACCGCGGTTGTCGACTTCGACGTGGGCCTGCGCAATCTCGACCTGATCATGGGTTGCGAACGCCGCGTCGTGTACGACTTCGTGAACGTGATCAATGGCGACGCCAACCTCCGCCAGGCGCTGATCAAGGACAAGCGGACCGAAAACCTCTTCATCCTTCCCGCGTCGCAGACCCGGGACAAGGATGCGCTGACGACCGAAGGCGTGGGGCGCGTGCTGGACGAGATGTCGCGGGAGTTCGATTTCATCGTCTGCGACAGCCCCGCCGGCATCGAGTGGGGCGCGCTGATGGCCTCCTATTACGCCGACGAGGCGATCGTGGTGACCAACCCGGAGGTGTCGAGCGTCCGGGATTCCGACCGCATGCTCGGTATCCTTGCGAGCAAGACGAAGAAGGCCGAGCAGGGCGAAGGGGCGATCGAGGCACGCCTCCTGCTGACCCGCTATTCGCCTGCACGGGTGGAAAAGGGCGAGATGCTCAGTATCGAGGACGTGCAGGACATCCTCTCCATCGACATGATCGGGGTGATCCCGGAGTCCCAGGCGGTGCTCAATGCCTCCAACTCCGGTGTACCGGTCGTGCTCGACGAGGAGTCCGACGCGGGGCAGGCCTACATCGACGCGGTCGCCCGCTTCCTTGGGGAGGAACGCCCGCACCGCTTTACCACGCTCCAGAAGAAAGGCTTCTTCGGACGCCTGTTCGGGGGCTGACCGGCATGGGTATCTTCGACTACTTCCGCTCTCCGAAGCCCAAATCAGCCTCCCTGGCCAAGGAGCGGCTGCAGATCATCGTCGCCCGGGAGCGCGCGCACCGCTCGGGTCCCGACTATCTGCCGGCGCTGCACCGCGAGATCGTCGCGGTGATCCGCAAATACGTGCAGGTGAACGAGGACGCCGTCCAGATGAACCTCGAGCGCGAGGGCGACTGCGAGGTCCTCGAACTGAACATCACCCTGCCCGAGAAGGAGTAGGGCCGGTTTGTCCTGAGAATTGAGCCACGGAAGGACACGGAAGGCACGGATAATCAAGGATATCCAAACGCTTCTTCATCCTCGAAGGCGGCGCGTCTGGCCAGGCTGGCCAGGATCGTTAGCGGCGCAGGAAGCGCAGCCAGGCCCAGATGTTCAGCAGGCTCATCAGCGACTGGGCGACGTAGGTGTAGGCGGCGGCCTTCAGTATCCGTTCGGCGTGCGGGTAGTCGGTGTCGTGCAGGTAACCGCCCTCGCGCAGCATCGGCATCGCCCGCCCGAAACTGGCGTCCAGCTCTGTCGGCAGCGTCACCAGATGGACGATCGCGGCCAGACCCATGGACAGCAGGCCGGCGAGCAGGAACATCGCACCGGGTGCGGGATGGCGGGTGATGATCGTGATCACGGGGATCGCCAGCATCAGGAAGGCACCCAGGCGCTGACCGCTGGATGCCCATCGCACCAGTTCCCCGCGCAGGCGCAGGGGCGTGTAGCCCTCGGCGTGCTGTACCGCGTGCCCCACCTCGTGCGTGGCCACCGTCACCGCGGTCAGCGAGCGCCCATGATAGTTGCCCTCGGAGAGACGCACCGCCCGGGCCTCCGGGTCGTAGTGATCGCCCTGGCCCTCGGCGACTTCCACCGACACGTCGTGCATGCCCCGTTCGTTGAGCAGATGGCGCGCCAGCTCGCTGCCGGTGCCGTCGTAGCGATCGGCCGGTTCGCTGTATTTCTCCATCGTCCTGCGCACCCACCAGCTGGGCCCGTAGGTCACCAGCAGGATGAGCGGAATGAGGATGATCAGTAGCCTTCCCATGCCTCATAATCTATTCGATTCGGGCGCCCGGCGCCGTTTCCCGCCCCTGCTTCGGGGGATGCCGGAGATGCTCCGCGATCACGGAAATATGCCGGTGGCGCGTCTCCGACTCCAGGCAACGCAAGGTGGCCCGCATGACCGTGATGCGAGAGTCAGGGGCGATCCGGATGCGTCGCTGCCGCAGAGCCGGATCCGAGCTGCAGGGGCACCAGCCAGTCCGGGCCGAGCTGAGCCATCTGGCGCTCGACCCAGCGCGCTCGCCGGAACACGTCTGCGGAGGGCCGGGAGGGCGAATAGGTCCGCGGGTTGGGCAGCACCGCCGCGAGCAGCGCCGCCTGTTCCCGGCTCAACTCTCGTGCCGGGATACCGAAGTGGTACTGTGCCGCGGCCTCGATGCCGAAAATGCCCGGTCCCCACTCGGCCACGTTCAGGTAGACCTCGAGGATGCGCGCCTTCGGCCAGAGCGTCTCGATGGCCGCGGTGAAACCGGCCTCCAGCAGTTTGCGTGTCAGGCTTCTGCCGTGCCAGAGGAAGACGTTCTTCGCGGTCTGCTGACTCACCGTACTGGCGCCGCGCAGGCGTGCCCCCTGCCGGTGCGCGTTCAGGGCCTCCCGCATCGATTGCCAGTCGAAGCCGCGGTGCTGTGGAAAGCGCTGGTCCTCGGCCGCGATCACCGCAAGCGGCACATGGAGCGGCAACGCGTGGATCGGCTGCCAAGTGTGGCGCAGCGAGGGCGCGCTCGGGCCCGATGCCGGGCTGAGCATGTACATCGAGTACGGCGGATCGACCCAGCGCAGCAGCAGGATCAGAAGCAGCAGGAGGGCCACGAGCAGGCCCAGCACCAGCACGGCGGTACGCAGGATCCGGCGGGCGAGCGGCCCGCGCCTGCGCCGCCGCGGGCGCCGGGTGCGTCGTGTCGAGCGAAACCGCCTCATCGGGCCATTCTGCCAGACGCCTGCGGGCGCCATCCGCCGCCACGGCCGCATCCGGGGTGAACTTCGTCCGCGGCAACGGGCCGAAACGCCTGTGTGCTTATCGGCCACGGGTGGAGAAAGCGATGTCGGAACCGGACGCGATCCAGGCAGCGAGTGTCGATCCCGAAGAGGTCGCCCGTTACCAGCGGCTGGCGGAAACCTGGTGGGACGAGCACGGGCCCTTCTGGCCGCTGCATCTGCTGAACCGGGTCCGCACCGGCTGGATCGTGGAGCAGCTCGCCCGGGAACTCGGGCGCGATCCCGACGGGCCGGAGCCGCTCGCCGGTCTTCGGATGCTGGACGTCGGTTGTGGCGGCGGCATTCTCTCGGAGAGCATGGCGCGCCACGGAGCACAGGTCGTCGGGATCGACGTGACCCCGCGCAACCTGATTGTCGCCCGGCAGCACGCTCAGAACAGCGGCCTCGACGTCGACTACCGGCACGTCGCGCTGGAGGACCTGGAAGACGACGGCTTCGACGTGGTGCTGAACATGGAGGTGATCGAGCACGTGCTCGATCCCGCCAGCTTCCTGCAGCGCTGCATGGAGAAAGTCCGCCCGGGCGGCTTTCTGGTGCTCGCGACGTTGAACCGGACGCTCGCCGCCTACATTGCCGGCATCATTGGCGCCGAATACCTGTTCCGCCTGCTGCCCCGTGGCACGCACCAGTGGCGGCGCTTCGTGCGGCCCAGCGAGATGACCCGTCCGCTCGAGGCCGCCGGCTGGCGCGTGACCGGCCGTTCCGGCGTCGCCGTGAACCCCGTGCGGCGGAGGATGCGCCTGACCCGCTACGAAGGGGTCAACTACATGCTGATGGCGCGCGCCCCCGAAGACCGCTGAACATCGGACCCGAATCTGGAGGAATCCCATGGACCACCTTCCCTACCGCTTCACCACGCCGACCGGCGACGCGATCTCCTTCGAGTTCGAACTGCATCCCGAGACCGGTTCCGCGACCCGGGTCTATCAGTTGCTGGATCGCCTGCTCTATACGCTGAACCACGAGATCGCGGTCCTCGGTGACACGCACAACGGCGATCTGCTGCAGGCGCTGGCGATGGCGATTGCAGTGCGCACCGAGATGATTCCGGCCGACCCGGAACTCAAACGCCAGCTGGCGCAGGGTGTCGTCGAAACGGCCCTGCGCTCGCTTCAGAACGCGCAGCACGAAATGACCCCCTCCGGCCACGCCTGACGCGGGCCATTGCGGCCCTGACGATCATCGCGACAAGCGCCACGCCGGACCATGAAAGCTCCCTCCCCCACCTGTGGGGGAGGGTTGGGGTGGGGGCGCAGCGCCGGGCCCGGCCCTCACCCCCCGGCCGCTCCCCCGGAAGCGGAAGAGCGGAGCAAACGCGTGACCTTCACGCCAACCCCGTGCCGTGCGAGCAGCGCGGTGCCGTGGGCGGCCTGCTCGTGAGCGGCGCGGTGGACCGGAACCCCCAATATCCGCTCCCGGATCGCCGTCCACTGGGGGTTCGCCGCCCCGCCGCCGACGCTCGCGACGGCCTCGATCGCCGGCGCACCGAGTGCCCGCAACCGCGCATAGCCGTCCGCCTCGATGCGCGCGATCCCCTCGAGCAACCCGTGCAGGAAATGCGCGTCGCTCGCCGGGCGCGGGCTCAGTCTTGGCGCGAGGCCCGGGTCGCTGACCGGAAAGCGCTCGCCGGGACGGTTCAGCGGGTAGTAGTCGAGGCCCGAGCCCGCCCGCGCGTCGATGCATTCGCTCAGGGCCCGGATCTGCCGGGGCCCGAAGTGGGCCGCCAGCACCGCGCCGCCGCTGTTGGAGGCGCCGCCCGCCAGCCAGTGGCCGAGCACACGGTGGCTGTAGACACCGGCATCGGGGTCGAACAGCGGCCGCTCGCAGAGCTGCTTCAGCACCAGCGTGCTGCCCAGGCTGGTGACGCCGACCCCCGGCCGCTCCACAGCGGTGGCCAGAAACCCGGCGACGCCGTCGGTGGTGCCGGCAACCACCTGGCTGCCCGGGTGCAGGCCCGTCTCCGCCGCGGCGGCTTTTGTCACGGTGCCCAGTGGCGTTCCGGCCGGCACGACCTCCGGGAGCCGGTCCGCCAGCGGGCCGAGCAGCTCCCGCCACCAGCGCGGCCATGTCCCGGCCACCGGGTCGTAGCCAAGCTTCAGCGCGTTGTTCTCGTCACCCCGGTCGAAGCGACCGAGCAGGCGACCGGTGATCCACTCGGCCTGGTGCAGCACGTGCGCCGCCCGCCGGAGGCAGCCCGCGTCGCGCAACCACAGGAATTTGGCCGCGGAGGCGGCGGGCCCGTGAGCGGCCGACTCGCGCGGCGCGATTCCGGCCAGTTGGCGTGCCTGTTCCACCGCCCGGGCATCGTCGTACAACAGTGCCGGAGAGACCGCTTCGCCCGCTGCGTCCGTCGCCAGCAGGGTCGCCGAAGTGCCGTCCACGGCCACCGCAACCGGTTCCGTCGGCAGCCCGGCCGTCGCGTCCCGCAGCAACGCGCGCACGGCCTGCCACCACGCCGCAGGGTCCGCCGGGACCCGGCCCCCGTCGGGCCACGCCTGGCGCAGGGCGGTCAGGATCGAGCCGTCGGGGCTGAGCACCTCGACGCGCACCCCCGAGGTGCCGAGATCGATTCCGATGCAGTAGCGGATCAACGCGGGGCGGCGCCGAGGGTGCCGCCGATCACGGCCTGGCCGGGGGCGGCAGCACCACGGGTTCGGCCGGGTGCCAGCCATCGGCGCGGTGCTCGGCCACGACCTGGGTGTAGATGCCGCCGCGCACGTAGAAGTCCGCGGTCAGGCGCATGAAGCGGGGCTGCACGGCCGCGACCAGGTCGTCGAGGATCCGGTTGGTGACCGCCTCGTGGTAGGCGCCCTCGTTGCGGTACGACCACATGTAGGTCTTCAGCGACTTCAGCTCGACGCAGTTCGCGTCCGGCACGTACTGCAGGTGCAGTTCCGCGAAGTCGGGCTGCCCGGTGGCGGGGCACAGGCAGGTGAATTCCGGGATGCGCATGTGGATCGTGTAGTCGCGTTCCGGTCGCGGATTGGGGAAACTGTCCAGGTTCTTGCTGGGCTGGCTGGGCATGGGGGATCCTTGTAGGCGACAGATGCATGGCGCCGGGCAACACGCCGGGCCGAACCATGTAAGATTCTACCCCGATCTTCTAGTGGGCCCGATTCATCCGTGCGACTCGCCCGTATAAAGCTGGCCGGATTCAAGTCCTTCGTTGATCCAACCCTGCTGGTGCTACCTGGCAACCGGGTCGGCATCGTGGGGCCGAACGGCTGTGGCAAGTCCAATACCATCGACGCGGTGCGCTGGGTGATGGGCGAGTCCTCGGCCAAGCACCTGCGCGGCGACTCGGGCGAGGACGTGATCTTCAGCGGCTCCTCGACGCGCAAGCCGGTCGGCCAGGCCAGCATCGAACTCTTCTTCGACAACAGCGAGGGACGTCTCGGCGGCGAGTACGCAAGCTACGCCGAGATCTCGGTGCGCCGCGCGCTGACTCGCGACGGGCAGTCGAAGTACTACCTGAACGGGCTGCGCGCGCGCAAGCGCGACGTGACCGATCTCTTTCTCGGTACCGGTCTCGGGCCGCGCAGCTACGCGATCATCGAGCAGGGCATGATCTCGCGCCTGATCGAGGCGCGCCCGGAGGAGCTGCGGGTCTATCTCGAGGAAGCCGCCGGCATCTCCCGGTACAAGGAGCGGCGTCGGGAGACCGAGAACCGCATCCGGCACACCCGCGAGAATCTCGAGCGTCTCGACGACGTGCGCGAGGAGGTGGATCGGCAGGCGGCGCGCCTGACCCGCCAGGCCGAGGTCGCCGAGCGCTACCAGGAACTGGCGGCGAATCGGCGCGAGCGCCGCGCGGAACTGCTGCTGCTGCGCCTGCGCAGGCAGGAACAGCGTCTCGGTCGCGAGCAGCAGGCCCTCGCCGAGGCGGAGACCGCGCTCGCCGGGCTGCAGGCCCGCGCACAGAAGAAGGAGACCGAGGCCGAGCAGCAGCGGGGGCAGCGTGCGGAACTGGAACGCTCACTGCAGGAGGCGCAGGGACGGTTCTACGACGTCTCGGCGGCGGTATCCCGGCTCGAGCAGTCGATCCGCCACGCCGAGGAGGAACTCGAACGCGAGGCCCGGGAACACGGGGAACTGGAGACCCGCATCCGGGATTCGGAACGCGCGGCGCTGGAGGCGATCCACCGGGTCGACAGCGCCGGCGCGGCGATCGAGGCCCACGAACACGAGCACCAGACCGCCGCCGGCGCACTGGAACAGGCCGAGCGGGAGGCGGAGGCGGCGGACGCGGATCTGCACGCGGCGCAGGAGGCCCGAACCGCCTGGCATCGGGCGATGGCCGAGCCGCAGCAGGCGGCGCAGCTCGCCCGCACGCGGATGGATCACGCCGACCAGTTGCTGCAGCGGGCGCGGCAGCGCCTCGAACGGCTCAGGGAGGAGCAGGGGCAGCTGGGCGCTGCGGAGACCGACGAGGCGCTCGCGGCGGCCGAGGAGGCCTTCGAGACCGCGAGCCGGAGTCACGAAACGCTGCAGGAACGCCGCAATCAGCTCGGCGAGCGCCTGACCGAGGAACGCCGGGAGCTTCAGGCCGGCCAGGAGGAGGCCCACGCGCTGGAGCAGAAGGCCCGCGAGGTTGCCGGTCGCCTCGCGTCCCTGCAGATCCTGCCGGGGCGGGATCAGGACGAGGACCGGCAGCATTTCGAGCAGTGGGCCCGCGAGCGCGGCGTCGATCCCGGGCGGCGGGCCGCCGAACAGGTGGACGTCGATCCCGGCTGGGAAGCCGCGGTGGAGGTGGTGCTGGGCCACTGGTTCGAGGCCGTGCTGATGTCGCTGGCCGAGATGCCCGACCGTCTTCCCGCCGCGGCCTTCCGGGCCGTGGACCCGGTGCTGGACACGCGGGCCTGCGCCGAGGATTCGCTCGCCGCGCGGGTGCGCGGTCCGGACGCGCTGCGCGCGCGGCTGGCGACCGTGCACTGCGTCGATTCGCTGCCCGAGGCCCGGCAGCAGCTGGCCCGCTGTGGTGCGGGCGAGAGCGTGGTCACGCGCGACGGCACCTGGATCGGCCAGGGCTGGCTCTGGCACCGCAATCCCGACCCGCAGGTGGAGGGCGTGATCGAGCGCCTGCGCCTGGAGCGTCAGCTCGAGCGCGAGGCGGCCGAGCTCGAGGCCCGCGGAGCCGAGTTTGCCGGCGGGCTCGAGGCGCGCCGGGAGGCGATTCGTCAGACCGAGGCGGAGCTCGGGGAGGTCGATTCGGCGCTGCGCGAGAGTCAGCGCGAGGCGAACCGCCTCGAGGGCCAGCTGCAGCGGCTGCGCGACCGGGCGCAGCAGGCCGAGGAACGGCGCGGCCGCCTGTCCCGGGAGATCGCGGAACTCGAGGAGGAGGGCGCACGGGCCGAGACGCAGCGCGACGAGGCGCTGCACGAGCGCAACGACGCGCTGCAGGCACTGGAGGACCTCGACCGCGACAAGTCCGAGCTGGAGGAGCGGAGCCGGCAGGCGCAGGCGCGCCAGCAGGAGGCCCGCGCCCGGCTGCAGCAGGCGCGGGAACGGGCCTCGGAAACCCGGCTCGCACTGCAGGAGGCGCGGCACCGGCTGGCGCTGGAACAGGGCCATCGCGAACGCCTCGAACACCAGACCGGGCGCGACCGCGAGCGGCTCGCCCAGTTGCAGGACGCGCGCACCGGGCGACTGGCACCGCTGGACGGCTGGCGCCGCGAACTGCAGGAACAGCTGGACCGACGGCAGCAGGCCGAGGAATCCCTGACCGGAGCCCGTGCCGCGCTGGATGCCTGCGACGATACGCTGCGTCGGCTGGCGACCGAACTCCGTGAGCTCGGGGAGCAGGTCGAGGCTGGCCGGGGCGCCTGCGAGGAACGGCGGCTGGAGCTGCGCGAGCTGCGCGTGCAGGAGGAACAGCTCGCCGCCCAGCTCGAAGAGAGCGGGGTGGATCCGGAGGTGCTGGCGGCGGGGCTTCCCGACGATGCCGATCCGCAGGCCTGGGAGGAGGCGATCGCCACGCTCGACCGCAAGATCGAGCGGCTCGGGCCGATCAATCTCGCCGCCATCGACGAGGCGCGGACCCTGACCGAGCGGAGCGAGTACCTGAAGGAACAGCACGACGACCTGATCACCGCGCTGGAGACGCTGGAGCAGGCGATGCACAAGATCGACCGGGAGACCCGGGCGCTGTTCCGGGACACCTACGATCGCGTGAACGAAGGCCTCGGGCAGAAGTTCCGGCGCCTGTTCGGTGGCGGCGAGGCCCGACTGGAACTGACGGGTGACGACCTGCTCGACACCGGCATCGCGATCATGGCCCGGCCGCCGGGCAAGCGCCTGTCCACGATCCACCTGATGTCGGGCGGCGAGAAGGCCCTGACCGCCGCGGCGCTGGTGTTCGCGATCTTCGAGCTGAACCCGGCGCCCTTCTGCATGCTCGACGAGGTCGACGCGCCGCTGGACGAGGCCAACGTCGGCCGTTTCTGCGCGCTGCTGCAGGAGATGTCGGAGCGCATCCAGTTCATCTTCATCACCCACAACAAGTCGACCATGGCCATGGCGGAACAGCTGATCGGCGTTACCATGCACGAACCCGGTGTCTCCCGCCTGGTGAGCGTGGACATCGACGCCGCCGTGGAACTGGCGGAAGCCTGACCGAACGCGAGAGGTCTTTCCTGTGGATTGGTTGCGTATCAGCCTGTTGATTTTCGGCGTGATTCTGATTGGCGGCATCTGGATCGCGCACCGCATGCGCGTGCGCGGCCGGCGCGAAGACCGGGAGATGGACTTCGACGACTGGGGTGACGATACCGGGGTGCACATCCGTGCCCACCGCGACGACCCCGACATCGAGCCGGTGCTGGGCGACGGCATCGGCGATCTCGACAACCTGCTCGAGCCCGAGGAACGGCCGGCAGGCCGGACGGCGCCCCGGGTAGCGGCGCCGGTCGCCGGGAACGAGCGCCAACGCCGCGCGGCCGAGCCCGAACCGTCGGTCCGGCCGTCCGTCCGGCCCCCGCGAAAACCGGAACGCGAAGCGCAGGCGGCTCCCGCCCCGGAACCGGCCTCCGAGCCGAAGAGAACCCGGAATCCGCCTCCGGCGGAATCCGACCCCGCACCGCCGCTGGAAGCCGAAGACGGACGCGACGTGGAATTCGGGTCGGAACCGGGACCGGAACCCGAATCCCGGACCCCGCGGCCCGCCGTACCGCTGGTGGCCGAGCGTGCGCGCGCAAAGGTCGCATCCGTGCTCTCCGACCTGAAGCAGCGCGTCGCGAGGGCCGAGGCCCCGGCATCCGAACCCCGGGCGCCCGCTGCCAATGCGCAGCCGTCCCCGCAGCCGTCCCCGGGCCGGCCGGCGGCAGGGGAAGGCTTCGACGACGTGTCGGAGCCCCGCGTGGTGGGGCGCAATCCCCTGTCGCCCGAAGCGCACGCCGAAAAGATCCTGGTGCTGCACGTGGTGGCGCCGCGCCACCGGCCGTTCACCGGGGTCGCGCTGGGAGCGGCGCTGCGCCGCGCCGGGCTGCGGCTCGGCGCGATGTCGATCTACCATTACCGGGAAGAGGGCGACCCGTCGGACGGCGATCCGCTGTTCAGCGCCGCGAACATGGTCGCTCCGGGCACGCTCGGCGATGACGATCTCGCCGACATGATGACGCCCGGCGTCACGCTGTTCCTGCAGCTGCATGCCTGTGACCGTCCGCAGCGCGCCTTCGAGGTCTTCCTGGAGACGGCACACGTGCTGGCGCGCGACCTGGGCGGGCGGGTGCTCGACGCACAGCAGTCCACCGCGACCAATCAGACCCTCGCCCACATGCGCGAGGACATGAATCAGTGGCTGCTGCGCCACCGCCCCGACCTGTTGCGCAGAAAGGCCGCGAAGTGACCCCGCGGGATCGCGCGGCGGAGGCGGCCCGCCGGGCCGCCGAGCTGCGCGAACGGATCGCCCACCACGACCGCCGCTACTACGTGCTGGACGATCCCGAAATCAGCGACGCCGAATACGACGACCTGCTGGCGGAACTGCAGCGGATCGAGGCGGAACACCCGGAACTGGTCGTGCCGGAGTCGCCGACCCAGCGCGTCGGGGGCGCGCCGGCGGCCAGCTTCGCGCCGGTACGCCACCGGTTGCCGATGCTCTCGCTGAACAACGGCTTTACCGAGGACGAGCTGCTCGCCTTCGATCGCCGGGTCCGCGAGCGGCTCGCCCGTGACGATGATCCGGGTATCGACTACACGGCCGAGCCGAAGCTCGACGGGCTTGCGATCAGCCTGCTCTACCGCGACGGGCGGCTGGTGCAGGCGGCCACGCGCGGCGATGGCGAGACCGGCGAGGACGTGACCGGCAACGTGCGCACCGTGCGCGCGATCCCGCTGTCGCTGGAGGGTTCCGGGTGGCCGTCGGCGTTCGAGGTGCGCGGGGAGGTCTTCATGCGCCGGCCCGACTTCGAGCGGCTGAACGCGCGGCTCTACGCGGCCGGGGAGCGCGGCTTCATGAACCCCCGCAATGCGGCGGCCGGCAGCCTGCGCCAGCTCGATCCGGCGGTGACCGCGCGCCGGCCGCTGAGCTTCTTTGCCTACGGTCCCGGCTGGGTCCCCGAAGACTTCGAGCTTCCGGACACCCAGAGCGGGGTGCTTGGCTGGTTCGAGGCCATCGGCATCCCGGTCTGTCCGGAGCGCGACCGGGTAACCGCGGTTCAGGGCGCGCTGGACTATTACCGGCAGATGGCCGCCCGCCGTGCCGAGCTGCCCTACGACATCGATGGTGTCGTCTTCAAGGTGGATCGGCGCGCCGACCAGCAGCGTCTGGGCTACGTCGCCCGGGCGCCGCGCTGGGCGCTTGCGCACAAGTTTCCCGCCGAGGAGCGCACCACGCGGCTGCTGGCGGTGGACTTCCAGGTCGGGCGTACCGGCGCGCTGACGCCGGTGGCGCGACTGGAACCGGTGCTGGTCGGCGGGGTGATGGTGAGCAACGCGACGCTGCACAACATGGACGAGGTCGCGCGCAAGGACATCCGCATCGGCGATCGAGTCGTGGTGCGTCGGGCCGGGGACGTGATCCCGGAGGTGGTCGGCCGGACCGGCGGCGAGCGCGAGCCGGACACGCAACCGGTGCGGTTGCCCGAGGCCTGCCCCGAGTGCGGCTCCCACGTCGAGCAGGAGGAGGGGAAGGCGGTCGCGCGTTGCACCGGCGGGCTCGTCTGCCCGGCGCAACGGCGCGAGTCGCTGCGGCATTTCGTGTCGCGCAAGGCGATGGACATCGAGGGCTTCGGTGACCGGCTGATCGAGCAGCTCGTCGCGACCGGCACCGTGAGCACACCGGCGGAGCTCTTCGATCTGGACGCGGAACGGCTCGAGGGTTTCGATCGCATCGGCGCGAAATCGGCCCGGAATCTCGAGGCGGCGCTGGAGCATGCCCGCGAGACAACGCTGCCGCGCTTCATTTTCGCCCTCGGTATCCGCGAGGTCGGCGAGGTCACCGCGCGGGCGCTGGCCGAGCACTTCGGCAGTCTGGAACCGCTGATGCAGGCGTCAGTGGAGAAACTGGAGGGCATCCGGGACGTGGGACCGGTTGTTGCGCGGCACATCGCCAGCTTCTTCGCGGAGGCACACAACCGCGAGGTCATCGAGGCCCTGCGCCGCGCGGGCGTGCACTGGCCCGAGACCCGCCCCGCCGCCGAGCGTCCGCAGCCGCTCGCGGGCCGGACCTACGTGCTGACCGGGAGCCTGGAGGCGATGACCCGCGAGGAGGCAAGCCAGCGACTGCAGGCCCTGGGCGCGAAGGTCACCGGCAGCGTGTCGGGCAGCACCACCGCCGTGATCGCCGGCGAGAACCCCGGCTCCAAGCTCGCAAAGGCCGAAAAGCTCGGCGTGCCTGTGCTGGACGAGTCCGCCCTGGAAGAACTCCTGCGCGAGCACGA
>Ga0207421_10004498_pt1 | contig 16003 bp, 11 predicted proteins | sample SodLakKL_010_SED_4_FD_187542 | JGI IMG/M metagenome (GOLD analysis project Ga0207421, IMG submission 187542) | Alkaline sediment microbial communities from Lake Tanatar, Kulunda Steppe, Russia - 8KL_010_SED (SPAdes) (version 2) | ecosystem: Environmental > Aquatic > Non-marine Saline and...
CAGCTATTATGTAACCAATGCCGGGATGGATATGGAGCAGCAAAAAGATGTCCGGGTCGTAAACGGCAATGCATTGATCAAAGCCGATAAGGCGAGCTTTATTTCTCTGCATCATACACAGTAAATGTATGTCCAAACGTTAATAAACCACCTGTAGTCACCTGCGTTACAAACGCATAAAAAAACCTCTCCCCCTTCAGCTGTATGATGGAGGAGAGGTTTCATTTTTTTAGTGAATTGCAATCCCGCTTATTCGGTAAATCCACCTTTGGTCATTTTGATCGGATCAAGCGCTTTATCAAGCTCTGCTTCGCTTAGATTTGTCATCTCCAGGGCAACTTCTTTCAGCGGCCGATTGTCTGCAAATGCGGTTTTGGCAATTTTCGCAGCCAGATCATAACCGATTATGGGATTCAGAGCCGTCACCAAAATCGGATTCTTGCCAATCTTGTCTGCTATTTCCTCTTTTTTGACAATCAGTCCGGATACCGACTGATCGGCAAAGTTTCGGGCTACATTGGCCAGCAGCACGATACTTTGGTTCAGGTTGTATCCAACTACCGGAAGCATCACATTCAACTCGAAATTACCAGACTGGCCACCGATCATAATCGTGGAGTCATTACCGATTACCTGGGCGCAAACCATGGTCACGGACTCTTCAATCACCGGATTCACCTTACCGGGCATGATGGATGAGCCGGGCTGTAACGCCTTGAGCTGCACTTCCCCAAGCCCGCTGTTCGGGCCGGAATTCATCCAGCGAAGGTCATTGGCCATTTTCATCATACCTACGGCGATCGTTTTGAGCTGACCGCTGGTCTCAACCGGTGCATCGATGGTTGCCTGGGCTTCGAAGTGATCAACGGATTCGATAAATGATTCCCCGGTCAATTCGGAAACTTTCTCTGCAAAACGTTTGCCGAACTCCTCATGGGTGTTGATGCCGGTACCTATCGCTGTACCGCCTTGTGGAAGCTCCCGGAGCCTTTCGAGTGCAGACTGTAAGCGAACAACACCAAGTTGAAGCTGACGCTCATAACCGCCGAACTGCTGAGCAATGGTGAGCGGCATCGCATCCATGAGGTGGGTTCGACCGGTCTTAACCACATCGGAATACTCCTGGCCTTTTTCATTGAATGCCTTGCGAAGGTGGTCCAGTGCAGGAATTAGTTGTTGTTGAACAGCGAGCAGTGCAGAAACGCGAATGGCGGTCGGGAACACATCGTTGGAACTCTGTCCGAAGTTGACATGGTCGTTCGGATGGATTTTCGCTTCTGCCCCATCCTGTTCAGCCAGCCAGTTGGCACGGTTTGCAATCACCTCGTTGGCATTCATGTTGGTCGAAGTCCCTGATCCGGTCTGGAAAACATCTACTACGAAATGTTCGTCCAGCTCACCGTCGATCACCATCTGAGAGGCTTTCACGATATACTTTGCAATATTTTCGGGCAGCATCCCAAGGTCCTGGTTGACCAGTGCACAAGCCTGTTTCACATATCCGATCGCCTGGATGAATGCGCGGTCAAAGCGCATCTCGCTGATCGGGAAGTTTTCTTTAGCTCGTTGGGTCTGGGCGGCATAGAACGCATCTTTCGGCACATTCACCTCGCCCATGGAATCTTTCTCAATACGGAATTTTGTCATGATTGAAATACTTAATTGTACGTGGGTTACTAAAATAATTACGGCACCCCAAGATGCAAAAAACAGATGAATTAATAATGAATCAATGCTTCAAGAGCCTCTCTGATATCATCATCATTCGGCAGAACATAATCTTCGAGCTGATCTGCGTAGGGAATGGGAGAGAATTTGGCGGCAACTCTCATGATGGGAGCATCCAGATGGTCGAATGCCCGGGCGGCAATTTGTGCAGCGATTTCCGCGCCAAACCCCATGTATTCATAATCTTCATGCAGCACCAGGGCGCGATTGGTCTTCCGGACGGATTGCAGTACCGTCTCGGTGTCCAGCGGCAACATCGTTCGTATGTCAATAACTTCCACTTCCTTTCCCTTTGAAGCGTACTCCTTTGCGGCATTCAGTGCTTTCTGTACCAGGGCACCATATGTAAAAATGGTAGCATCATGGCCATCCCTAACGACCGCGGCCTTTCCAACAGGAACCAGATAATGTTCATCAGGCTCCGGGCGCCGCGCAAACCCCTGACGGTACAAAGCCTTGTGTTCCAGGAAAATAACAGGATCATCCCCACGAATAGCCGCTTTTAGAATACCCTTGGCATCGGCAGCATTACTTGGCATGACCACTTTAAAACCGGGAAAATGGGCGAGTGTGGATTCAATATTCTGACTGTGGCACAAACCTCCGTGAATATACCCGCCAACAGGTATACGAACCACCATGGGGGCACTAAACTGATTGAATGACCGGTACCGCAGCGAATCGATCTGGTTTTTTAACATCTCCATAGCGGGCCAGATATAATCACCAAACTGGATCTCTACCACCGGTTTCATCCCCCGGATTGCCAGGCCGCATGCGGTTCCCAGAATGGAAGCTTCGGATAGCGGGCTGTTGTAGCAGCGATCCCGGCCAAATGCTTCGGTCAGCCCCCGGGTAGCGGTAAAAACGCCCCCTTTGCCGTCGGCCACATCCTGACCGAAAACCAACATCTTCTCATTTCGAGCCATTTCTTCATGGAGCGCATGGTTTATTGCATCCACCATCACAATTTGTTGGCCTTCCGGCTTGCTGGATTCGTATTCCAGTTCCGGCGGATCCTCCGATAGTACGTTCAGAAGCGCATCCTCCCGTTTTGGATTTTCCTGTTTGGAGCACCAGGCGGTGTCACTCTCCACTTGCTGATAAACGTCGCGATTCAGCTCTTCCAGTTCCGTTTCTGTTGCGAGATCGGCATCCAGAATGCGCTGGCGCATTTTGTCAATCGGGTCATTCTTTTTGTCGGATTCCAGTTCCTCCGGGTCACGATATTTGCTCTGGTCATCGGATGAGGAGTGAGGAACGAGTCTGACCACATGGGCATGTACGACGGAAGGGCCGTTTCCGCTGCGCGCCCTTTCAACAGCTTTCTTCATTGCTGCGTGGGAATTGAAGAAGTCGGTTCCGTCAACTTCAAAAATTTCAAGATTCTCAAACCCGCGGATGGTTTTTGATATATTCCGGTTACTGGTCTGTTCCGACACAGGAACACTGATCGCGTATTTGTTATCCTGGATGACCACAACAAGCGGAGCCTTCCGAAGCGTGGCCCAGTTCAGCATTTCATAAAATACCCCCTGTGAGGTACCCCCTTCGCCCGTTGAAATATATACAACGTCATCACCGCCTTCATTCATGGTTGCCTGGGCAACACCGAGGCCTGGCAGAAACTGGGCTCCGATGGAACTGGATACCGAAACGATATGATGTTCCCGGCTATTGAAATGGGAGGGCATCTGCCGGCCACCGGAGTGATCGGTCATTTTACTGAGGTGAGCTGACAATATATCGCGGGAAGTCAAGCCGAAACCCATGGAAAAAGCCAGGTCGCGATAGTAGGGCAGCGCCCAATCTTTTTTCTTGCGGAGCACGTTTGCTGATGCGAGCTGGACGGCTTCGTGACCCGAACAACCCACATGGAAATACCCCTTTCCCTGTTTGAGCAGGATAAACATTTTTTCATCCAGTCGCCGAACCAGCAACATGTTCCTATAGACCTGCAGTAAATCCTTTTTAGAAAAAGAGGAAACAGGAGTTGAGCGAACCTTGAATTCTGAATGATTTTGCAACAGCGAGGGTAGCTTTGTGGGCGATTTAACAGTCATAGGTTTGTTTTTTATCTATAAACCGATGGGGGGACTTTCCTGTATTCCGCTGTATAAATAAGGCAAAAAAGCGTTCATTTACAAACAAAAACCAAGCTTATCTGCCTTCTCTGGTTGGTGTTTTTCACCTTCCGGAGTTATCAGCTAATCTCTTGTCCATACAAACGATACGCTTTCTCGCGTAATCCGCCAACCCGTTCAACAACCCTGAGAATACCGGTATTCGTCTCAAGCAACCAGCCTACTTCGGAGGCATTGAAACCCCGATTCAATCCATTAATAATGGACTGTCTGACCAGCACAGCATCAATTCCCCTGCCTTGATATTCGGGGATTACCCCCATGAGTGCCGTCCGGATGGCGTTAATCTTCCTCCGGTACCAAAGCAGTTTGAAAATTCCGGTGGGCAGCAACGTACCATCCATTTTCTGGAAAACCTGGTTGTAATCCGGGAAAGCGATTGAAAATGCTACCGGTTTGCCGTCAACCTCTGCAATATGGGCAAAATCCGTATCAATAATCTGCTTCAGCTCTTTTGCAAGATGTTCCAGGACATCTCTGCTAATTTCATAAAAGCCCCAGTTATTCTTCCAGGCTTCGTTAAAAATATGGTGAATCGTATCTACCTCGGCATTAAAATTCCGGAGGTTTACCGGGCGGATTGTCAAACCGGGTGTACGTTTTCTCACAATGTCCAGAGCCCGGTCCATGCGATCCAGAGCTACTGTTTCTTGTGTTACCTTATATGAGAGGAGATCCATCTCCTTATGAAGCCCGGCTTCCCGGATCAAGCGGTCATACCAGGGTTTGGAGTGCGGCATCATTATCGAAGGGCGATGTTCAAAACCTTCGATCTGTATGCCGATTTCATCCAGTAAACCCGGACTCATCGGTCCCAAAAGTCTGGTGCAGCCTCGTTCATGCAGCCAGTCGCGAACAACCCGGAAGAGCAGATTGGCAATCAGCTGGTTTTCAATACACTCGAAAAATCCAAAAAAACCTGCCGTATCGTTATTATAGCGATTGTATGCATGATTATGAATTGCTGCTATACGCCCGGCCGGTTTGCCATTGTGGTACGCAATGAACAAAGCAATATCGGCATCTTTGTAAAACGGATTTTTTTGGGTATTGATCAGCTCTTTTTGCTGGATTTTGAGAGGCGGGACCCAGACCGGATCATCGGCATAGTGGTGATAGGGGAAATCAAGGAATATCTTTCGTTCCTCATCACTGGAAACAAATGCTACCCCCTGAAGATCCTTTTTATTTCCCGGTTTTTTTGCTGTTGGTGCCGTCTCCACAGATTATACCTCAATAAGAGAATACCCGTTGCGATCGATAATACCTCGCTTGATTCCGACTTTACGGAAGGCTTCCAGGATACTGTCGAGTTGTTCGTTTGTATGTGTTGCCATGTAGCTGGTTCGTATAAGAGACTGGCCTCGTGGAACGGCCGGCGGTACAACGGCATTGGCATAGACCCCTTCTTCAAAAAGATCACGCCAGAATCTGAGGCAATCCATCAGGTCACCGATAACAACCGGGATGATGGGTGATTCGCTGGTCCAGATATTAAACCCAAGTTCCTCAAGGCCCTTGCGCATATAATTGGAAATCTCCTCAAGCCGCTCAAGGCGCCAGTTTTCCTCTTGTAACACTTCCAGTGCTTTCAGGACCGTCGCTACATTGGCCGGCGGCATGGAGGCGCTGAAAATATGGGCGGGAGAGTGGTGACGAATATATTCAATAACGGGCCGGTCACCCACCAGAAATCCTCCCAGAGATGCAAAAGATTTGGAGAATGTTCCGCTGATGAGATCCACTTCATCCAGCAGGTTAAATGAGGAAGCCGATCCCCGGCCACCTTCACCAAGTACACCGATAGCGTGTGCATCGTCGAGGTAGACACGGGCATTAAATTCTTTCGATAGTGCTACCAGTTCCGGCACTTTGGCAAGGGTTCCGGACATGGAGAATACACCATCACTGACAATAATTTTTCCGGTAGATGAATCTTCCCGCTCCAAAAGTTTCCGGAGATGATCCATATCATTATGATGATACCGTACCGTCCGGGCGTTGGAACTCAGGGTTCCGACAACAATGCATGCGTGATTGTCTTTGTCGGAAAAAATCACATCGTTTCGCCCTGCTATCGTCTGAATGGATCCTTCGTTGGTCTGGTATCCGGTACTAAAAAGCACACAATTCTCTTTCCGCATAAAAGCGGCGAGCTTATCTTCAAGCTCAAGATGGAGATCAAGCGTACCGTTTAAATAGCGGGAACCAGTGCATCCGGTACCGTATTTCGAAATCGCTTTTTGTGCCGCTTCCATAAGCCGAATATCGTTCGTCAACCCCAAATAGTTATTGGAGCCGGCCATAATCACCTCTTTACCCTCAATTACGACAACATTTCCGTCGGTGTCTGTAAGTGGCTTAAAATATGGGTACAATCCTTTTGCCTTGACCTCATCAGCTGCAGTGAACTGGTAGGCTTTTGCAAAAATATCGGCTTTTTTAATAATTTGGTTGGAATTCGGCATTTAAAATGTCCATTTCGGGCGGTACAAAACTCTAAAAATAATCATTATTACAGTTAATCTGCAAGAATACTGAATTATCGCTTCTGGCTGCTGATGATATTATCAAAAAGTAATGTGCAAAGAAATTTACAATTTCTTGAGTTTTTTTACTGGGTTTTCCAGCCTGATGTATTACGGTTTCACAGATTGATCATTCCCGTTTTATCGAAACTTAATAAATCCAATTACATTTTACCTGATTTTCCTTCAGATAATTTCCCGATAATAAGAAATCAAAGTGTCTAATACCCTCGTCCAATCATATTCGGCAGCTTTTTTTCGTGATTCTTTTGCCATTTTTATACGCATTTCATGGTTTTCGGTTATCTGGAGAATCTGCGTCGTAAAAGAATCGACATCCCGGGCATCAGCACGATAACCATTTATATTATTTTCAACCAACGAACTACTGCCGGAAGCATCGGCAACAATCGCAGGCAACCCGCACGACATTGCTTCCAAGGTAACATTTCCAAACGATTCTGTATCCGATGGAAAGAAAAACAGATCTGAACCTGCATATGCTTCCGCCAGGTCTTGTTTTTCCAGGAATCCTGTAAAAACCGTTTCAGGCAGGTTTTCACTGAATTCTTTCATTGCCGGGCCATCACCAACAACCAAAGTACGAATGGAAACATTCCTATCCTTTAGTTTTTGAAAAGTTTTTGCTACAACATCCAGATTCTTTTCCCACACCAGTCTTGAAACGAAACAAACAACGATATCGTCTTTGTCAAACCCTTTTGATTTCCGCCACGCTTCACTGCGCTTATCAGGATGGAACAAAGAGGTATCAACCCCCCGGGACCAGATCCTCAAGTCCGTTTTTATTCCGCGGGATCGCAGATCTTCAAGCATCGACGGGGACGGGACATAGAGATGTGTGCAGTTCCGATAAAACCAGAACAGATATGCCTGAAGAAATTTTTCTAAAAAACCGACTCCATAGTATTTTAAATAACTCGAAAAATGGGTATGGAATGAAGAAACTACCGGAATTTTGTATTTCATTGCATAGCGCAGTGCCCGAAAGCCCAGAATATCGGGCGTTGCGATGTGGATCAGGTCGGGATCAAACTCCCGGAGTACAGCCCTTTCGGTTTCGGGAAACCCCAAAGAGACCCGGTACTCGGGACGAAATGGTGCGGGAATCGCATAAACCGGAACAAATGTGCCCTCATGTGTAATAACCGGTTCCGGCGTCCAGGGGCCGAATACCCTGACATCAAAACCGTTCGACTCCAAATGGGCCACCAGCCGGTTCAGAGTATTGGAGACACCATCACGGATATGATTGTAGTTTCCGGTAAATAGTGCTATTCGGTGCTTTCGCATATTTTGAATGAAAATTGATTAATGACATCCCACCGCTTTATTCCCTATCCTGATCGCGATATATTCCAGATAGTTCCGAAACCTTTCCGACATTTGCCGGAGCGGATATCGGAGAGCGATTCGGATTGCGATGAAAACATCATCGATATACACTGATTGTAAATTCCTCAAGTATACAAATTTTTAATGAAAGCTTTTGTAACCGGCGGAACCGGATTTATTGGAAGCCATCTTGTTGATCGCCTGCTGAAAAATCAGAACGATCACATTAGCTGTCTGGTTCGATCCAAAGCCAAATGGCTCCATGACAAAGATATTACACTGCTCAAAGGAAACCTTCAGGATCTTCCGGCTCTTAAGGAAGGAATGAAAAATGCTGATATTATTTATCATGTAGCCGGCCTGGTGAAAGCTCCCGAACAGGAACAGTTCGACAAAGCCAACGTGGAAGCAACAGAAAACATTCTGCGCCTGGCGATGAAACTCAACGTCCCGAAGCTGGTTATTCTCTCTTCTCTTGCCGCATGCGGCCCAAGTTTTAAGCGTCCGTTAACCGAGGATGATCCGCTCATGCCGGTCACCATGTACGGGGAATCAAAGAAAAGGATGGAAGAGATGGTCGCCCGCGTGGCTGATGACCGCATTTCGGTAACCATCATTCGTCCTCCTGCCGTTTACGGACCTCGCGAAGACCAGATTTTCAGTGTCTTCCGGATGGCTTCATGGCGCTTTTTCCCTATCATAGGAGATGGAAACTCCACCCGGGTCTCACTGATTCATGTTAGCGACCTTGTGGACGGGATACTGCTTGCCGCTGCCGGGAATAAGCCGGGTGTCGAAACTTTTTTTATTTCCAGCGAAGAGCAGTATACCTGGAATGAAATTAAAGCAGCAACCCAGAAGGTATTCGGACACAAACTTCACACGATAAAGGTAAAACCGCGTTTCGTAGAGCAAATTGGCACTCTCGCTGAAAAAGCGGCATCATTAATCGGCATTTATCCCGTTATTAATCGCGACAAGGCGAAAGAATTGGGCATGCAATGGACCTGCTCGGTAGACAAGGCAAAATCGCAGCTCGGTTTCCGCCAGAAAACCGGTCTTGACGATGGAATCAACCAAACCATCACCTGGTACAAACGACATCACTGGCTATAACCGGACCCCTGACCTATGAATCTGTTCTCTAATCGACTTCCACTGATTATCACTTTTGTGCTTCTCTTCTCCCTTATGGCCCGCAGCGGTGAAGCCAATCCAAATCTGGTAAAAAGTCTCGAATCCATGTTGGAAGTTTCGGAAATCACTACCATAACGAGTAGTGAATCCCATATGTATGTACTGTCACAGCGAGAGGGATTGATTGTCTTCCGTACCACCGCAGATTCCCTGCAGTGGCTCTACTCCTCTTCCGGCCTGGCCAACCGTGGTGACCGGCTCGTATCCGACATCCGCTTCTCCTACCTGTTCGGAAGGGACGGACGGCTTACAGTCATCGAACCAACCTCCGTACTCGGTGTCTACTCCTCCACACGCCTTCCTGACGATCCCAACGATGTCGTCCGTATTGATGATGACCTGTTTCTTGCTGAATCAGGGTTTGGCATCAGAAAACTTTCCCTCGAATCATCCGAATCAGTAGATCAGACCCCTCAGATGGCCTACGAACACCAGTACCCCTTTGTATCCCTGGCACGTATTTCCGACCAGCTCTTCGCCCTCGACAGTGAAAACCGGTTATACATTTTCGATTATGATGGTGGTGAGCTGACCCCGGACAGCGATATCGAAATGCCCGGAGAATCGGGCCGGCTGCATGCCAGCGGAAACCGGCTCTACCTGACCAACAGCGACGGTACCGTCCACCGAATCCGGTCCGATGGGCGCTATGATCAGCTTTTCGAGATTGAGGAAGCAATAACCCATCTGAAACGGTGGAATGATAATTACCTGATTCGTGGTGAAAGCAGTCGCATTTGGCAGGTGAGACAGGGAGTCAGGCCGGAACTGTTGCGTGATGATGCTTCTGCCGGAAACCACATCACTACCTTCAAAGATCAACTCTGGATCAGCGACTACAGGGAGATCAGCCGCTGGCTGGACAGTGGCGAGATAGCCGCGTTTGATTCCGGCCAGAATGGAGGTCTTCCGACGGGTTCATCCCCGGTTGATACTGCATCGCCGGATGAACCTCTCCAACTGGCTGATATCGGTGACCAGATTATCCCCTATCCGCGCCCTTTCCTGTTACCGATTGAGCTGGAAAGCGGTCATAGTCCCCGGAATGTGCGTTTCCAGCAAAAATCCAATATTGACGGCATTCATATTCGTGGAAACGGACTCTATTGGCAGCCATCATCATCCGATGTCGGTACCCATATCATCTCGGTAATTGCCAGTTCACATGACGGTCAGACCGACAGCACGTCATTCCAGGTGACAGTCCGGCCATTCAACAGTCCGCCCCGATTCTCTCCGATGCGCACCCTCTCCATTCAGGTTGATGAGGAGTTTTCCATCCCGTTCACGGCCAGCGATCCCGACGGCAGCGATTCCGACCTTATTCGCTATATTGGTGTGGATCTGCCCGACGGAGCCAGACTCAATGAAAGAAACGGCGAGTTTGTCTGGACCCCGAGCCGCCGCCAGTCCGGTGAGCATGAGTTTCAGGTTATTGCAACGGACCAGTACGGTGCTGCTGCATCCCTTGATGTTTCGGTAAATGTTATAGATTTGAATCGCAGCGATTCATGACCCCCGACAGCCGGAATTTGCTCACATGGTACCAAAATAGCCGGCGAGAGATGCCATGGCGTCAGACACGGGATCCATACCGCATCTGGCTCTCGGAAGTTATGCTTCAACAGACCCGTGTTGACCAGGCCCTCCCCTATTATCATCGATTCACCGAACGGTTCCCGGATGTGCGGGCACTGGCGGATGCGGATCTGGATGACGTTCTCCGTATGTGGGAAGGCCTCGGTTACTACTCCCGCGCCCGCAATCTCCACAAGGCGGCCCGGCAGATCGTCGAACGGCATGGCGGGCAGTTTCCCCCGAACTATGATGAAGCACTCGCCCTGCAGGGCATCGGGCCCTACTCCGCCTCAGCCGTATTGAGCATCGCATACAACAAACCCCATGCCGCAGTAGATGGAAATGTTACCCGGGTCATTAGCCGCCTGTTTGCTATCGGGGATGATGTCCGGAAAAGTTCGGTCCAAAAAGAGATCCGGGATCGGGCAGATGCCCTGTTGGACCGGGCTAAACCAGGTGATTTCAATCAGGCATTGATGGAGCTGGGCGCCACCATCTGCACACCGGTCCGCCCGAAATGCCCGGACTGTCCCTGGCAGCAGGAGTGCATCGCATATCAAACGGAGAGCACTTCACGCTATCCGTTCAAGTCACCGGCAAAAAAGCGACCGCATCACCACATCGCCGTTGGGGTAGTGATGGATGATTCCGGCCGCTATTTGATTGCCCGGCGTCCGGATGAAGCGATGCTCGGCGGGCTCTGGGAGTTTCCCGGAGGGAAACAGGAACATAATGAACCGCTGTCACAAACCGTCAGGCGCGAACTACACGAAGAACTGGGAATTGTTGTTTCGGTGGATGAGGAGCCGTTCGAAGTGATCCGGCACGCATACAGCCATTTCACCATCACCCTGCACGCCTTTTTTGCAACAATGGACAAAGTATCGGGAGAACCGGCAGCACAAAACGGCGAGCCGCTGCGCTGGGTGGAGCCCGATGAGCTCACCGAATACGCCTTTCCAAAAGCCAATCGCAGAATCACCGATACCCTGGTGAAATACCGGACATCATGAGCACAAAACGGAAAACCGGCCCATCGGACATACGGGCCCCGATATTGTTACCGATTGCCGAAGAACAGCTTCCCCGGCTCAAGCGATTTTTGGATCCTGTTGTGCAACAGGTTGAAACCACTGAATACATAGCGACCGATCCGGTTGCGTTTATGCATCGGTTTGATGATGACTCCGACCGGAATCTGGCCGGTTTCTTGTCGGCATTGCTGGCCTGGGGCCGGCGTGATATCGTGATGAGAAAAATCGGTGAACTTCTGGAGCGGTTTGGCACCGGGCCGGCTGATTACATTGGGAATATGAACCGCGGTGATGAAGCGCGCCTTGATGGGTTTAAACACCGGACCTTCACGGCGGACGACATCCGGTGGATTCTCCGTGGGTTGTCCCGGGTGATGCGGGATTACGGCTCATTTGAAGCCTTTTGGAGGGAGTGTTACCGTTCTGCAGCGGTATCTACGGACAGAACGGACCTGTCCCTGCTCGCCGTATTCCACAATCGATTTTTTGATCTGATTCCGGAGGCACCGTTCCGTGTCCGAAAGCACATCTCATCACCGGATAAAAACAGCTCCTGCAAGCGGCTATGGTTGTTTCTCCGCTGGACTGTCCGTCAGCAAAGCTGTGTTGATCCCGGATCGATGCCGTTTATGCCGGCGTCGGAGCTGATGATTCCGCTGGATGTGCATGTGGCGCGTTTTTCCCGCTTATTCGGACTGTTGACACGCCGGGCCAATGACCGGCGCGCCGTTGAAGAGATTACCGGATGGCTGCGGCAAATGGCCCCCCATGATCCGGCCAAATATGATTATGCCCTGTTTGGACTTGGGATCCGGGATATCGCCATACCGGATGAGTTTGTGGTGAACGACCGGACTATGAATTTGTAATCACATTGCTGCAAATCGGTTGCTTCCGCAAATCGGTTTCATCCGCAACCCGGTCCCTGCCGAACCGGCCTACTTTCCTGTCAGCACCTCCTCCAGTGCCGAGGCAAACTGCTTTTCAAGTACTTCCAGTTCTGCTGATGCCTCGGCCCACCCTTCCCAGTTGCGAGCCAGACGCCGTTCGAGGTCACTGTGCTGCTTCAGAACATCCTGTGCATCCCCCGATTCGTAAAACTCCGGATCGGCAAGCTGTTCTTCGATTTTAGCCTTTTCTTTCTCCATCCGGTCGATTTCCTCCTCCAGTTTCGAGTGCTTTTTTTTCAGCGGCTGCATCTGCCGGCGGAACCGGTTGCGCAACTCGGCCTCAGCCCGCTTCACCTCTTTCGACTTGGGGCCACTGCTGTCACGCGGAGCGGATGTATTACCTCCCCCTGCGGATTGGGAGTCCCGTGCCTTACCGTTTTTTCCGGTTTGTGAGCCTGTTTCACCGGAGTCATCCCCATTTCTGCCGTCGGCCTCATCCTGCTGTTGCCTGACTTTCCACTCGTAATAGTTGAAATCGCCGGGATACTCAAATACGCGCCCCTCTCCGACCCGCCACACTTTATTGGCGAATCCGTTGAGGAAGTAGCGATCGTGACTCACCGCCACCACGGTACCCTGATATTGATCCAGTGCCCGCAGCAACACCTGCTTGGAGCGCATATCCAGGTGGTTCGTCGGTTCATCGAGTATCAGCAGGTTCGCCGGTTCCAGCAGACTCTTGGCCAGGGCCAGCCGGCTCCGCTCTCCACCGCTGAGTACGCCTACTTTTTTAAAAACATCATCGCCGGAAAACAGGAACGCACCCAGGATCCCTCGAATACGGGTCCGGGCTTCCGATGTTTTGGCCGAAACCTCCATCTCTTCCAGTACCGTACGGTCCGAGGCCAGCACATCCGCCAGTTGCTGCGCAAAAAAGGTCATGGTCACATTGTGTCCCGGCAGACGCTCCCCGTCAAACGGCTCGGTCCCGTTGATGATTCGTGCCAGGGTTGATTTTCCGGCACCGTTGGCTCCGATGAGTGCGATTTTGTCGCCGCGTTCTATCTCGATATCCTGATTTTCGGTGAATACGCGGACCGGTTCTTCGCGGTCGGAGTCGTATGTTTTGTTCAGGCCCCGAATCCCCATGACAATCACCCCGCAGCGGGGCGGATCAGGGAACCGGAAATCGATTGATGCATCCTCATCCTCCGGAGCCTCAATGCGCTCCATCTTTTCCAGCTGTTTGATCTTGCTCTGAACCTGGCGCGCCTTGGTCGCTTTTGCCCGGAAGCGGGTGATAAATTTCTCGGCCTGCTCCAGCTCTTTCTGCTGGTTTTCATAGGCCTGCTGCTGCAGCTCTTTCTGTTGTTCGTATTGCCGTTCGTAATCACCATAATTGCCGGGGTAGAGCGAGATGCGGCGGTGCTGCAGTGCGGCGATGTGGGTCACCATCCGGTCAAGAAACATGCGGTCGTGGCTCACAATCCAGATGGCACCGGGATATCCGGGCAGATACCGTTCCAGCCAAGCGATGCTGTCGATATCCAGGTGGTTGGTCGGTTCATCAAGCAGCAGAATGTCGGGGGCTTCGAGCAGCAGTTTGGCCAGCAAGGCACGCATCTGCCATCCTCCGCTGAAGGTGTGCAGCGGATCATCGAGTTCATCGGATGCAAATCCAAGTCCTTTAAGCGCCTCCTCAACCTTCGCCTCCCGCTTACCGCCATCAGAAATTTCGTAGCGATCCTGCAATGTCTCCAGGCGGGAAATCATTCCGGCATATTCCGGACCTTCGTACGAATCCAGTTCTGCGATCCGGGTGGAGATCTGCTCGATTTCCGCCTCCATCCGGTTTGAATCGGCAAAAGCCTCCATCACCATATCCCTGACGGACTGGTTGCGCGAAACTTCGAGTGATTCCTGTTGCAGATAGCCGATCCGGGTGGATGATGGCCATTCGCAGATCCCCTCGTCTGCCGCCAGTTTCCCCGACATGATGCGCAGCAGTGTCGTTTTACCTGCCCCGTTTGGCCCGATTAAGCCGATCCGGTCCCCTTTATGAAAGGTCAGTGAAACCTTGTCAAAAAGACAGCGATTTGAAATAAAAAATGTTATATTATGAAGTCTGTACATAATGTTTTTTCAACCAACAAGAAAATCTGAAATTCTGATTACAATATGCTCGGAGTAAAAGTTAAAGATAACGAAAGCATTGATCGTGCCATAAACCGATTCAAAAAAATGATGACCCGCTCCCGGGTGCTCATGGAATTCAAGGAGCGTCAACAGTTTATGAAACCTTCCGAAGAGCGGCGCGAAGCTCACAAAAAGAGTGTCCGCGAAGAGCGCAAACGCCGTCGTGACGAGTGGAGATAGTCGGAATGGTACCGGCGGAAAGTAATTTCCGCCAACGGTATCACTTGTAACGGTCACACAAGTCCGCATTGTTTCAATGCCTCGTCGATATTTCGAACGGGGCTGATACGCATCTCTTTTGAAGGATCCACCGTTCCGTGCGGAACGACTGCGTGGGGAAAACCCATGTTAACCGCTTCTTCCAATCTCCGGGACAGCTCTGTAACGCGCCGTACTTCAGCGCCCAGGCCCACCTCTCCGATCATCACCACCGGTTCGCCGGTCGCCTTCCCCGATATCGATGAGACCAGTGCACAAGCCACTCCCAGATCACAGGCTGTTTCCGATAATTTCATGCCACCGGCAACATTCAGGAACACATCGTGCTGATGAAACTGCCATCCACACCGTTTTTCCAGGACGGCAAGAAGCAGTGAGAGCCGCCGGTGATCAAAACCGGATGCGGTTCGCTGCGGCATCCCGTAGGATGTCGGTGCCACCAGCGCCTGAATTTCAATAAGCAGCGGCCGGGTACCCTCCATCGAGCAAACCACTGCATTACCACTGACCCCCGCATCAAATTCGGAGAGAAAGAGTTCTGACGGATTGGACACCTCCTGAAGGCCACGGTCACTCATTTCAAAAATGCCCACTTCATGCGCAGGGCCAAACCGGTTTTTCAGGGTTCGCAAAATCCGGTGGTGACTCTGTTTATCTCCCTCAAACTGCAACACGGTATCAACCATGTGCTCCAGGATTCGGGGTCCGGCCAGATCGCCCTCTTTGGTGACGTGGCCAATGGCAATGACCGTCATTTTCTCCTGTTTGGCCAGCTGCATCAACAGGGCGGCACACTCACGTATCTGCGCCGTGGTCCCGGGCATACTCTGCAGTGCACTGTGGAATACGGTTTGAATGGAGTCTATGATGAGAATACCCGGTTTCTCCGCTCGCGCGGCCTCGATCACCCGCATAATTTCGGTTTCTGTAAACACGCGAAGCTCTTCCGACTCCACCTCAAGGCGGTGCGCGCGCTGCCGGATCTGTGCCAGCGACTCTTCGCCGGAGACATAGAGCGTCTTCTCATCTATTAACAGGGAGACACACTGCAGTGCCAGGGTACTTTTACCGATGCCGGGATCGCCGCCAAGCAAAATGAACGATCCGGGCATGACCCCGCCTCCCAGTACCCG
>Ga0207421_10004499_pt1 | contig 16001 bp, 12 predicted proteins | sample SodLakKL_010_SED_4_FD_187542 | JGI IMG/M metagenome (GOLD analysis project Ga0207421, IMG submission 187542) | Alkaline sediment microbial communities from Lake Tanatar, Kulunda Steppe, Russia - 8KL_010_SED (SPAdes) (version 2) | ecosystem: Environmental > Aquatic > Non-marine Saline and...
CCACCGGCCCCCTCGTTACTGCTATGAGGCGGAGGATTGGGATTACCATTACCAGGAGGATTAAAACCCACACTTCCACTGTTGTTCTGCATGACAACGGCCTGATTACCTGTTCCCGAGGATTGTACCACGGTAGCGTAGTTATCATCTCCAAATTGCTCTACAAGTCCGGTATTCGACAATACACCCAAATCTCCGCCAAAGATCGTTTTTAGCCTTTGGCGAATTTCATTTTTATCAAAATTGTGGAAATGTTCGCCGGCAGTTCGTTCCCACGGCTCAATAGAGCTTCGCTGACTTTCGCCTGCACCTACCTGCCCAATAAATGCCTCTGATTGAGATACCTGCTGCCCTGATGCAAGACTGGTATTTGCCAGCAACATTGCTATCAGCAACAGTGTACATGTGATATAGTTTTGCATTCTACTCATGGCTTTGATGCTATAGCTATTGATCTTTTGTTTCGTTCAGATAAATGTAAAGAAATAAAAAGAGCAAACCCTCATTATGGTGAAATTCTAACGTTTTAGCCTGTTTTATGATACTTTCATAATTTTGAGAGTAATTTTATAAACACCCGATTCCACCATAGCCGATGCAAAAGTTTATTCTTACCGGAATCACATTTTGCTACTGTTTACAATGGAACAGCACCCATTGCAATTGGTGCTGCGCACCATGAAGCGGTGACCAGATAGAATACCCTGATAATTGCGACAATCCCTCTTCAGAGTCTTAAAACCGGTAGAATGTCACCCCACCACCGAAACTCCAAACCCGATCATTATACCTGCCCAGTTGCACACCGTCCAGCCCATCTTTCAGAGCATAGCGGTGACGAACAGAAAAATGAATTCCGACCCCTTCGGTAAGCATGTATTCCAGGCCGGCGGCTCCGCTTACATAGGGGAAATAGTCGTCCCAACTGGGACGAAACCAACCATCCTCCATTACCATCGCACCTCCGCCAATTTCGAGAAATGGCGTTATGGAATAATCGGGGAACAATACTCCTCTCACTGAGAGTTGTGCCCCGCTAAACGTTTTTTCAAATTCATGTTTGGCCGCAATTTCTCCACGATTCACCGATAAGCCTCCAAACAATCGCGGTGATAAACGCACCATTAGATCAACACTACTGAAAGGACGTGTTAATGGATCCGGGTAATTCCCCCGGTATCGCTGGCCACCGAGATTCAGGCCCAGTCCAAGATTTCCTCTGCGATCAGTTATTTGACGGCCGAAAACATCGATATTTGCCTTGGCCACCTGACGTTGATCATAGGCTGCAAAGTACTCATCAAGAAATTCCTCTTCGTCGGATGCTACCGCCCATAATTGATCACGGATTCCCTCCATTACCAGTTTTTCAACCGCCTTTTCGATGGCACGGGTTACCGCAATCGTACTTGGTTCATTCACCGTATAGCCAGCTTCGCCCTCAATTATTTTATCCTCATCAACAAAACGGAAGATATGAGCATCGACTTTTTGGGATAGTATGGTTTCGGTGCTGTGAACGGTCTTCAGAATGCGACTGTTCTGCGTTGAAACCGCCCGAAGATAGATGGTCACTTTGTCCTGACGAAACTCCGAAGATCCACCGATTCCAAGATAGCGTGCTCCTGCTCCACCAGTCATGATATTGGAATCATATCCGATTATCCCCCCTTCCAGCATAACTCCGGCATACATCATTGGCGGCAGCGGGCCGACCTGGCCATGTTCGGCCCGGATAGACTGAATGATTTGACGTTCATTCATCAAATTTGAGATACTTTCCCGTTCAATCGGGGTAAACCATCCGGAATCATCAATTGCTTTGAGCAGAATGGACGTTGCCCCCTGTGTTACCGCGGTCGACCAGCTGGCAATATTGTCTGAAGGCTGATACTGTCCGGTTTGATCCCGGAACCGGTAAACAGCCGCTACCATTTTTTCCTGCGGCCGGGGAAGTTCCAATAGCTCTTTATGAACCGGGGTATCTAATGACCGCAAACCCGGGTCCGGTTGAAAAGGATTCAAGTTTCCACAACCTGCTACCAGCAGTAATACCAGCATAAGTACCGGAGTTGCTTTCTTTACACTTCCTGATACCATCATATGGTCCCCGTGATGGCCTCCCGTATTATGGGAAATGTGAGGATTTCCTTTCATTCCATCAATAGCATGTGTGTGATAAAATCTCATGGGATTTAAAATCTGGGGATTTCTACCTGAGTTTGATCACCACTCAGTTCATCAATAATATCGATGGTAATAACATCAAGTCCCGGAGTTACCTGAATGCTGAAATCACCAAGATCATATACCCCCTCTTCGGTAAAATTGAAGTCTCCCATATCTCCGGAAACCAATTCCCGTGACAATTGACTCAGCAACTGACGCTGCATGGTTTGCTGGAAATCCTGAAGTGGATCGCGTCGCCGAAGCGGATCATCGTCAGCATCAGAGAAATCACTTTTTTGTAGCTCAGCAGACTGCATAAAATATTGAAAGTTATTCGGGTGGCCACCAAAAGCAGGATTTGAAAACTCATGTGTGAAGTCCTGCGATACAGCACTGGAGGAAGGCATACTCATTGCAAATATGGCAAATCCGGCTATGAATTTCAAACAGTATTCTTTTATTACCGACGTTGGTTGATACATATATAACCCCTTGTATTTCAATTAACAACTACACCATCCACTAAAATCATAATGAATTACTCCGGCCGGGTATCGGTACGGACACTAAAATGAAAGCAATTCATCATGTAGTAAAAAGTTTTTTATTTCGCATCATATAACTGATAAACACTGAAAATTTTGATTTCTGATCAAGTTATTTTTCACTCACTGTGTAAACATCGCATAACAATGCTGTACTTTGATTTAATTAATCCGATTAAAAATATTGTGTTGAATACTCTTCATAATTAATCAGAAAATTTTGAAGTCCGTTGGATGCGGACCGGGCCAGATTGATGATCTGATCGTAACCAGGCTGAAGCTGAAACTGGTAAACTATTTCGTGATTTACCTCAATGATCATTTGTGAGCCCCTGCCGGGTACCGGGCGTTCAATAATTCGTATAAAAAAGCCGATCGTACCCTCCGGAAACTCCCAATAAGAATAGAAGTGGTCATAAAAATCACGGCCAAATGGCGATCTGGTTTCATCTACCAACATATTGGTTTCGGTTATGCCCGGCAACATTTCTTCCGTCTCTTCTTCGTCTTCGCGGATATCAAGTGCCGGTATTAATAAAACCAGAAAATCAGGTGGCTCCACCAGTTCACCCCGCAAATAGTCGTACCCATCAATTTGACTTTGTATGGCACTTTCCGTTACATAAATTTCAATGGGACTTCGCAACCCTACCTGTTGATTAATAAATGCAAAGGAACGGGGACGAAACTCTTCCAATGGAAACAGGGTACGTATAACTTCCCTTTTCTCTTCTACCGACATTATCGGTTCGGGCTGCTCAGGCATCCACGCAACAGGGATTCGTATCTCGGTCCCAACCACCAACCTCCTGGGATCCACGACCTGGCCTGTGTTATACATTTGAATATTTCTCCATAAAAAGGGATTGCCAAAATAACTATCTGCCAAATCCCACAGTGTATCCCCAAATCTCGTAAAATGATAAATATGACTCGGATAATCCGGTTGTACAGATACCCTTCCTGTATCCTGACCGGTTTCTGTTTCTGGCGCACCGTGGCCCCGCTCGATCAATCGCTGTCTTCTTTCTTCTCTTTTCTCATCTAACAGTTTTATTGCCTGCATGTTGAAAGAAGAATCATGATCGACCTTTTGCCAAATTTCCTCAAAACGACTGACCCTGAGCCCGCTTTTTTCAATCACCAGTATAATATCATCAACCATCTCCTTTTTGATATCTTCCATCCTTTCGGAAGCCTGGTTGAATTGCTGAAACATTTCATTACCAGCTACGATCTGCACTTCCGGTACGTCCTCCTGAAATTCGGATAACATTCTATGATAGGTCTCCACCCCAAGCCCGGCTTCGATGGAGGTCTGCCACATCGAGCGTTGTGTTTCCTGCTGAATTTCATTTATCTCCATTGCCGCTTCTACATAATGCTCCAGCTCCTCAAGCGTAATGTCGGTATCAACCTCATTGAGTACCTGTAATACGGAGAACTGCGCATGAGCATTTGTTGCCATCATAAAAGCAACAATTGCCGACAATATGAACAGTCTGCATTTCTTATCCATACAAAACTAATACCGCATGATTTTAAGTGTAATATTAACAGAACTCCCCTGTGTCCTGATTAGACTGCTCCACGTACAGCAATATATAATGAGACGAACGCATTTACGTATCTTACATTGATAACGGTGTATCCACCCTTTATTATCATCATTTTTTATCAAATTTTAAGCCGGCAGCGATACCTGAAATTATTATCTCCATTATATACCCCTCGGCTATTGCGCTCCGCTCGTAAACACATATACGAGCATGTTCACTCCGAATTGCAGTGCGGCCTGAACAATCTCCTCCGGATTGTCATGTTGATCGTAGGCCCACCCATCAGAGGGATTTGACTCATACGTATACAGCAGTACCATTCGGCCATTCCGGTATACAGCAAATGCCTGGGGTGGTTCTCCATCGTGCTCGTGAATTTTCGGCGGACGCCCCTCCGGAAACGCAAATACATTGTGATAGACCGGATGGTTTGGCGGTAACTCGAAAAACTCCTCCTCCGGAAAAATATCCATCAGGATCGGCCGGACATATTCATCGAACCCGTAGTCGTCGTCAACATACAGAAAGCCGCCGTTATCCAGATAGGTCCGTAAATTATCCAACTCGGTATCATTAACGGCGATATTGCCATGACCGGTCATAAAAAGCATCGGATACTGATGGATATCCCGACTTCCCAGCGGAACATCATCCTCACGGTCGCGAAGCGGAAGCGGAACCTGCTCCCGGGCATACCGGATCATGTTGGGCAGTGATGTAGGTGAGACATACCAATCTCCTCCTCCGCGATACTGAACTCTTGCTATAACAAATTCATCACCATCCGCCGCCCTTATATGCGGTACGAATACCGGCATCACCCATAAAAGAACAATCAAAAAAAAGGATTTCACAACGTTGTGTACCTGGGTTCGCAGATTCATTTATCATCTTTTTTCGGTAACGTACCATTCATATCACCGTCCGGCACAAAACCGTAAACCTTTTGAACGTCCAGCCGGATGCAATAGTGTTTGATTATAAGATGCTCTACGGCTATTATCAACCGGATTGCGGTGCGCGGCACCTGTCTTCCTTTATAATTCCCTGTTTTCGTGAGTCCATTTTTTCGATTCCAAACAGAACCAAAACCAAACGAATGTACTTTGGCTCCTTTTAATCACAAACTGGTATTCACCGCAGCATGTTTCGGTATGCTGATTTTTGGAATCGTAATGGCCGTGCTCGGGTCGGTACTGCCATCCGTGATGATCAAGTTCGATGTCGGAAGTTCCGAAGCGGGCACCCTCTTTATTTTTTTAAGTGGTGGTCTGATGTTCGGCTCTCTCCTGTTCGGCCCGATTGTTGACCGGTTCGGGTACCGGTCGCTGCTAATCATCTGCTCCGTCATAACAACTACCGGTTTCCAGGGCATTGCGTTTTCCCCGTCCATGACACTTTTGGGTTTCTCCATCTTCCTGAGTGGTTGTGCCGGAGCGGCGCTCAACGGAGCAACCAATGCACTGGTTTCAGAAATCAGTGAAGGAAAACGCGGTTCCCGCCTGACTTTCCTGGGTGTTTTTTTTGGAATCGGGGCTTTCGGTGTGCCACTGCTGCTGGGATCACTGCTGGACCGCTACTCTTACGAGTCGCTCATTTCCGGTATCGGATTGATGATCCTGATGCCTTTTATCTTCTTTTTGTTTCTTAGATTCCCCCCGCCAAAGCATGTCCGCGGATTTCCGCTATCAAAAGGGGTCGGCCTGGCCAAAGAACCTGCGCTGCTGCTCTTCGGGTTCATTCTGCTTATTCAGAGCGGACTGGAGATGTCCATGGGAGGATGGTCGGCGGCTTACTTCACGGAAGTGCTCCTGGTCTCCCCGCAATACGGTGTGCTTTTCCTCTCCCTGTTCTGGATGGGCCTGACACTAACGCGCCTGCTACTTGGATACCTCCTGATAAAAACAAATACCGCAACGATCATGTATATCAGCTTTGCATTCAGTTTTACCGGTGCACTGATTTTACTCTCGGCAGTGAGTACACCTGTGGCTGTAGTCGGAGTCATCTTGGTTGGAGTCGGTTTTGCTGCTGTTTTTCCGGTCATTCTCGCTTATGTGGGAGATCTCTATGCACATCTTTCCGGAACAGCATTCAGCATCGTTTTCGTGATGTCGCTGCTGGGGGGCATGTCCATGCCCTATCTGATCGGGGTTGTTTCCGACCTTCAAGGGCTCCGAATCGGAATGATCCTCATTCCCGTCAGTATTGTGGCTTCGTTTGTACTATTCCGGATCAGCCACTATCGATCTGCAAAAAAATCAACGGGCACGGTGAGTACCGCTTCCACCGATTGACAGGATTGATTTGTTAATCGATTGTGGCGAAATAACTTACATTTCACTATACCTGTTTCTCGTCCACTCCTGCAAAACCATCCGGTTTCGGAATCTGTGTTGAATTTATGACCTGCCATTTTTGTTGACAGGAGTAGAGCAGTTATAACATACCATATGACATGATTTCCAAATTGGAATTTTTTTGCAATATTTCTCGCAACAGAGTTAGCAGCCTTTGTTGTTGAAAGTCGGTATTAACCGCCAATCCACTATTTAAAAATAAAGAGGTATAAAATGATTACCGAGAAGAACATCAGACAGCTCATTGAAACAAACGGTGATCTCAAAATTTCGATAACCCTTCCGACCCATAAAGTCGGCTCAGATCGCCAGCAGAACCCAATCCGGTTTAAAAACCTGCTTTCAAACGCTTCCGATGAACTTGCCTCGTCGGGCTTGAAAGAGAAAGAGATCGAAAAACTGCTGAAGCCGGCCACCGAGCTGTTGAGTCAACCCTTCTTTTGGTCTGAAATGGAACAGGGCATGGCGGTTTACCTGACACCGGACTATTTCGAAGTTTTCAAACTCCCGTATGAACTCTCCGAGATGGTCTATATCCAGGATCATTTTCTTGTGACGCCACTGCTGCCGATGACCAGTACCGATGGAACCTACTGCATTCTGGCTATCAGTCTGAAAAAATCCCGGTTACTGCGCTGTACACGTACAACCATTGCCGATATCACACCCGAAGATATTCCCGGTGGAATCAACGAGTGGCTTGGGGAGAAGCCTGAAGCACAGCTCCAGTTCCACACCGGCACAAACGAAGGTGAAAATGCCATGTTTTTTGGCCACGGTGCCTCCGGCGAAGAGGAAAAAGAGCTTATAGAGCAGTATTTACGGGATGTCGAAAGAGCTATTACCCCGGCTGTCAGCCGCACCAATGATCCCATGATTCTCTTTGGACTCGAAAAAAACCTCGGGATGTATCAAAAAATCAACCATTACAGCCGCATAATCGACCGGCCGATTGATCATAACCCCGACGAACTTTCCGATGAAAAACTTCGCGACCGGGGCTGGGAAGTGATCAGGGACCATTTTCTGAATGAACTCTTTCAGGCGTTGGAAACGTATCGTGACAGCGCGGCTGACCGGGTTTCGAACGACCCGTCCGAAATCATCACCTCCACCGTGATGGGAAAAACCGGGGCAATCTTTATTGCCAAGGACTCGGTTCGCTGGGGCACATATGATGCCGACAATCACAAGGTATTGTTCCGGAATCAGCCGAAAAACAGTGATGTTGAACTGATGAACTGGCTTTCAATTAAAGGATTTGAGACCGGCAGCGATGTCTACGTTCTCCCTAAAACGGATATGCCCGATCAGGCAGAAGTGGCCGCGCTTTTTCGCTTCTGATTGATTCCTGGAATTACAACACATGCTGTAATTCACGTAGCTGTGGCCAGTTTCATTATCATCCGGAAATTGCGCCAACATAAAACAAAATTTGGAATCCTGCATTCGGGAATACGTTCGCCGGATGCGGGATTTTTTTGCTTTCAGGTTCGATGACCGACTACTTCAATCCGGCAGACGCTTCGTTCACGTTCAGTACGTGATCACCGATCTTCTCGAGACGGTTGATGAAATCGAGGTAGAAAATCCCGGCCTTGACGTCGTAATCACCGCGCTCAAGACGCTGGTAGTGCGACTGTCTCAGTTCATCACGCAAAGCATCAATTTTTGACTCCATCAGCTCCGCTCCCTTCATATCAACATCGCCGTATTCACCGGCAATGTTTTCACGCATGAGCTTCAGAGAATCCTGGATAAGCTGCATCATGTCCTGAATCTCCTGGTTGGCACTTTCCGGCATTACTACCTTTTCTTCCAACATGCGCTCGAATGTGCGTGATACCTGATAATAGAGATCCGCAATACGCTCCAGGTCATTGACCATCCGGTGCATACTCCGGACACGGCGAGAGGAAGTTTTGGACAGGTTGAATTCCGAGACACTGGTAAGATACTGGGCTACCTCCAGCTCAATGCGATCCGTGATCTCCTCTCTCTTTTTGATCTTGTCTAGAAATTTCTGATGCTTTTCTTTGCCTTTGAAAAAGAGTCCATACGTGCTGAAACTCATCTTTTCCGTAATTTTCGCCATCAGCTCCACCTCCTTGTAAGCCTCGGAAATGGAGAGTTCAGCGGTAGGCATCAATCCGCCACTGATATATTTGAGGGATTTCTGCTCGTCCTCCACACCCCGGGATGGCTGGAGCCAGGTCACAAGCTTGATCAACTGTGGTACGAGGGCGAACAGGAACAGCACATTCAGGACATTGAACGTCGTATGGAACAGCGACAAGCCAAGGGTAGCATTAATTCGGGCCTCGGGAGAATCTCTCATGATGGCATCATCCAGCACCGACAACTGTGCCGGCGAAAAATTCATTGTCATGAAATCGACAAAATTCAGGAAAAACGGGAAGAGGGCCAGCATCCAGATCACACCGATCACATTGAAGAAAAAATGGAACCGGGCGGCCCGTTTGGCATGCACGTTCCCGATAAGGGCCGCAATATTGGCCGTAATGGTAGTGCCGATATTTTCACCGAGAATCATGGCCGCTGCAATCGGGAAATTGATCCATCCCTGGGCCAGCATGACCAGTGTGATGGTGGTGGCGGCACTGGATGACTGGGTGACCAGCGTCAAAATCGTGCCGACCATTACAAAAATGAGGATTGTGCCAAATCCGTAATCGGTAAATTGATTCAAGAACGAAAGGATTTGCGGATTCTCCTGGATATCCGGGACGGCATCCTTTATAAATTCCAGGCCGATAAACAGAATACCAAAACCGATCATCGCTTCGGCAACATGTTTCAGCTTGTTGTTGCGTACAAAAAGAAATGGAAAGAAGATGCCAATCAGACTGACGGCAATCGGTGTGATTTGAAACCGGAATCCGAACACCGAAACCATCCAGGCGGTGACCGTGGTGCCGATATTTGCTCCCATGATGACCCCGGTTGACTCCAAAAAGGTCAACAGTCCGGCATTTACAAAACTGACCACCATGACGGTAGTGGTTGTTGATGACTGTGTGATCGTCGTAGCGGTAAATCCGGTAACAATACCGGTTAAACGATTTGTGGTCATCCCCTTGAGAATTCCTCTCAACTTCTCACCCGCCACTTTCTGCAATCCATCGCTGAATATTTTCATCCCATAGATGAAAATTCCGAGAGACCCGATCAGTTGCAGAAAATCAAAAAAATTGTATGTCATATCTCACTGAGAAGTAAAGCACTCATCCTGTTACGGCTATGTTTGGAACCGTGTTGTAAAACAATCCAAATGATACTACCAAATACGTCTATAAGTCGGCATGGAAACTACAAAATTATTGTGAAAAAAAATGAATGATTGCTACTATTAATTTCCGCCGGTAGAGATATCTTTCGAAATATCTGCGGTTCTCGAAAATGTGCCCATTGGAATGCAGGACTGCAATTCCTAATTTTCAGTAATGTCTCGCACCCTGTATATCAACCGGTCACTCGCACTTCGCCACTTCCCCCGAATTATATTCCGGAACGGAGAGCGTCTGCTTTGGAACCCGCTGACCCGCAATATTGCCCGTGTGCGGCCGGAAGAGAGGGTTCGGCTTCAATTTATTGAATATCTCACACGTGAAGCCGGTATCTCATCCAACCGGATTGCAACCGAAAGCCCTGTCCCGTCGCGTTACTCCCGTGGACGTACAGACATTCTGTGCTATGACCGTAACTTCGATCCGCAGCTGCTGATTGAGTGCAAAGCGGAAAATGTAACACTCGGAACCCGTACCGCGACCCAATCGGCTGTTTACAATCAATTCGTGAAGGCACCGTACATTTTGCTAACCAACGGGTTGCAGGATGCGCTTTTTCATGTGGATACTTCCCTGAATCCACTTAAACCCAATGATTATCCCCATTATCTTAACCGACGGGATCACACTGACACCACTCCGGAATACTGGATAGAACGGGGGTTTCTTCATCCCGACATGGACGATCGGGCGGCGTCAGAGCTTGCAAATGCCGCTTCCCGCCTGTTCCATCTATCCGACGCGACCAAAAGCTACATCCGGATCCAGTTTCCGACCGACGGTATGCCGATGCGGCATTATTACGCGCTGCTTCCGGCACCGGGTTACCAGAATGTGCTATTTGCGGTTTCCCTTATCGCGGTTTCGGAACAACAATCTATTTTTTGTGTCATCTGCAACAAAAAGGGGCGCAACATCGGGAGCCTTCGTGTGCTTATTTCCAACAGCGGAGATTTTCACATGCCGGAATTATATCTTGCCGACTCACAGAAAATCGCCACTCCGGATATCAGTCGGTTAGTTGCGTCGCTGCTTGAATTCCAACCAGCCGGGCAAAGCGCACGATCCGGGCCTCCTGAGGAGACCGATCACACCGGTTTATATATACACCGGCTCTCCGAACATATTGCCTCTCTTTTTTTTCAAAAAAACACCAAAATTACGGGTTTGATTTGAGGAATTCATCCGAAAATTATCAACCCGTTTCAAAACACAGAGTTAACGGAACCGATATGTATCAACAACACCGCCGCCGATTAATCGAACTGTTTCAGGACAACCCCGACCATCTGCTCTATCTGAAAGGGGGATCGGTTGCCAACCGGTACCAGACCGACTATGAGTATCCGTTCCGGCAGGAGTCAAATTTTCTCTATCTGACCGGGATTGATGAACCGGATATGGCTGCTTTTTTTCATTGCGGAAGCGGTGATTTTACACTCGTAATCCCTCGTCGCACCGCCCAGTTTGCAGTCTGGATGGGATATATCCGGACCCCGAAGGAGTACCGCAATCGATACGAACCTGATCATGTCATATACGATGACGAGGTATCCGACTGGCTGAAAAAAAATCATCCTAAAAAAATCCATTGCCTGCCCGGAATCGAATCGCACATTGAATCGTTGGGTTATCCGGCAGAGACCGGCCATCTTCAGGATGCCCTCGCATATTGCCGCGTAATCAAGTCTGAGGGCGAGATCGATCACCTTAAAAAAGCGGCTACCGTTGCAAATAAGGCTCATATTGAAGTGATGAAAGCGGTAAAACCCGGTGCTTTTGAATACGAAATGAAAGCACTTTTTGAATACCAGACGGTCCGGAACGGATTGGTACACGCTCCCTATTCTGGCATTTTTGCCTCCGGCACGGGCTCTGCCATTCTTCACTACACCGACAACCAAAAGCAGATGCATGACGGTGAGCTTTTCCTGGTGGATGCCGGGTCCGAGTACCGGGGGTATGCAGCAGATATTACACGCACCTATCCGGTCGGAAAGACGTTTTCACCGCTTCAGGCTGATTTGTACGATATTGTGCTCGATGCCCAAAACATCACCCTCAATATGATCCGCCCGGGAAACAAGATGGAAGACCTCCATCTTACCGCGGCACAACGAATCGTATCCGGGCTGCGTGACTGCGGGTTGGTCAGTGGCAGCACCGAAGAACTGATGGATGCCAATATTTTCGCCCTCTTTTTCCCGCACGGATTGGGCCACTTTCTCGGCCTGGACACGCATGATGTCGGTGGATACCCCAAAGGTACGGAGGTTATCGACCGGCCCGGACTCCGTTTTCTTCGGGCACGCCGGACCTTTGAGCCCGGAATGGTACTGACCATTGAACCGGGCCTATATATCATCCCGGCCTTGCTTGAACCTGCTTTCAACGACGACTCGAAAGCAGCCATGCTCAATACCGAACGCATATCCGAACTGTTCGGGTTTGGCGGTATCCGAATTGAAGATAATGTGATTGTCCGTGAAAATGGTATGGAGAACCTGACCACCGTTCCGAAAACGCGCCAGGAAATCGAACACCTTCGTTAAATTTTTTAAAAATGGCCTGTCAGGTATCCCGCTGAGTGGCTGTCGAAATGGATAGGGAGCGAGCAATTTCTTACATTATCGGTTTGACTTATGAACCTCCCGCAACATCACGAGTAACGTTCGAAAATCTGACTTCTTTCCGAAATGTCTTCCAACTATAAAGCTCTTACCCGCGCATATCGTCCTCAAACATTTGAGGATATCGTTTCGCAGGAACATGTCAGCAACACCCTGAAAAACGCAATTTCCAACAGCCGGCTTAGTCATGCCTATCTCTTCTGTGGCCCCAGGGGTGTGGGAAAAACGACCATGGCACGCGTTCTTGCACGTACCATTAACGAGGTGGGTGCTGATGTAGATGGTGAGGAGCTCAACAATACACTTAACATCATTGAAATAGATGCGGCATCAAACAACAGTGTGGATGACATCAGGAGTCTGAGAGAACGCGTACGCATACCGCCGCAAAACGGGCGCTACAAGGTCTACATCATCGATGAGATTCACATGCTCAGCAAATCGGCATTCAATGCCCTGCTAAAGACCCTGGAGGAGCCGCCCGAACATGTCATCTTTATTTTCGCCACTACCGAACCCCACCGTATTCTGCCCACGATCCTCTCACGGTGTCAGCGTTTTGATTTCCGGCGGATTACAGTGGATGAAATTGTAGATCGGCTACGAAACATTGCTGATAAGGAGAAGATCCAGATTGACACGGAATCGCTTCATGTTATCGCCAAGAAGGCCGATGGCGCATTGCGTGATGCCCTTGGAATTTTTGACCAGGCAATTGCCTTTTGCGGAACCTCCATCACCTACGAAGATCTTCACCGGGCACTGAATATTGTCAGTTCCGAGCGCATGTTTGAATTGACCGATACCCTTGCCCGGCAAGATGCCAGTGCAGGCATGGCGCTCCTGCACCACCTCCTGCACATCGGCAACGATATCCAGGAATTTCTCGGCGCACTCACCGAACATTTTCGCAACCTCTATCTTGCGAAGGACACCCAGAATTTTTATCTGATTGAAGCCACTGATGAAACAAAACAGCGGTTTCATACCATGGCCGCCGACTTCTCCGATGATGATCTGATGCGGATGATGCACATCCTGCATGAGGCCCAGTTTTCCATACGGAATTCCCAGCAGCCCCGAATTCATCTTGAGATCACGCTGCTCAAACTATTCCACATGATCCGCACGGACGGGCTGAAACAATTGCTCGTCAAACTGGACGCACTGGAGCAGAAAGTGAATTTGACTGGTGAAAACGAAAGCGGAACTGGCAATAATACATCACAGGCAGCTCCCGGAGCTGCACAGTCATCCAAACCGGATACCGGCACTTCAGCTCCCGCCGCTACATCAAAGCCTGCATCCAAACCGGGTACCGGTAATACAGCCCAAAACCGCACTACCCCCACCGATACGGCAATACATACGGGGCCCGAAACTACCAGCCGGGCCTCTGGTACCGGCACCCGTTATCCCGGCACGACTGTCCCCAATTCACCACAACCGGACAAGTCCGTTTCCGACAGTACGGAAACGTTCGGAGCCCCCTCATTACGGAGCCCCAAAAATCATCTCACTGCTGTTTCACTTCCTGTAAAACCGGACTCGTCAAGTCAGGAAAATGAAGTTCGTGGCAACCTTGCTCTCTCTCCGAAACCGGCACCGGCACCCGACTTAAGCAACTCCAGTGACCCGGATGGGCATTCCCGGAAAGTCGAGTTAGAAAAAGTCTCCAATTTATTGCAAATTGAGGAGATTTGGTCTGACTATTTGCAGCAGCTGCAATCGACAGCCGGACAGATGCTCTACTATTCGATGCAGAAAACCCGTCCGGTAGAACTAAAAGGCGATCAGGTGACTCTTGAGTGCCCTGACAGCTTTACATCCGATATTATACATGAGCAGCAGCGGAAGTTGTGCGATATCATCAGAGAACATTTTGGGTTTGCTTTGCGTTTTACATCACGAATCGTTGAGACAACCAAGCGAACCGACACCATTGAAGATCCCTACGAACAGTTATCGATGCTTCTGAAAAAAGATACTACGTTGAAAAAAATAGTCGATCTGTTCGGTGCGGAGCTTGAGTACTAACGTGATTCGGCATGTAACAAATTACAACTATAGTGGAGCAGACCTATGAATATGGCAGATATGTTTGGAAAATTGAATGACTTGCAAAAGAAAATGGAAGAGGCCAAAGAGCAGCTCCATATGCTGGAAGTCGAAGCTGAGGCGGGTGGCGGTATGGTGAGAGTGACCGCTAACGGTAACCGGGAGATCACCTCCATCCAGCTGGATAAAAACATCGTGGATCCGAATGACACGGAGATGCTGGAGGATATCATTATTGCCGGAGTGAACCAGGCCCTGAAAAAAGCCGAGGAAGCCAGCCAGCAAAAGATGAGTGAAATCACCAGCGGAATGATTCCAGGCGGTCTTGACCTCAGCAATTTTGGCCTTAAATAGATCTCTATACCTTTACTACGCAAGTACCTGATGCAACTCATCTCAGAAACGCTTGAACAGGCTGTTGAACAGCTCGCCCGCCTGCCGGGAATGGGTCGAAAATCGGCACAACGCATTGCCATGCACCTTTTGAAACAAAACGATGAGCAGGTGTTTCATCTCTCACGGGCCATATCGGACCTGAAAAAAAATATCCGGTACTGTTCAACCTGTTATAATATCACGGATCAGGACCCTTGTCCGATTTGTAGTTCGGAGAAACGAAATACCGGTGTTGTTTGTGTCGTTGAAGAGCCTAAAGATGTTTATGTGGTTGAGCGAACACAGGAGTTTACCGGCCGTTACCATGTCTTGGGTGGGGTCATTTCACCTCTGCAGAATATCGGACCGAACGAACTGCGGATCAACGAACTCATTGCACGTATCCGTGACGGAGAGGGTATCCGGGAACTGATTCTTGCCCTGAACCCCGATGCGGAAGGGGAAGCTACCGGGTACTATATCAACAAGCTGGTGCATCCCATGGGGGTGAATGTAACCCGAATCGCTCACGGCATACCAATGGGTACCGATCTTGAGTTTATCGACGACGCCACATTAACCCGTGCATTTGCCGGCCGACGGACGTTCTGATAACGTATAACTGATGTCCATATCGGTATATTTCCCGATGGAATCCCTGACAAAAAAAGGTGCCCCCACTTGCCATTTTCAGCGTCTGGAAGCACCTTTTATCACCAAAAAAACGGGCATCAGAAGAAGAACTGCATCTGCATCATCACCACATGTGCAACATTGTCAAAATCTACCGAATCACTCTCCTGAGTGCGAAGATTATAAGCCAGGATAATCCGGTTATGGGTAAACGGGCCACCCTGCAACGCGCTCAGGCTGTATGATCCACCAACAGTACCAAATACCTGGGCTAAGGAATCAAGTTCTCCGCCATCACCATACCAGTATTCACCCATAGCGAACAGTTCAATATGAGGCTTGAGAAGAAATCCGCCGAACAGGG
>Ga0207421_10004500_pt1 | contig 15999 bp, 9 predicted proteins | sample SodLakKL_010_SED_4_FD_187542 | JGI IMG/M metagenome (GOLD analysis project Ga0207421, IMG submission 187542) | Alkaline sediment microbial communities from Lake Tanatar, Kulunda Steppe, Russia - 8KL_010_SED (SPAdes) (version 2) | ecosystem: Environmental > Aquatic > Non-marine Saline and...
CAGGGGGTTTAGAATCTCTTCCTGTATATAATCAGCAAAATCACGGCCGCTGACTTCCTCTATTAAAAGCTCCAGCAAATTGATGCTTACATTTGAATAGTAAAAAGATGTTCCGGGCTCCTGAAAGGCCAAGGCTTCTTCGCTTAATACGGTCCGGATAGAGGGTACTTCAGCAGTAGGAGAATAGCGCTGAACCACGTTGCCCAGGGGCATACCGGCGCTTAAGCTTAATAGCTGTCTTACGGTGATTTCATCTACCGGGTATTCCGAATCTGGAAATGTCCAGTTAGTAAGGTATTGCAGGTAAGGGCTATCCAGGTCAACCTTGCCCTGCTCAACCAGTTTCATTACGCCCCAGGCGGTGACTGACTTGGAAATGGACTGCACCCGGCAGTAAGTATCACTTGTCATTATTTTACCTTCTTCAAGGTCGGCATGGCCGTATGCTTTAACCCAGGCTGTTTCGCCATCTTCAACCAGGGCAATCGCTACCCCGGGGATGTTATAGCTATCCATCAAGGCAGGGATGCGGTGTTCCAGGTGGGCTATTAATTCCTCCAGATGATTATTTTCATGGGCTTTGCCGGAGACCGGCAGGGTTAAGAATACTGAACAAACAAAAAGAATAAGCAGTATGAATAAAAATGTTTGTTTAATCATTTATCAGCTCTACCTTGTATTTAAGATTATCTTTACTTTTCAACATCTATTATACATGAAGTGCTTCTTGGACTTCTTATCCTGTTAAAAGTCTTAGATGAGATTAAACAATCTATTGATTATTAATTGAACGGAACATGTGATAGGATTTAAAGCTTTTTGTAACCCTTTCTTCAATTAACACATAGCTAAAACATCATGATTTAGGAAAATTTTTACCTGCTAATTATATCATCTTATTTATAGATAGCGTATTTATAGCTGTGCATAGTATTAAGGCAATAACAGCAGAAAAACAAACTATTATCTTTCTAATCTGCTATAATTGAACAGGATCAGCCTTGAACTGTTATCAGAGCTCGAAACTGGTATTAACCATTTGAAAAAGGAATGCATTCCACATTTTCGGGTCAATTCCAGGTTTAGCAATCGGAGAGAAGGTTGTAATATGATAAGGGTATTCCTAATTACTTCTATCCTACTTGCCTTATCTGTGCCAGGTTATGCAGTGGACAAAGATTTAGAGTAAGGGTTAATCGCTTTTCAAGAAAACAGTCAAGGAATTCTAAAGGAGACTAAGCAAAAATGAAGCTATTGCTGAACCTGGTCCGAAAGGACTTTAATAGAAACAGGGTTATCACAACAGCGTTGGCAGTATTCTTAATTCTTTCAGCGCTTTTAATGGCAGGCGGTTTAAGGGTGGCTGGGACAATGAAATCCTCCCTGGATGGGTTAAATGAGCTGGCTGTTCCCCCCGACTACCTGCAGATGCATAAGGGAACCTATGATCAGAAAGTGTTTGATGATTTTGTGGAAACCCATGATTATATCGCGGATTCGCTGATCGTCGAAATGCTCAACATCAACAATGCAAATATTATTTACCAGGGTGAAACGCTGGAGAAGTCTTTGATGGACAATGGGTTCATTGTTCAGAATGAAGGGTTCGATTTTCTCCTTAATATGGACAATGAAATTGCTATTGTTCAGGAAGGGGAAATAGGGGTTCCTGTGTACTATACTGAGGTGCTTGGGATTCAGATCGGCGATGTCATTACCCTGCGTATAAGTGGTTATAGTAAGACGCTGACTGTATCAACAATTATACGTGACGCGCAGATGAACGCGGCGCTCGCCTCTTCAAAGCGGTTCTTAATCAGCCAGGCCGACCATGATGAATTAAGTGGTCAGATGGGTGAGTGGGAGTACAGTTTTCAATTCCTGTTAAAAGATGATACAGCCACAGCGGTTTTGCAGAAGGATTACCTGGAAGCATCTTTACCTTCTAATGGTGTGGCGATAACCGGGAGCCTTATAACTATGCTCAATGGCCTTTCTTATGGGCTAACTGCATTTATAATCATTGCGATCAGTTTTCTGTTAATCCTGATAGCATTTCTCTGTTTATCATATATTATTCGGGCAACGCTGGCCGAAGAAAACCACAGTATCGGAGAGATGAAAGCAATTGGCTTTCCGGGAAAAGCAATTGAGCAAATCTATCAGATTAAGTATGTAATCCTAGTTTTTATAGCGGTTATTATTGGTTACCTGGCAGCTATTCCATTCGGAAACTTCTTCTCATCTTCAGTTATCAGATATTGCGGACCGGGCAGCAGTGAGTGGATGAAATGGGTATTTCCTTTATTTGGGTTAATTCTGCTCAGCCTCCTGGTGGTGTTCGGATGCCGTAAAATAATTCGCCGGAACCTGAAAAGCACTGTGGTAGAGCTGATGCGCGGGGAAGAAAGAATCAAAAAAGAAGGTCACTATGCTTTACCCTCCGCAGGGTTGAAGCATCGCAACCTGACGATAGCAATCGGTGAATTGAAATGTAAATGGAAAGAATATACCGTAATCTTTCTTGTGTTTGTGTTTTCGTCTTTCTTGATTCTGCTGCCGATGAATATGAAAAATACAGTTGAACATCCGTCTTTCATTACTTACATGGGTGTGGCAGAATGCGATATTCGTATTGACATGCAATACAGCGAAAGTCTGGCAGAACAGAAAGATGCTGTTATTGCTTACCTGGAAAATGATTCCGAAATTGATAAGTATGCAATCTACCGCAATGGTTATGTCCAGTTTCACCATGGGGATGGGGAATACGAATATATCCGTGTGGAAAGTGGCGACGCCTCGGCTTTTCCGCTGCAGTACCTTGAAGGAAGTGCGCCTGATGACAACCAGGACATGGCCCTCTCTTATCTTTATGCATCGGAATTAGGTAAAAAGATTGGTGATTCCTTAACAGTAAATTACCAGGGGGCAGAGCATTTATATACCCTTTCCGGCATTTATCAGGATGTTACTTACGGTGGCAAAACTGCCAAAGCAGCCATTGATTTTGACGAAAGTGATGTAGAAGCCTACATTATTTATTTAAATGTCAGCGATGGTGTTACAGTCGAGGAAAAGACGGATGACTTAAGAGGTATTTTGACGGAGAGTAAAATTACTCCGATCAGCGAGTTTGTTTCGCAGACACTTGGCGGTATTACCGATAATATGAGTTTGGTAGAAGGGGCCGCAATAGCTATTTCACTATTCTTAATCGTACTGATTACCGTGATGATCTTGCAACTGATCACAGCACGGGAACACAGTGCAATTGCCATTAAAAAAGCAATTGGTTTTTCAACCCGGGACATCAGGTTACAGTTTGGAATTCGCATTATTATAATTCAATTCCTGGCAATCGCTGTTGGAACACTTCTGGCAAACTACTTGGGTGAAGCTATTTTCGGATTGATGCTCTCGTCTATGGGCGCCTCAAAGATAACAATGCTGGTTGAACCGTTAAGGGCCTACCTATTCTGGCCTACAGTACAACTTATTGTAGTCTTTGCCACGGTGTTTATTGGAACCCGGGTAGTTAAAAGTTATCATATCAGAGATCAAATAATTGAATAAGGAGCTAAGTCATGATAAAAGTTGATCAGGTTAGTAAGTCGTTTAACAGTACGAGAGTACTAAATGATATTTCATTTGAAATTAACAGGGGAGATTTCGTGGCGATTATGGGGCCGTCCGGTTCCGGAAAGTCAACCCTACTCTACAGTATCAGCGGGATGGACAGTATCAGTGGCGGCAGGGTAATGTTTGACGGGATAAATATTTCTGCAATGGAGGAGAATGAATTATCCGGATTCCGGCTCACCAAAATGGGGTTTGTATTTCAGAATGCGCAGATGTTAAAAAACCTAACTGTTCTTGATAATATTAAGCTACCCGGCCTGGTGGCAAAAAAAGAGTTGGCCGATACAATCAGCAACCGTGCATTGGAATTAATGAGGCGCATGGAAATTGAAGGAATAGAGGAGCGTGACATTCGAGAGGTTTCCGGTGGTCAGCTACAGCGTGCGTCCATTTGCCGCGCTATGATCAATAACCCTGATATACTATTTTTAGATGAACCAACTGGAGCTTTAAATTCCGGCGCCACAGATCAGGTATTGGCTATCCTGGAAGATTTGAACCGTGACGGAATGACCATAATGACTGTTACCCATGATCAGAGAGTTGCGGCCAAAGCAAGAACGGTAATCTATATCATAGACGGAGAAATTGCAGCCAGCATGGAATTATCATCTGACTCTGATCGTGAAAAAGAACTGGATCTTTGGTTGAAAAAGCTTCAATAAGAAAGGGGCTAAAAGATTTGCCAAATAAGAAAATTAACATTGTTAACTATTCTGACAGCGGAGGAACTAAAAGGGCCGCTTTAACCCTTTTCCGCGGTGGGTAATATTGAATTGGCCGTAACATGGTATTTTGGCAATGAATTCTCCAGACCATATTTTTTTAACCAGTTAGGCTATTCCTTATTCGGAATCGCAGCCATATTGATAGGCTATAAGATGTTCCATGAGCCCTTGCTGCCAAGGCTTATTGGAATTGTACTATGGGCTTCCGGACTAATGTGCCTGCTCGCATTTCTCGGACTTATCCTGCATATTGAAGGGCAGGGGCTGATTTCTGTCTTAAGCGGTTTGTTAACCGTACCGGTGGGGATAATGTCGATATTATGGGGAAGAAAACTGCTGCAGGGAAAAGGGGTATTATGAGCTTGCCGTTTCCGGAACAAAGCGAAGAAAGAATTTCTTCATATCAATAAAAGATATCCCTGCCTGGTTAGAAGAGCATCTGCAAAACCAGCTTTTTTAGCAACTCATTAAACTCTGAACACCTTAACTATCAACATAGTGTGAATTAGGCCAAAAGGATGCCTTGATAAGTAGTAAGATATGGTTTAGAAAATTAGGAGGGCAAAATGAAAATAATTATTGTCGGTGGTGGTATTGCGGGGCTTTCGGCAGGTATATTTGCGCAGAAAGCAGGGCTTGAAAGTGTAATATTTGAGAAGCACAGCATTACAGGGGGAGAGTGTACCGGCTGGGACCGGAAAGGATTTCACATAGACGGCTGTATTCACTGGCTTACAGGGACAAAGCCCGAAACAGACCTCTACAATCTATGGGTAGAAACAGGCGTACTGGAAGACACAGAGGTATATCAACCTGACATTTTTACTACGGTAGAGCATGGTGGTAAAACCATCACGCTTTACAGAGATCTTGAGAAGATAAAAAAACACTTACTTGAAATATCCCCTGATGACCGTGCAGAAATAGAAAAACTGGTTAATTATACAGAAAGATTTATGAACTTCCAGATGCCCTGCGGGAAACCGTTAGATCTGATGAACATACCTGACAAAATTAGGCTTGGACTCTCTATGAAAGACGTGGGGCCCGTGATGAAGGATCTTGGCAAAATCACCCTGGGAGAGTATGTAGAGAGGTTTAAGCACCCTGCCATAAAAGAAGTTTTAAAATCAGGGGTTGTGGAGACATACAGCGCGTATATCCTGCCCTTTACACTGGCTACCTTCATAAGCGGTAACGGAGGCAGGCCTAAAGGCGGTTCAAGGGCGATGGCACAGCGGATGGAAGAAAAATATATCAGCCTTGGCGGAAAGGTAGAGGTGCGAAGGGAAGTAAAGGAGATTATAGTTGAAGAGGGCTTTGCAAAAGGAGTTCTTATCACTGATGGCAGCGAGGTGCGTGGTGCCTATATTGTGCCGACCTGTGATGCACACATAACGCTCCAAAAACTTCTCAAGGGAAAATATGCTGATAAAAAGTTTGAAGAGAAGTATGCCAATCCAAAAGTTTATCCTTTGATTTCATGTATTTATGCCTCCTTTGGTGTAGATGCTGATTTATCTACATATCCCGCCGACTTCGTGTTTCAGACATCTCCATTTTCTTTTGAAGATGGCAGCAAAGACCAGCTCTCTATAAAGCATTACTGCTACGAACCATCCTTTGCTCCTAAAGGAAAATCAATTATAATCGCTTATAATCACGCGAACTTTGACTGGTGGAAAAAGAAACACAAAAATAAGGATAACTATAAGGAGGAAAAAATGAGGCTTGGCCAAGACATTATGGAAAGATTAGAGGCCCGCTTTCCTGAATTAATGGGCAAGATCAACCTGCTGGATGTTGCAACCCCTGTCACATACGAGCGTTACTGCGGAGCATATAAGGGTGCATGGATGTCTTTCGGGATAACCCCTAAAGGGAAGAACCTGAACCATGACGGCATGGTAAAGGGCATTAAGAATCTTTACATGGCAGGCCAATGGCTTATGCCTTCGGGAGGAGTGCCTACGGCTTTGGTAACAGGGAAGTGGGCCATTCAGAGAATCTGCCGGGCAGTTTAGATTGACCCTTTTACCTGATAAGTAAAGGCTCTTTATACTGGTCGTTATGTCCATTATGAAAAAGCAGACATTATAGCTGAGTAAGCTACAGCGTTTTTAGAAGAGATAGAGTTAATAAAAAGCTATTTTGTCTGCTACAGAGTAAATCCTGCAATTTTCAACTTTAACTTGAAAATTGTAGAAATGCCTCATAGTAAATCACTGCATAAAAAATACTTGAGTAAAATAACCAGCAGTGAAAAAATAATATTTAATTTGTACCAACAGGTTTTATGAAACTACTCCCAGCGCCACAAGGATCTGTATGGGAGCGCCAAGGAGGGCATGTATAATAATTGCCGTAGTTGTATTTCTTGTCTTGTATACTACAAAAGGCATAACCAGGTAAATCGGAATTGATACAACATGAGTAAGCAGCCCAAAGGGTAAGTGAAAAAGTGCATGCAAAAAACCGTTAAAGATCCAGGCATATTTTCCAAAAGTAATTTCCTGTCGGGGCAATACATAACCCCTCCATAACATCTCTTCACCTACATAATTAAAGAAAAAGAAGAGAGGCAACAAAAGCATAATGTATTGTTCTGCCCCAACCAGTTTGTTTGTTTTAATCGGAGATATTTCTTCCAGGGCTGAAGCATCGATATCCAGGGGAGAGAGCACCAGGATAAGAACTATTGCCCCGGCGATAGCTATTGCTGAAAGCAAGCTTAATCCAGTCCATAACCAGTCGCTTCTGGTCATTTTTTTAATGCGTAATCGGCACAAAACACTTTCCAATTCTAACTTATAACCATCCTTTTTCATTAAAAGCAGGGTAAATAAGAATAATGGCATAAAGAGAAATAAAGTGCCAATAATAATCCATGCGGCATAATTGCTCCACTGCAATAGATTTGTAAAAAAGGACATTGTCCAGTTAAGATGAATCCAAAATAGTATCCCTGGAATTAAAAACAGTAGTATAGAATATCCTATCCCGATCCGCTTCATAGAAACCTCCTTTATTTCTGTATATTAACTATTTTACACTAATATTGAACGAATTAAGTAATATCCAGTATTTTCATATCCCTGTTTTCCACATTTACCCTCTTATCTTTCCAGTTAGCTTTTCCAGCTTTCCATTTTTGAGCTTGTAGATAACCCCTGCCCGGGTTGCCACCTCTGGTTCAGATGTTGCCACAATTACTGCAATTCCCTTTGTATTAAGGGAATGCAGCTGCCCGGACCAGGTGCATTCCCCTTTTGATTCAAATAGTATCTCTGGTTCATCCAACAGGATAGCGCCCAGACTTTCTCTATCATCTATATCCAGGGGGCTTTTCTCATTATACTTGTCCAACAGCCATACTCGCTCTTTTTGCATCTGAGCTATTGCTTCCTCTCTGTCCCAACCCGGCAGCCGGTCCTGGAAAAACACTCGCCCCTGATCAGGCTTTTCCCGGAAACCCAGGACTTTCAGCAGGGTTGACTTCCCTGAACCAGGCTCTCCAAGAACCGCAACTGATTCACCTTCTAATATATCGACATCCAAACCCTGTAAGACCCAGCAGAAGTGACCTTCTTGCTTGTACCCCCTCCAAATACCTTCTGCTCTAATTACCGAATTTCTTAACACGATAGATAATCTCCTTTATTGGCATTCAAGTTGCTTATCCAACGACAGCAAAGAAATTCCAGTGCAGCAGCAAAGTAAAAAGTGAAGCTAATAAAGCAATCGTTATAAAATAAAGCGCCTTGTATTTTATAGAAACTGCTGTAGTTTTCTGCATTGAATAAGCAGAAAGCACGGTTATAATAATAGCTCCCACAAGCAGGGGATAATTCAGCAGAATATGCGGTTTCATTACTGCAAAGGTATGGAAAGGGCTAATCATTATCTTTGCAGTGGGGATTAAATTATTAACAACAGTAAATGTTCCCAGCAATACCAGTATCAAATAATACAGGTTAAATTTTCTGTCTGCCGGTAATAAGTTTTTCTTCCTGTTCTTTATTGCAATAACAAGTAAGATGACTGGTGTTATGGTGAAGAACAAAATATTTACCAGTAACGTTATGATGCTGCCTGTTAAAAATGGCGTAGTTCTTCCTGGTGGCAATATAGATAAATCCATTCCATTTCCTATGACAACCTGTTTAGCTGTATCATTTTCCACTTTAAACCGTAAAACAGGATAGATGTTTCTTAGAATAGGTGTGTTGTCATCAATTAGTTCATAGTAGTATGGCTTAGTTTGCAGATAAGTGCCCTGGAATGAACCTATGGTCATGGTGATTTTATTCTCATCAAGAGCAGTAATATCGTATGTGTTGATGTAATTTGCAAAGGCCACAAAATTTCCTTCCTGGCGTTCTACCGGAACATATTTACCCGTGACTTTACTGGAGGAAGGCAGCTCTATGTTGTTCCTGGCTATTTCATTGTCCGGTCTTCCCAGTAAAAGGTCATGTAATCCAAAGAGGAGATCCATTTCAAGGTAAGCATTTGTAAGGATTACGAGCCCAAAACGTTCTTCCGGTACTACGGCGAATTGGTTGGAGAACGCAGCAGTATTGCCGCCATGACCTAACGTTCGATGTGCTCCGACATATTCAAAAAACCCGTGAGCTGTTCCAACCATTTCTCCACCAGGGTCATAACTAGGTGATAACATGGTATGCAAAGTATTTGTGTCCCTAAACAGGAGGGATCTTTCATCTGCACCGGGGGTAAGGGCAATTGCATATTTTGCTAAGTCTTCAACCGTCCCATTAATTGAGCCTGCAGGCAGATGGGAAACATAAGACCAATTACCAGCTTGAAACCCACCCTTAAGATCCGGCAAGTAGCCCTTTGCTTTCCTTTCCAATAACCTCTTATCGTCATCAAGAGTAGGATGGGCAGTAGTACTATCCATTAATAGCGCTTGAAATATATTATTTTTCAAATAGTCTTCATAATTTTGCCGGCTGATATTCTGGACGGTATAACCAGCCAGGGAAGCAGCATAATTACTATATGCGCTGGCCGTACCAACTTCATAGTATTGTTTGGGCTTATCACGCAGGATCGCTTCTTCTAAAGAAACTAACTGATCTGGAGAATAAACAATTGTATTAAAGGCATAATCACCAAATCCGGCAGCATGATTCATGATATCTCTCATGGTAATGGGTTGCGTGTAATCAAGTTTTTGGCTGAAATTTTCCGGAAGATATGTTTTAATATCTGCATCTAAATCTAACTTGCCTTCCTCCACCAGTTGCATCACGGATGTCCATGTGAACAATTTGCCAACAGAGGCCCATTCAAAAACTGTGCTCGTTGGGTCAACAGGAATTTGGTTTTCTAAATCAGCATAACCATAACCCTTTAAAAATAATATTTGACCATCTTTAACCACGGCTACCGCCGCGCCCGGTGTAGTTTTGCCGATAAACTTTGATACGTAGTTATCAATCTCTTCTTCCATCTTGTTAAACGGAATACCTGAAGGAGTTTTACCTTCAGCTGTACTTAATGTGTCCGCACATGCGTGCAAGGAAAAGGTGCCAATAACCATGGTCATTACAAATATTCCAATGCCTAGCTGAGAAATTAATCTTTTTATCGCATCCATTTTAGTGCTCCTCTCTAGAGTGCTTGATGCTTTGATCATAACCCCCGGTATTAGACAATAACTGGACAAAACAGTCACTAAGCAATTTAAATTCTTAACAAATTATTTACAACAGTAAAACAATCTGTCCATTAAAAAAAGACCTTCTCAGGTCTTAAACCACTATAGACTTCCCTTCACTAATAGTTTTGTTTATATATACTTATTATTCATCCGAGCATAGCCGGTAATAAAGGTCCCGGGTGCTTGACGCGGGGCTCACACCCAGTTCATGGTCCAATGTACTTACAAGGGTTTCGTATTGCTGAATTACAGAAAGGCGGTCTCCCATGCGGGCATAAATCTGCATCAAGCTGACATGTGATTCTTCCAACAGGGGGTTCAAACTGATAATTGTTCGCAAACAGGAGGCTGCTTTTTCTAAACATTCCCCTTCAAGGTAGACCTTAGACAGCTGATTCAAAATGTTAAGGTACATCCGGTTTAGCCTTTCCCTTTCGGCATAAGCCCAGGGGTAGTCCAGGCCTTCCAGGTAATCGCCCTGGTAAAGGGAAAGACCTTTCTCCATAACCGACCTGTCGGCGTTATCCCCTGCAGAAGCTAATGACTCAAATTTTGTCACATCAACTGTAAAAAGTTCTTGATCCAGGTGATAATGCTTCCCTTTGTATTTAACCGGTTGCTTTCCATTTCCAGTTCTTACAGCCCTGCGTAGGTGATAAAGGTTCGTGTGAAAGAGGGTTACGGCCTGGTCGGGGTCAACATCCGGCCACAATTCCTGCCAAACCATTTCCCTGGAAACCGGTTTTCCGCGGTTGTGGACCAGGTAGGCGAAAAGATCCCGGGCCCTAACCGTACGCCATGCTATCTCTTTTCCATCCTTAATCACTTGAAAAGGTCCGAGACACTGGATATATAGTTTATCTTTCTCACTTTCTGCAGAGGTTATCAGAAATTTTTCCGGAGTCCCTTGATCAAGGTCTTTCTGATCTGGAGAGGATAACTCCTGCAGTGCAGACAGGGCCAGGTCCCTTACCTCTTCATCATTGTCCCGAAGCATGCTTTTCAGGGCTTCGCACATTTCCTTGCCACCAACCAGAGCCATGGGAGTCATAATTCTTCGTCTCACAAGGGGATCCTCATGATCCACCAGTTCAAGCAACAGCTTTTCCGAGCGTTTGCCAAGCCTGTTGAGAACTTCATTTATAAAGTCGTTTTCAACCCCCCTGACAAGGCCTGTCCTTACCACAGGCAGCATGATATCTGGCCTTGATAAAAACAACTGGAGATAGTAACCCGCAGCAGCCAGGTTCAGGCTTTGTACCGCCAGCTCTTCGGCTCTTTTTTCATCACCGGTACGGCGATAGACTGCAGCCAAGTGGGCTGAGGCAATAAACATAGAATCCTTTGAGCCAATAGCCTCCAGGTATTCCAGGGATTGGTGGAGCATCTCACGAGCCTTCTCCAATTCACCAAGATCCAGGTAAACAGAGGCTGTCCCCACTAATGTTAAGGCATAGATAAATTCCGTTTGGCCCTCTGCCAGCTTCAAGGCACGTTCTGCCATTACTCGAGCTTCCTCAAACCGTTCCCAACTACTTAGGAAACGGCCGTATACAACCATGCTCAGGGCCTGGAAAAAGGTTTCTCCCCCTAACTTTTCAGCCAGATTAATAGAGTACTTGAACTTTTCTTCTGCCTCTATGATCTTGCCCATATCTGCTAAAATCATAGCTACTTGTTTATAAGCATAAGGTAGGGCTTCCATCATACCAAGTTTTTCTTTTTCTTCCACGTTAGCTTGAGCATACTCCAGCGCCTGCTCAAGGTCTCCCCAATCATAATATATGGCAGCAACGCTGTCGCGCAGGGAGAAAGAAAAACGGTCATCTTCTGAAGCTACTTCCTCTGCCCTTTGGTAAATTTCCAATGCTTTTGAAAAATTTCCCTTGCAATAATAAAGAAACCCCAGGCTCTCAGTCAATTGCCCCACGATGCGGGTGTCGTCTTCCTCCTCAGCCATTTTCAGGGCTTCATCCAGGATATGAGCTGTTTGAGCAAACCTTCCCTGCAGGATGCTGTTTAAGGAATATTCCAGGATAATCCCATACCATCGGCTCACTTTCTGCTGGGTAAGCTCCGGCAATAGATTTTCTAGAAGGTCAATACTTTCTTGGTACTGGCCTTTTGAGCGAAGAAGCCTGGCTTGATAGAGCTTAGCTTGCAGCAGACCTTCTACATCAGCTGCAGCTTTAAAAGTGGCTTCAGCCTCATTAATTTTTTTTGCTGCAAGTTCCAGTTGGCCACTGTTTAACGAAGCCGCTCCCTCATAAAGTTTTAACCACGGCCGCTCTGACTTCAGATCATCAGGAATTTTTCCCAACCATCGCTTTACAGTCTGCCACTGGCTATGTAACAACATAGCAGCGCCGATTTCTTCAACTACACTTATTGCAGCATTAAAATCATTGGACTGTAAAAAAAACTCAACAGCCTTAACCGGGTATCCTGCATCCCGGTAGCATTCCCCAGCTTTTTTCAAGTAACCTCCTCTATCTCCACTGAGACGGCTTTGCAAAAACTCACGGAATAGGGGGTGGAAACTGTAAACCATTTCATCTCCCTCCTGGGCAATAGAGAAAAGATTCATACGGTCAACTGTTTCCAAAAGGGTTAAGGAACATTCCTGTTCCAGGAGAAGGTCACAGATTTTCACTGTAAGAAAATCAAAAACTGATATTCTATGCAAGAAATCGGTTATTTCGTCAGTCATTCCCTCCATAACTTCAGATGCCAGGTATTTGTACAACTCTATATTATTCAAAGGCTTTCTGTGACAATTGATACCTTTTTGAGTCATGGTAGTTTCCATGGATAAACTAGCCAGGCGCAGTGCTGCAGGCCAGCCAGCAGTTTTTTCCTCTAGCAGGGTTACCAGTTTATCCAAAGCCGGTTCGCAGCTTTCACCTTGTAAAAAAGCAGAAACTTCTTCATGATTGAATCTGAGTTCCGCCGGGCCGATTTCCTTCACCAGGCCAGATAATCTTAAGCGATTTAAATTGAAGGAAGGCTTTGTTCTTGCCGCCAAAACGATGTGGACTTTATCGGGTAAATATTCTAGCAAGTTCTCCATGAAAGAGTCAACAGCCGGCTCGTTAATTGAGTGGTAATCATCAATTATCAATACCAGTTCATCATCAAGGGTAGCTGAAAGGATGTTGGACATCAATGCGGCTATTCGGCGGGTTTCCCTTGAAAGGTCCGGACTGCGTTCCACCAGGTTAAGGATTTCCGGTTCGAAACCTGGTAATTGTTTAGCTATAACGGCTGTGATGTTTTGAAAAAAGAAAGCCAGATCATTATCAAGAGGGTCCAGTTGGTACCAAACTATATGCCCCTGGGACCGATTTGCAAACTGCGAAAGAAGGACGGTTTTTCCATAACCCGGAGGAGCTGAGATCAGGGTCAGCTTTCGGGTGGGGTAGTTATCAAAATTTTCCCACAACCTTGGGCGGTCCAGCAATTGGAAACCCAAACGTGGTGGCGCCATTTTTGCAACTAAGATTCGGTCGGCAAAAGCCAAACTACATCTCTCCCAGGGGAAAACTGTTCGTCAAGCATAAAGCTTGTTTTATAATATCCCTTTACTTTCGACAATAAAAACATCGTTCCTCTTTATTACCAGGTAGGTAGAAAAAGCAGACCAATACTTCCCTCAAATTATCCTGAAGGAATTGAAAAAGAAAAGCGCTAATTATATACAGGCTGCTTAATGAAGCACCACAGATACTGGTTGGGGCAATCTTTAGGATTCCACAGGTTTTTTATGTTTGTGGGTTGTAAGCGGGCAAGAAAATCCCCCCCTGTAAGCAGTGATCTATACTAATGTTCTTGGTTCACCGGTTACCTCATTTAATGCTTCGCTTGATACTTCACAAATGAAGCGAGCATTGCGGGCAGTGATTGTACATAAACAGGTTTACAAGTACAACCGCAAGCTTATTATAGCAGGAATGTGGAGCACGTACCCCGTCCCCCTGCTAACCCTGCTACCCTGGAATTATTTAGGAAAAGGCTGGGTTTTGCGACCCTTTCCTAAAACCTGCCCTTTGGCAGGTCTCAATATTCACCGCTTTGGTTATGATGTAGACAACAAAAAAACAAGGGAGTTGAAAGGAAATGAAAGATATGAAAGTATTGGTTTTCGGAGCAGGAGTTTTAGGGAGCCTTTATGCCGCTCTTCTCCACGAAGCAGGTAGCGATGTAACCCTGGTAGCCAGGGGTTCACGTTACGAGGACTTGGTAAAGCACGGTGTAGTTTTAAAAAAATTTGATACCGGGGAAGAGAGCACCACCAGGGTCAGGGTAGTCGAAGGAATGCCTGCCGATGAATACTTTGATGTATGCCTGGTCCTTGTTCAGAAAACCCAGCTTGAATCGACTTTGTCTGCGCTAAAGGTCAACCCCCATATACCAACTTTCGTCTTCATGAACAATACCGCTGAAGGGCCCCAGGCCATGATCGATGCCCTTGGTCGGGAAAGGGTTATGATGGGCCATGCCAATGCCGGTGGTGAGCGCGTTGGCCACATGATCCTATACATGATTACCCAGGAAATCACCCTGGGAGAACTTGATGGGCAAAAATCTGAGCGTCTGCTAAAAATTGCTGATACGCTCAAGAAAGCAAAGCTCGATGTGGCTTTCAGTGCGAATATCGACTCATGGAAGCGTTATCATGTCGCCCTGGCCATTCCTTTTGGATGGGCCATGTACATGAATGAATCCTGTAATATCCGCCTTTCCGAAAACCGGGCAGATGTGATCAAGTGTTTGCAGGGAATCCGGGAAGCTTTTACAGTCTTGCAAAAGGTGGGTTATCCGGTAGAGCCGTCGAAACTGAGATGGGTTTTTGCCATGCCCGACTTCATCCTGGCCCCCTTGTTCCAGCGAGTTCTGAAAACCAAAATTGCCGATATCGGCATGGCCCGCCACCTAAGGAATGCCAGGGATGAAATGGAGCAGTTGGAAAAGGAACTATTAGTGCTGGTGGAAAAGTCAGGACTTGACACCCCGGTTCTTGATCAGCTGCATAATGCCATTACGCCCTTAATGCCGACAGAAGCAGCAGGTTTCGCCGGCAATGAAACCGGTTGAACATTTAACGGTAAGCTAGTTATAGCAAAGTATGATTATATTCTGGAGGAAATGAAAATGGCCGAAAAAAAGCACCAGGCATTTAGCACAGACAATTACTGCTGGCAGGTCCGGGTAAAGACAGTCGCTCATCTTGACAACTGGATTAGCGATTGTTTCGGCGGACTAAAGCTTGAACACCGTGATGATGGAACAACAGTTTTAACTGGTGAACTAACCGACCTGCCGGCAGTTTACGGCCTAATCCTACAGCTTCGGGATGGCGGGGTTGACCTGCTGTCCCTGCAGGTGGAAAGGCGGGATAATGATCAAGCGATGACCAATTAACATTAGCCGGGACAAGCTTTATTCAGAAATCATGCAGGATATATATCAAGTCAGCGTGAATTTGTAAAGTTGATTATAGCGAAAGTAAGTATTCTCATGGATAGAGTCCCCCAGGAAAGAGTGATTAAGATGGCTAAAGAAAATATCATAGGGATTCATAATAACCAGGGATATCTGCAGAAAGCAGTTGACTCTTTTACAGCCTGGTGGAAAATCGATCGGAGAATATATGACGATTGTATTAGCAACAGTATAAATACCACCAGCCCTCTGCCGCGCTGGTACCTATTGCTAAAGGATAAGGATATAATAGGCGGCTACGGGTTAATCACCAATGATTTTATCAGCCGCCAGGATCTGTATCCCTGGCTGTCTGCCCTCTACATTGAAGAAGGCTACCGGGGCAGCCAATTAGGCTCAAAGTTGCTTGAGCACGCTCAATCGGAGGCTTCAAAACTAGGTTATAAAAAGCTTTACCTCAGCACTGATCTCGAAGGCTATTATGAAAAATATGGCTGG
>Ga0207421_10004501_pt1 | contig 15999 bp, 13 predicted proteins | sample SodLakKL_010_SED_4_FD_187542 | JGI IMG/M metagenome (GOLD analysis project Ga0207421, IMG submission 187542) | Alkaline sediment microbial communities from Lake Tanatar, Kulunda Steppe, Russia - 8KL_010_SED (SPAdes) (version 2) | ecosystem: Environmental > Aquatic > Non-marine Saline and...
CACGGAGACGACCGGGGCTCCGTCCCCGACGAGCCGATCCTCCCAGAACGGCTCGACGCCGCCGATCTCGACGTTCGTCCTGAGCCGGCGTCTGAGGCCGTCGACGGTCAGCCCGTCGAACCACGAGGCGACCGTCCGGAGCGTGGCCGTGCTGACGACCGACGGCCCCATCTCCCGACGGTCGACGAACCCCAGTGAGCTGTCACGACGGAGCGTCACCGGACGGTCGAACTGCTCGCCGAACCACCGAGCGGCCCGGTCGCGCTCCCGGTCGAGGGCGAACCGACGCGATTCGCCCTCGGCGGTCTCGACCGCGAGTTCGCCGCTCTCGACGTCGAACTCGGTCCGGAGGTCGTGGACCCGGCTCGTTCGCTTGCCGTTTATGACCTCGCCGTCGTCGTCGAACAGCGCGAACTCCCGATCGTGGGCCAGGGTGCCGCCGTCCAGAACCTCCGCCTCCTCGACGTCGATCCCGTCGAGGCCCTTCACCGGAAACACCCTCAGTCCCGCCAGTCGAGGCATGAGTGTCCGTTTCCCCGGCCGGACATAAATCATCGCCAGCGCACGGCCCCGCGACCGCGGCGTCCGGTTCCGTCGGTACGGGATGGAAGTATCGGCCCCGTCGGTACGGGATCGAGATCCGAACGCAAAATCCGACGCCCGAGGCGGGATTTGAACCCGCGTCACGACCGTGACAGGGTCGTATGATGGGCCACTACACCACCCGGGCTGCAGTGGCAACTTTCCCGGTCGGAGTATTAAGGCTTTCCAATCGGGAAGACCGTGGTAGGCAGACCCGAGATGGCGACCGAACCGGTCGTCGACCACGGACAGCCAGTGCCGATCGGGTGTGGCCACGGGAAGTCGTTTTCCGACCGGGAAATCGAGCACAACGTTGAACTGTGAGCCGGGCAGTGACGGTGGTATGCAAGTAGCGCTCGTCGGGGTCGGACAGGCCGGGGGGAAGGTCGTCGAACGTCTCGCTCGCTTCGACGCGGAGATGGGGTTCGACGCCGTCGTCGGCGCCTTCGCGATCAACTCCGCGCGGGCGGACCTGCGCTCGCTCGAGGTGGTCGAGACCCAGCTGGTCGGCCAGGATCGGGTCGGCGGTCACGGCGTCGGCGGCGACAACGAGCTCGGCGCCGAGGTCGTCCGGTCGGACGTAGACGAGATCTTAGCGGGGCTCGATGGCCACGTCACCTCCCGCGCGGAGGCGATCTGGATCGTCGCCGGCCTCGGGGGTGGCACCGGCAGCGGCGGCGCACCCGTCCTGGCCGCCGAACTCGGGCGGATCTACGACGTCCCGGTCTACGCGCTGGGGATCCTCCCGGGGCGAAACGAGGGGGCGCTCTACCAGGCCAACGCCGGCCGGTCGCTTCTGACCCTCACCAGGGAGGCCGACGCCACCCTGCTGGTCGACAACGACGCCTGGCACGAGAGCGGCCAGAGCGTCGAGGACGCCTTCGAGTCGATCAACGAGCGGATCGCCCAGCGGGTGGGGCTGCTCTTTGCCGCCGGCGAGACGACCGAGGGCGTCGGCGAGAGCGTCGTCGACACCAGCGAGGTGATAAACACGCTCCGGAACGGCGGGACGGCCGCGCTGGGCTATGCGAGCGCGCCGGCGGCCACGGAGAGCGCGGAGAACGTGACCGTGACGACGAGCGTCGCGAGAAACGCGTTGCTGACGGGCACCAGCCTCCCCGAGGCGACGGAGGCCGAGGCCGCCCTGCTGGTGATCGCCGGCGCCCCGGATCGGATCCCCCGGAAGGGCGTCGAGAAAGCCCGCCGCTGGCTCGAAGAGGAGACCGGGAGCATGCAGGTCAGAGGCGGGGACTTCCCGCTCGACAGCGACCGGCTCGCCGCGCTGGTGTTGCTCGCCGGGGTCGAACGGTCGGACCGGGTCGAGTCGTTCGTAGAGCGCGCTCGAGAGGCCACTCGCGAGGTCGAACGAACCGACCACGCGGAACAGTTCGCCGACGACCGACTCGAGAACCTGTTCTGAAGTATCGCGACGAGCGTGATCGAGCGGCCGTGGCGGACGGGGCCGATCGACTGCGGTGGCCACCGTGATCGAGTGACCGCGACGGACGGAATGAACCCGTCCCGTGTGTCGGTCAGCGCACGTCGCCGACGCCGCTGTCGGCCTCGGGGAGGTCGTTGGGGATCACCTCGAGGCCGAGCTCCTCGATGGCCGCTCGGAGGTGTTCGTCCGTCGCGTACGCGGCGCCGTCGTCCTCCCGGAGCCGCTGGGCGGTCGCCAGCACCTCCCCGCGGCGGTCGTCAGGCACTTCGTACTTGTCCGCGGAGAGCTCGATCACGAGCCCGTTGTTGTCCCGGGTGTAGATCGAGTGGAAGATCCCCCGGTCGAAGACGTTGTAGCCGTGACCCGCCTCCTCAAGGGCAGCCATCACGTCCTCGTAGCGGTCGGCCTCGACGGAGAAACAGAGGTGATGAACCGCCCCGGTGCCCAGCCGCTGACCGGCTGCGGAGTCGCGGTCGTCGCTGACGAAGACGGTGAGGATCCGACCGTCGCCGCTGTCGAAAAAGAGGTGCGTCTGGGACGGATCGTCGAGGTTCGGCTGGCGCAAGACGAGGGGCATCCCGAGCAGGTCCCGGTAGAAGGCGATCGTGTCCGCGGCGTTGCTCCCCCAGATCGTGACGTGGTCGGTGCCGGTGGTTCGAAACGGGCTATCGGGCTGGTCGGCCGTAACCGGGTAATCCTCGCTCATGGGCCCCGTAGCCACGACAGCCCCTTACGTGTGTCTCTCGAGCGGTTCGGGTCGGCGGGATTCGAACCCCGCAGCGGCGTTCGTGCGATCCACCGCCGTTCGCGGAAAAACGGACACGCCGGGATTCGAACCCGGGGCCTCCCGACGACCCCGACCGCGACGGCTCCGGGGCGTGTCGCGCGAACTCACGCCCTTGCGGCCCGGTCCGACGGGCGTTCTGCCGGCTGAACTACGTGCCCACACCGCCAGCCACGGCTACGCCACGGTCGAAACGTGGACCCCCGGGACCGAATACCCACTCCCCCAGTAAGCGCGGTTGTCAGTAGGGGATCCGTCGACGGCTGTCGAGGCGGAGCGTCGTGGGCCTGTGGAGACGCGTCCGCCGTGACTCCCGCGGAGACGCGTCCGCCGTGACTCCCGCGGAGACACGTCCGTCGTGAGTCCCGCGGAGACGTCAGTAGTGGAGCCCCAGTATCTCACACGAGCCCGCCGAAGAACTCCCCGACGGCCGTCGCGACGGCCTCCTCCTGGCCGAGAAAGAAGTGATCCGCGGGGAACTGTCTTCTCTCCCACCCCACCTCCCGGGCGACCTCGACGACCGGCGCGGCGTCGACGGTCGCGTCGCGCTCGCCGTGGAGGATCAGCCCTGGAGCCTCGATATCGGCGACGGCGTCGACGACGTCGAGGTCGGTGCCGAGCCGCGGGGCCGGTGCGAGGGCGGCGACGCCGAGGAGCTCACGATCGACGCTCGCGGCGGCCAGAAGCGCCTGGGAGGCCCCGAAGCTGTAGCCGAAGACACCGACGCGCTGGTTCCGGTCGGCCGCCCACCGGATCGCGTTCCGGACGTCCTCGCGCTCGCCGACCCCGCCGTCCCACGGCCCGTAGTCGATCCGCACGGCCGCGATCCCGCGATCGGTCAGCGCCTCGCTCACCGCGACCAGCCGCCGGTCGGTCCGGCTGCCGCCCTGCTGGGGGTGTGGGGGCGAGCAGACGACCATCGTGTCGGCCGGCTCCGCCGGCTCCGTTACGGTCCCCCGGACGTCGCGGCCGCCGGGAACGAGCACGGTTTCCATGCCGGAAGGTCAGTGCGGAGGCACAAAAACCGCCCGCGACGACCGCGCCGGCCGGAGGTGGCTGCGGAGCCGGTCGCGAGAACGTATCGGAGGTGTAGAAAAGTCAACTGTGTGAAGAAGTGAGGTTTTTAAGGGCAGCGAACGACACGGGCCAACATGGGCATCCTCTCTCGGACTTCGTACGTCATCCGGTCGAAGATCAACTCGCTGCTCAATCGGGCGGAGGATCCGACCCAGACGCTGGATTACTCCTACGAGCAGATGCGCGACCAGCTCCAGGACGTCAAACGGGGGATCGCCGACCTGACGACCCAGAAAAAGCGCCTGGAGATGCAGAAACGACGGCTCGAGGAGAACGTCGAGAAACACAACGAGCAGGCCCGGACCGCGGTGAGCCGGGACCGGGAGGATCTGGCCAGACGGGCCCTCGAGAAGAAAAAGACGAAGATGAACCAGATCGAGGAGCTCGAACGCCAGATCTCGGAGCTCCAGAGCCAGCAAGACCGGCTCATCGAGCAAAAAGACGAGCTCCAGAGCCGGGTCGAGGAGTTCCGGACGAAAAAGGAGACGATGAAAGCCCGCTACGAGGCCGCCGAGGCGAGCTCGACGGTCTCCGAGGCGATGACCGCGACCGGAGAGGAGTTCGAGGACGTCGGCCGGGCGATCGAACGCGCCGAGGAGCGCACCGAGGACATGGAGGCACGGGCGGCCGCCCTCGACGAGCTCCACGAGTCGGGCGCGTTCGACGACGTGATTTCCGATAAGGACAACATCGACCGAGAGCTCGAGGCACTCTCGACGGAGGGGAGCGTCGACGCCGAACTCGAAACGCTCAAATCCGACGTCGGGGGCGAGACGTCGGAGGCCGAGGGAGAGTCCGTCGAAGAGCCCATCGAGGAGGAGCTCGACGAGGACGTCGAGGCCGAGCTCGCGGAGCTGAAAGACGAGGAGAACTGATCGCGGCTCGCGTCCGACCGGGACGACACCGGGCCGGAGACCCCGGTTCGTTCGACGGCCCTCCATCCGCTGGCATGTCACCGTCTCAGCGTCAACGGTGACAACGTTGACACCCCTCCGTCCCGGCGTCCGCGATGGCAACGTTGACACCCCTCCGTCCCGGCGTCCGCGATGGCAACGTTGACACCCCTCCGTCCCGGCGTCCGCGATGGCAACGTTGACACGTCTCCGCCCCGGAGGGAAAGTCGATGACGGCCGCCGAGGTGTCAAAGACCAGAGCCTGGCTGATGGCGGCCAGGCCACAGACGCTGCCCGCCGCGGGGGCGCCCGTGGTCGTCGGTACGGGGCTCGCGGTCGCCGAGGGGGTGTTCGCGCCGTGGCCGGCGCTTTTCGCGCTCGTCGGCGCGGCGTTGATCCAGATCGGCACCAACTTCGCGAACGACTACTACGACGCGGTGAGAGGCGCCGACACCGACGATCGCGAGGGGTTCACCCGGGTCACCCAGTCGGGGCTGATCCCGCCCGAACGGGTGAAGCTGGCGACGGCGGTCACGTTCGGGCTGGCGATCCTCTCGGGAATCTACCTCGTCTACGTCGGCGGCCTGCCGATCCTCGTCGTCGGCCTCGTGAGCGTCCTCTGTGGCTGGGCGTACACCGGCGGCCCCTATCCGCTCGGCTACCACGGGCTCGGTGACCTGTTCGTGTTCGTCTTCTTCGGCGTCGTCGCCGTCGTCGGCACCTACTACGTCCAGGCGGCGGCCGTCGCCCCCGTCGGGCCGTTTCCGACGACGATCCCTCCGGGAACGATACCCCCCGAGGCGGTCGTCGCGAGCCTGCCGATCGCCGGACTCTCGACGGCGATCCTCGTCGTCAACAACGTCCGGGATCGCGAGACCGACGCCGAGGCCGGCAAACGGACCCTCGCGGTCCGCTTTGGCTACCGGTTCAGCCGCCTCCAGTACGTCGGCTTGCTCGCACTCGCGTATCTCGTCCCCGTCCAGTTTTTCGTCGGCTGGGGGTACGGTCCCGCGGTGCTCGCACCGGTCGTCTCGCTGCCGTACGCCGCCGTCCTCGCCCGGACCGTCTGTACGCGAACCGACGGCGACGCGCTCAACCCGGCTCTGGAGGGGACGGGGAAGCTGCTCGCACTGTACGCCCTCGTCTTCGCGCTGGGGGTGACACTCGCGTGAGACTCGAGTACCGCCCGTTCTCGCTCGCTCTCCGGGAACCGCTTGGCACCGCCGCCGACCGGATCGACACCCGGGAGGGGTTTCTCGTCCGGGTTCGCGAGGACGGCGTCGTCGGGATCGGCGAGGCGACGCCGCTTCCCGGCTGGACCGAGTCGCTTTCGGCGTGTGAGGACGGGCTCGAACGGGCGGCCGACGCGGTCGACAGCGGGAGCGTCGAGGGGGCGGTCCGGGCGGTCGAGGACGCGCCGGCGGCCCGCCACGGGCTCACGCTCGCGCTCGCCGACGCCCAGGGCCGGGATCGCGCCCTGCCGCTCTATCGGTTCCTCGCCGGCCCCGAACGGGTCGGACGCGTGCCGGTGAACGCGACGATCGGCGACGGGACGCCCGCGGCGGCCGAAGGGGCCGCCCGGCACGCCGTCGAGGACGGCTTCCGGACGCTGAAGCTGAAAGTCGGCGCCGGGGATCTCGACCGGGACCTGCGACGGCTGCGGGCGGTCCGGACGGCGGTAGGTCGGGAGGTCGAGCTCCGGGCCGACGCCAACGGCGCCTGGGGGTTCGACCGGGCCCACGAGGCGATCGAAGCGTTCGCGGAGCTGGGCGTCTCGCTCGTCGAACAGCCCCTCCCGGCCGACGAACTCGAGGGACACGCCGCCCTCCGCGGGCTGGGCCCCGAGATCGCCGTCGACGAGGGTGTCCTCCACCACGGCATCGACGCGGTCATCGAGGCCGAGGCGGTCGACGCGGTCGTCCTGAAACCGATGGCCCTCGGTGGGGTCGGCATCGCCCGCGAGCTGGCCACCTGGGCCGGCGAGGCCGGGGTGGAGCCGATCGTCACGACGACGATCGACGGCGCCGTCGCCCGGACCGGCGCGATCCACCTCGCAGCGGCGATCCCCGACGTCGGCGCCTGCGGACTGGCGACCGCCGGGCTGCTCGCCGAGGACCTCTGTCCGGACCCGGCACCGATCGACAACGGCGCCGCCGTCGTCCCGCAGGCGAAAGGGCTGGGCGTCCCGGAGGTGTGGGAGCCGTGATCGTGGGCGTCCCGGAGGTGTGGGAGCCGTGATCGTCCCGGCGGTCGACCCCGTCTCCTGGCGGAGCCGGACGACCCCCGACGCGCTCGCCGTCGTCGACGCGGCGACCGACGAGCGCCTGTGCTACCGGGCGTACGACCGCCGGATCGACCGCTTCGCCGCCGGGATCGAGGCCCTCGGCGTCGATCGGCTGGCGGTCTTACTCGAGAACCGGCCGGCCGTCCCGGCGCTCGCGTTCGCCGCGATGCGGACGGGGACGTCGATCTCGGTTCTCAACCGCCGCGAGGCGGGTCCGGAGCTCGCCAGCAGGGTCGGGCGCGTCGACGCCGAAGCGCTCGTCTGTGGGGCCGAAACCGAGAGACGAGCGCGGGAGCTCTCGGCGGCCTCCGGGCTGGCTCCGGTCGTCTCGATCGACGGAACCGGTGAGCGGGGAGCCGTCGGGACAGCCAGAGGTGGGGAGAGTATGGCGTTCCCGGATCCCGGCGAGTGGAGCGGCGAGCCGGCGACCGACCCCGACCGGACCGTCCTCGTGGCGTTCACCTCCGGAAGCTCCGGGCGGCCGAAGGGCGTTCGGCTGACCGCCGGCAACCTGCTCGCGAGCGCGACGGCGTCGGCGTTCCGTCTGGGCGTCGAGGCGGACGATCGGTGGCTCACGCCACTGTCCATGTGTCACGTCGGCGGACTCGCACCCGCGATCCGCTCGGCGCTGTACGGGACGACGGTCGTGATCGCACGGGGGTTCGACGCCGAGGGGACGGCCCGGACGATCGAGCGGCGGGGAGTCACCGGCGTCTCGCTCGTGCCGACGGCCCTCCGGCGGCTGCTCGAGGCGGGCTGGTCCTCGCCCGAGAGCCTCCGGTTCGTCCTGCTCGGTGGGGCGCCGACGCCGCCGGAACTGCTCGCGCGGGCCATCGGCCGGGGCGTACCCGTCTACCCGACCTACGGGACGACCGAGACCGCCTCCCAGATCGCGACCGCGACGCCCTCGGAGGCGTCCGACCACCCGGAGAGCGTCGGCCGACCGCTCGCGTTCACCGACGTGACGATCGTCGACGACGGCCGACGGGCCGATCCGGGCGAGGTCGGCGAGGTCGTCGTCTCGGGACCGACGGTGACACCGGGCTACCTCGATCCGTCCACGACCGCGGCGACGACCGGGGAGTTCGGGCTCCACACTGGCGATCTGGGCCGACGCGACCGATCGGGCCGGCTGTGGATCGTCGGCCGGCTCTCCGATCGGATCGTCACCGGCGGCGAGAACGTCGATCCGACGACGGTCGCCGACGCCCTCCGGGAGCACCCGATGGTCGTCGACGTCGCGGTCGTCGGCCTCCCCGACCCCGAGTGGGGCCAGCGGGTCGCCGCGCTGGTCGTTCCCGCGGACGAACGCCCGTGCGCCGACGAGCTGCGGGAGTGGTGTGACGGCCGGCTCGCGGGGTTCAAGCGGCCGAAGACCGTCGGCTACGCGTCCGAACTCCCCCGAACGCCGTCGGGGACGATCGACCGGGAGGCCGTTCGGGAGCGTCTCGCTGGCAGTGACAGAGGGTGAGCCGACACCCGATAGCGTGTCGCAATATTTGCTCGATGAGAAACGAATAGTAAGGATTAATGAGGCCGGTCCGGAATCTCGAACCCACTGGCCGCCGGCGACGGCTCCCAGGGTTCACCATGACGACAGTCGATCCAACACGCGAGCCGGAGGAGGAAAGCGCCGTCGAGACCGCCCGCGGACAGCTCGAACGGGCGGCCGCCCACCTCGACGTCGACCAGGGCACGATCGAACGACTGCGGCAGTCGACGGCCGTCTACCGCGTCGCGGTGCCACTCGAGCGCGACGACGGGACGACCGAGGTGTACACGGCCTACCGTGCCCACCACGACGACGTCCGCGGACCGTACAAAGGCGGGTTGCGGTATCACCCCGGGGTCACCCAGGAGGAGTGTGTCGGGCTGGCGATGTGGATGACCTGGAAGTGTGCGCTGATGGACATCCCCTTCGGTGGCGGCAAAGGCGGCGTCGTCGTCGATCCGAAGGAGCTCTCCCGCGGGGAGAAAGAGCGTCTCACCCGCCGGCTGGCCCAGGAGCTACGGCCGGTGATCGGCCCGATGAAAGACATTCCGGCGCCGGACATGGGAACCGACCCCCAGACGATGGCGTGGTTCATGGACGCCTACTCGATGCAGGAAGGTGAGACCTGTCCCGGCGTCGTCACCGGCAAGCCACCGGTCATCGGCGGCAGTTACGGCCGCGAGGAGGCTCCGGGGCTGAGCGTCGGGATCATCACCGAACAGGCCCTCGCGTACTACGACACCGACCTCGAGGGGACGACCGTCGCCGTCCAGGGCTTTGGCAGCGTCGGTGCGAACGCCGCTCGCTACCTCGACGACGCCGGCGCGACGGTCGTCGCCGTCTCGGACGTCGACGGCGCGATCTTCGATCCCGACGGCCTCGACACCAACGACGTCGAGGACCACGACGAGACGCCGGGGATGGTCTCGGGCTACGACGCCCCACAGTCGCTGTCGAACGAGGAGCTTCTGACCCTCGACGTCGACGTCCTGATCCCGGCGGCGATCGGCAACGTGTTGACCGCCACGAACGCCCACGAGGTCCAAGCCGACCTGATCGTCGAGGGTGCCAACGGCCCCACGACCTCGACGGCCGACCGGATCTTCGAGGAGCGGGGGATCCCGGTCATCCCGGACATCCTGGCGAACGCCGGTGGCGTGACCGTCAGCTACTTCGAGTGGCTCCAGGACATAAACCGGCGAGCCTGGTCGCTCGAACGGGTCTACGACGAACTCGAGACCGAGATGCTCAGCGCCTGGGAGGACATGCGCACCGAGTACGACAGCCGGGACGTGACCTGGCGCGACGCGGCCTACGTCGTCGCCCTCCGGCGGGTCGCCGAGGCCCACGGCGCCCGCGGGCTCTGGCCCTGAGTCGGTCCGGCCGATCCGACCGAACGACTTCGTGAACGACTCCCCCCATCTCGACGCTCCCCGTCTCGACGCCCGCGCTAGAGGAGCACGAACAGCAGCCACGGGATCAGAAACAAGATCACGGTCATGACGACCAGGATCAACAGATAGCCGACGCCGGTTCCCACGATCGCCGTCCAGGAGGGGTGATCGAACTGACTGAGATCGACTGCCATACCTAACGGCTCGTGGTTGCAAACATAAACGTACCGGGGATCCGGGTCGGGGAGAGCACAGCGAGTACACGGTCGAGGAGGGACGCGCTGGAAACCCGGCGATCCGCCGATCCTCCAACCGGCACCCCCATCCGGACCCACCGGTCGTCTCCATCCACCGATCCCAGGCTATGTCCCCACCCGAGGCCACCGATCGTCCCAACAGTCATATGCTCGCCGCGCAGAGGAGACGACCATGAGCGGCTACGACCACGCCGAGGTCCGGGAGTTCTGGCAGTACGTCTGGGAGCAAGAGGACGTCTACACCCTCCCCGCGGACGCCACGGACCCGACCTACGTACTCGGGATGTTCCCGTACACCTCCGGCGAGTTACACATGGGTCACGTCCGCAACTACGCCATCACGGACGCCTACGCCCGCTACCGGCGAATGTGTGGCGACGACGTGCTCCATCCGATGGGGTGGGACGCCTTCGGCCTCCCCGCGGAGAACGCGGCCTTCGAGCGCAACACCGACCCCGAACGGTGGACTCGGGCGTGTATCGAACGGATGCGCGAGGAGCTCGAATCGCTCGGCTTCGGCTACGACTGGTCCCGGGAGGTTACGACCTGCGATCCGGCGTACTACCGGTGGAACCAGTGGCTGTTCGTCCGGCTGTACGAGGCCGGCCTGGTCGAGTACACCGCCGCGACGGTCAACTGGTGTCCGGACTGCGAGACGGTGCTGGCCGACGCCCAGGTCGCCGAGGGACGGGTCTGCTGGCGGTGTGAGAGCCCGGTCGGACGGCGCGAACTCGACCAGTGGTTTTTCACGATCACCGACTACGCCGAGGAGCTCCACGAGGGCCTCGAGGAGCTCTCGGGGTGGCCCGAGGGCGTCCGGGAGATCCAGCGCAACTGGATCGGCCGCCAGGAGGGCGCGGAGATCAGCTTCGAGCTCCCCGACGGCGAGGTCGACGTCTTCTCTACCCGGCCGGACACCGTCTACGGGGCGACCTTCCTCGCGCTCTCGCCGGGCCACGAGCTCGTCGGCGAGCTGACCGACGACGACCGGGCGCTCGCGGACGCCGTCGACGCGCTCCGGGAGGGACGACCCGGCGAGGCGGGCTACGACGGCGTCGACACGGGGCTGTCGGCGACCCACCCGTTGACCGGCGAGGAGCTGCCGGTGTACGTCGCCCCGTACGTCCTGGAGGACGTCGGCACCGGCGCCGTGATGGGCGTCCCCGGCCACAACGAGCGCGATCACGCGTTCGCCCGCGAGCACGGGCTCCCGGTCGTCGGCGTGGTCGAACCTGCGACCGGCAGCGAGAAGGTCGGCGGAACCGATCCCGGACCCCCGGGAACCGACGCCGACGGGGCCACGGAACCCGATCACGAAACCCCGAGCACCGACACCGAGGAGGCCACGGGATCCGACGCCACGGCGCTCCCGTACACGGGCGAGGGACGACTGATCGACAGCGGCGAGTACACCGGACTCGACAGCGAGCGCGCCCGCGAGCGGCTGCTCGCGGAAGTCGAGGCGATCGAGCCGACGACGACCTACCGGCTCAGAGACTGGCTGATCTCCAGACAGCGCTACTGGGGGACGCCGATCCCGATCGTCCACTGTCCGTCGTGTGGACACGTGCCGGTTCCCGAAGAGCAGCTGCCCGTCGAGCTCCCGGAGTTCGTGAAGACGACCGGGAACCCGATCGCCGAGAGCGAGTCGTTCGTCGAGACGACGTGTCCGGACTGCGGTGGCCCCGCGAAACGGGAGACCGACACGATGGACACGTTCGTCGACTCCTCGTGGTACTTCCTGCGATTTCTCTCGCCGGAGCTCGCCGAGGCCCCCTTCGATCCGGAGCTGGCGGCCGACTGGCTCCCCGTCGACCTCTACGTCGGCGGCGACGAGCACGCCACCCTCCACCTGCTGTATCTGCGATTTTTCACCAAGGCGCTCGCCGACCTCGGCCTGCTCGACCGTCGTGAGCCCGTCGACCGGCTGCTCAGCCAGGGGACGGTGCTGTACGACGGCGAGAAGATGTCGACCTCGAGGGGGAACGTCGTCGCCCCACAGGAGTACGGCGCCGAGACGACCCGGCTTTTCGTCCTCTCGGCGGCCCACCCGACACGGGACTTCGAGTGGACGGCCAACGACGTCCGGGCGGCCTACGACCTCCAGCAGGAGCTGTACGGGACCGTCGTCTCCTTTGTCGACGCCGTCGAGCGCGGCCGCGGGGGCGAGAAGCTGGTCGACCGCGGCGGCTCCGCCCCCCGCGACGAGTACGTCGCCCGCGAGGTCGACCGGACTATCGCCGTCACGACCGAGGAGTTCGAGCGGTTCCGGTACCACCGGGCGTTCGCCGAGATCAGGGAACTCGCCCGGCTGCTCCGGCAGTACCGCGCCTACGGGACGGCCGATCGCGGCGTCTGCCGGCGGGCGCTCGAGTCCCTCGCCCGGCTGATCGCACCCCTGGCGCCCCACCTGGCAGAGGAGCTGTGGAACCGGCTGGACGGCGAGGGGCTCGTCGTCGAGGCCGACTGGCCCGAAGCCGAGACGGTCGGCCGCCCGCGGGCCGAACGCCGGCTGCTCGAGCGGACCCGCGAGGACGTCCGGGAGATCGTCGACGTCGTCGAGATCGAGGATCCGAGCCGCATCGAGCTGGTCGTCGCGCCGGCGTGGAAACACCGGGCCGTAGCGCTCGCCCGCGGGGCCGAGGACGTCCGAGAGACGCTCGCGGCGGCCGAGTTCGACGCCCCCACGGCGGCCGTCGACGCCTTCGCCGCCGAGCTGGCCGACCGTGGATCCGACCTCGCGGGGCTCGACGGCGAGGACGAGCTCGCCGTCCTCTCCCGGGGTGGCTGGCTGCTCGAGGCCGAGTTCGACGCCGAGGTCGTCGTCAGACGCGGGACCGAGGGCGAGGAGCTGGCCGAGACGGCCCGTCCCGGCAAGCCGGCGATCCACATCGCCTGACACCCCCCGCGGACGCGGTCGAACGGATACACTTATTCCTGCCCGGTCGCATGTCCGAGCCAGCATGTCCGAGGGGAAAGAAAAACACGACTCCCCAGGCCGACCACCGCCGAGCCAGGCGGTCGTCGAAGCGGTGGCGGACGCCGAGGGCGTCGAGCCGGAGGGGCTCGGGCCGCCGGAGTACGAGCCCCTCAACGAGGTCGTCGACCCCGGCGCGCTCGACGACCTGTTCGCGCCGAAGGTCAACGGGTTCGAACGCGTCTCCGGCGAGGTCCGGTTTCGGTACTGCGGCTACGAAGTCACCGTCCGGCGCGACGGCTCGGTGGACCTCGAGTGAGTCGGGGGCCCGACAGCCAAGATGAACCGGAGTGAGTCAGGGGCCGGACAGCCAAGATGAACCGGAGTGAGTCGGGGGCCCGACAGCCACGATGGACCGAAACACGATAGAACGAGAGTACGAGCTGCTCGGCGTCTCCCCGGACGCCGACGAGGAGACGGTCAGACGGGCGTACCGCGAGCTGTCGAAACGTCACCACCCCGATCAGGGCGGGTCCCGGGAGCGATTCCTGCGGATCCGGGAGGCCTACGAGCGGATCACCGGCGAGTCGGCGCCCGCCGACGGCCGCGAGGAGCCGGATCCGACCTTCCACCCGGCCACGGAGCCGGGCGGCGAGCTCACCCCACCCGCCGAGGGGATCACCGTCGAGGGCGAGCACCTCACGCTCACGCTGGTGGCGCTGGCCCAGGACGTCGACCTGGCGACGGCGCTCGCCGACGACTCCGGGAGCGCGCCAGCCGGTCGGACCGTCGCCTTCTTGCGGGCGTACAACCCGGGCCCCCGGTCGGTCCGCTGGCGGGGTCGGGAGGCGACGAACTTCATCGGTTCGGACGGCTTCATGTACGGGGGATCGAACGCCGTCTCGCGATCCGACCGGCTCCCCGGCCGCTGGTCGGTCGACCCGGTCGAGCTCCGTCCCGGCCGGGCCGTCGAGGCCGTCGTCGTGGCCCGCCAGCTCCCCGAAGAGGTTAGCGTCGAGGGGTTCGTCTACAGCCAGCCAGGGCCAGACGGTGGGACCGAGCGGTATCTCTTCGAACTCAAACCGGCGGTCCGCGAGGAGCTGGATCGGCTCCCGGTCGACTGAGCGGTACCGGATCGACTCCCGGTCGATCGAGCGGAGCTGAACCGACTCTTGGTCGACTGAGCGGCCCCGGTCGCGGCGCGGGCCGGAGCGGATACACACGAGTGTAGTGGTCAGTGCACTCGTGTGTATCGGCGTCGACGCCGGGAAGGGTAAGACAGATACGATCGTCGCCCCAACCGGTCGGCGATGGCAACTGCAGCGGCGCGCCACCGGCTGCGCGAGAACACCCTGGCGGCGACGATCGCCCTCACGATCGTCGGCTACGCCCTGGTGATCGGAACGTTCGTGCTGGATCTGCCCTACCCCGAGCTCACTCAGACGCAGGTGAACGTGCTGACCCACCTGATCGCGGTCATCAACGCCGCCACGACGGCGTTGCTCGTGCTCGGCTGGTACTGGATCCGGCGGGGGATGGTCGACAGACACCGCGTCGCGATGGTCGGGGCGTTCGTGCTCATCCTGCTGTTTCTGGTCGTCTACCTGCTGCGGGTCGGCGGCGGCGGGGAGAAGTTCTTCGTCGGCCCCGAGCTCGTCCGGTATGCTTACCTCGCGATGCTCGCGGTCCACATCCTGCTGTCGGTCGTCGCCGTCCCGGTGGTGCTGTACGCCCTGTTGCTCGGGCTGACCCACACCCCCACAGAGCTGCGGGGAACGTCCCACGCGCGGATCGGCCGCATCGCGGCGGGCAGCTGGATCCTGAGTCTGGTCCTCGGGGTCGTCACCTACCTGCTTCTCAACCACGTCTACGAGTACACGTTCGAGCCGCTGGCGCTCGTGTGAGCGTCGCGCTTCGCCACCGACCACGACTGCAACCAGTTTCGCGGCCGCGATCCCGACCAGTTTCGCGGCCGCAATCCGTTCCGCGATCCCGATCCCTCTCGCGACCGTAGCCTGTTCCACGACCGTCCCACGACCGCGAACCGCCCCGTTTTTGTGACGACCGGTCCAACCGCCCTCGTGCGCGAGTTCTCGGCCGCCTATCTGCGTCGGACCCGCGAGGGGATGTGGGCCTCCCTGGAGGCGCTGGCTCCACTGGCACTCGAGGACCGCGAGCGGATCCTCGACGTCGGCTGTGGGACGGGCGAGCTGAGCCGGGTGCTCGCGGCGAACTCCCCGGCGACGGTGATCGGCTGTGACGCCGACCGCGATCTGCTCGACGTCGCCGCCGACCACGTCCCGGTCGTCGCCGGCGACGCGCTCCGGCTCCCGTTCGCCGACGACGCCGTCGACCTCGTCGTCTGCCAGGCGCTTTTGATCAACCTCCCCGAGCCGATCGCGGCCCTCCGGGAGTTCTCCCGCGTCTCGAGTGACCTCGTCGCCGCGGTCGAGCCGGACAACGGCGCCGTCGACGTCGACTCGACGGTCGCGGGTGAGCCGGCCCTCGAGCGGCGGGCCCGCCGGGCGTACCTCGAGGGGGTCGACACCGACGTGGCTCTCGGCGCCGACGCGGCCGAGGCGTTCGCGGCCGCGGGCATCGAACCCGTCGCCAGCCGCCGGTACGACCACGTCAGGACGGTCGAGCCGCCCTACGACGACCGGGCGCTGGCGGACGCCCGCCGGAAGCTGACCGGCGCCGGCCTCGCCGACGACCGGGCGACGCTGCTCGCCGGCGGCCTCTCGCCGACGGGCTACGACGAGCTCCGGAGCGAGTGGCGCGAGATGGGCCGGAACGTGGCCGAACAGATGCGCACGGGGGAGTACCGCCGGACCGAGACCGTCCCGTTCTACGTCACCGTCGGTCGACTACCGGAGCG